>TARA_R110002111_G_scaffold230401_1_pt1 | contig 33427 bp, 29 predicted proteins | sample TARA_R110002111 | Tara Oceans TARA_R110002111 (sample SAMEA4397363) | marine metagenome | biome: Polar Biome; feature: [ZZZ] marine water layer (ENVO:01000295); material: water (ENVO:00002006), including particulate matter (ENVO:01000060) such as... | depth 199 m | reverse complement strand
GCCTCATTGGGCGTACAGGGGCCGGGCGAAATCACGACCCGGGTGGGGGCTATGGCCGCCACATCGGCAACGGTGATTTCATCGTTGCGCACCACCTGGACCTCTGCACCGAGCTCACCAAGGTACTGGACGATGTTCCAGGTAAAGGAATCGTAGTTATCGATCATCAACAATTTAACCATGACAACCTCTTGTTTTTTCTGTATTTTTTTTAATCATTCTTGGGTCTATATACACAGATATATACACACATGCACCGGATTTCGGCAGCACAAGCGCCGGATAATGCCCTTGTGGGGTGGCAGCGAGCATGGAGGCTGGCCTCACGGTGCGTCTCTGCAAGACGCCTTGATGAGACTCCTTGCAAGACTGCCGGCCTGAATGCCGGTGAGCGACGCGCACAACCGCGCACCACGAGGACGTGGTGCGCGAGGCGCTACCTATGGCTGGGGGATTTAATGGCATCGGGCAATCTCCTGAGTCTTGGAGCCGCCGTGCCGGAGAGCCATCTATTGAACCTTGCCCGCCGGTGGGGCGGCAAGGTGCGGATCAAAGCCGCAACGACGTGCCGCTTCTACCGGAAGCGCCACCACTGAGCAATGTTGATCGATGCAGTACGGGTCATGGCAGACCGAGTTAAACCGGGGAAGATGCGTAGGAAGCGAATCACCCCACAGCAGCTTCATATCCGAAGCATTGTAACATGCACCTCTCTTTGCCGTCTAACAGTTGAGCTGCAAGGAGTCGCTTTCCTAGCAAGGCTTCGAGCATCCGATCAAGGTGGGCGTTGACCCTATTGGCCGTCGAAATTGATTGCGAACTTGGCTCATTCCTTGGTAGCCTGCTTCAATGATGCGTATTTTGTTCAGACATAGGCTGGCAGTGATGGCGTTGCTTCTTGCGGCGTTCGTTGTCATCCCTATGGCTGATGCGGTCTTGTGCGCATCTGAGGGTGGGGATACGTATTCATATGTTGAAACCCATAGTGGCGATAGCAAGGACAAGGATTCCGACTTCGGTCATGGCGCCTGCAGCCACGGGCATTCTCACCATACATACGCTCACGCTTCCCCGCCTTCAGCGGTCGAGGTCGCTTCCCTGCCCCTGGCGCACCAACGGCCAGACAGTGATGCCATCGCATCACACACGCCTGATGGATTGAGGCGCCCCCCCAAAGCCTGACGAATCCGGACCGTGCTGCTTGCACGGTCGTTTCGTCAACTCGTTTAGCTTTGGGAGTCTTCTCATGTTTATATCGTTCGACCGACCGCTATGCGCGGTTGGCTTTGCTGTGGTCGCTACAACGATCACGCTGGCATCACCAGCAAGTGCCGAGCCCGCTCCGCCCTATGAAACACTGATCGAGTATCTCGACCGAACCCCGGCGACACTTGAAGCCGAAGCGTTGCTCGACGCCGCCAATGCGCGCGCGCAACAGGCCCGTGCATTACCTAATCCTTCCGTCACCCTGGAGGCCGAGAACGCTTACGGCCGCGCGCCGTTCACTGGCTATGACGCCGCAGAGACCACGTTTTCCGTCAGCCAACCCCTGGAACTGTGGGGACAGCGGGGTGCACGTATTGGTGCCGCCCGGGCGGCAGCTGACGCGGCTGCTCTGCGCCGCGACCAATCGCGATGGGCAGTGGCCGGCCGCCTGGCGCTGATCTATGCCGAGGCGGAAGCCGCTTCCTTGCAGTATGAGCTGGCCGTCGAGGCACTGTCGCTGACGCAGGCGGATGCAAGCGCGGTGATGGCCCTTATAGAAGAAGGTCGTGAGCCCACGCTTCGTGGCATCCAGGCCGAAAGCGAGGTGGAGGCTGCTCGTGCCGTCGTGGACGAAACACAGGCAAACCGAGATGCGGCTTTCGCGCGTCTCGCCGCAGCAGCGATGCTGACCGAACCTGTCACATCCATCGGAACCAGCCTGCTAGATCGCGCACCCAGCCCCTTTGCACAGGATGTACGCAATCCCTTGGCTGTTCAGATTGCCGAAGCCGAACTGGATGCGGCTGGTCAATCCGTAACCGTGGAGCGACTGCGTGCTCGTCCCGACGTGACCGCGTCGCTCGGTGTCCGACGATTCCAAGAATACGACTCCCAAGCACTTATGTTCGGCATCAGCGTATCCGTTCCGCTGTTCGATAGGAATAAGGGCGCTATCAGTGCAGCGCGTGCCGAGCAGCGAGCTGCCGAGGCGCGGCTGACCGGTTTGAAATTGGAGGTCCAGGCAGATCGCAGTGCTGCACAAGCCCGCCTCACTGCATCGATCACCCGGACACGTGCTGCCGATAACGGCGTCGCTTCTGCCGAAGAAGCCTACCGCCTTGCACGCGCTGGCTTCGATGCCGGGCGCATCTCGCAGTTGGAGCTGCGCAGCATACGGTCTGCCTTGATTGCCGCACGCAATACCGCTGTGGACGCACGCATAGCGCGCGTCCGTGCAGAAGTCGAACTCGCGCGCCTTGACGGCCGCACCCCATTTTGAGGAAGCATAGATGACAACCACAAATATCCGGCTCCTCTGTGGAGCAGTCCTACTTGTTGCCCTTGGTACTGGCTTCGGCCTTGCCCAGCTCATCCCGCACTCGGAGCACGCCGCTCACGTCGAGGATGATGAGCACGCCGCTCACAATGATCCTGACCAGCAGGACGAGCACGAGGATGCGCCATCCGAGGAAGGTGTCGTCGCATTAACCGCGAGGCAAATCGAAGCCTCGGGTATCAGCATCGTAGACGTGGGCCGCGGCGGCGGTAACGAGTATCGGCTGTCAGGCCGGGTCGAGTCTGCAGTGGGCGCTCGGGCGGTCGTAGCGGCGATCACGGGCGGAAGGGTCGAGCAGATACACGTCGCCCCGGGCTCATCGGTTGAAGCCGGTCAGCTCCTGGCTGTCATAGTCAGTGGCGATGCAGCTACTTTGCGTGCAAACGCCGATGCCGCAGTTGCCGAGGCCGAAGCTGCGCGCCTCGCTTATCAGCGCGACTTGAACCTCGTCGAACAGGGGATTGTCGCTCGTCAGGACATGGAAGCGTCTCGCGCCCGCTCGCTCGCCGCTGATGCGGCGGCAAGGGCGGCACAAGCTCAGGTCGCGGCAAGCGGTTCACCGAATACCTCGGGACGCTTCAGCGTCGTCAGCCCAATCGCGGGTGTAGTCGGCGCGGTCAGTACCACTGTGGGTGGCTTCGTCGCATCTGGTGGAGCCGTCGTGGAAATCTCCGATCCGGCGCAAGTGGAACTCGTCTTCAACGCTCCTCCCGCATTGGCATCCGAGGTGACCTCTGGAGCTCGTCTCCAAGTCACAGGTCCGTCTGGCAGCTTCGAAGCTGTAGTCGTTGGCGTAGCGGCCAATGCGCGCGAGCAAAGCGGTGCAGCCGTTATTCGCGCGCGATCTACTTCAAGTGCCTTACCGCCTGCTGGGTCCCCCGTGACAGGGACCGTCGTCACAAACAGCCAGGAAGGTGGTCTGACCGTCCCCGCCGATGCCGTTCAAACCGTGGAGGGACGATCAGTGGTGTTCGTGGCTGATGACAATGGCTTCCGCGTTACACCGGTGCTCGCGGGTCGGCGCGCAGGCGAGTCCATCGAGATTCTCAATGGACTGTCTGGCGATGAACGCATTGCCGGAATGAATGCCTTCCTGTTGAAGGCCGAACTCGCCAAGGGCGAAGCCGAACACGGCCACTAAGGACTACTCATATGTTCAAGTTCATTATTGAAACAGCGGTCCGCTTCCGCTGGGCCGTGGTCTTCGTCGCGACGCTCCTCGTGGTTTATGGCCTGTTCCAGCTCAACAAGCTCCCAATTGATGCCGTGCCAGACATCACCAACCGCCAGGTGCAGATCAACACCATAGCGCCCGCGCTCGCGCCCGGTCAGATCGAGCGCCAGGTAACCTATCCACTTGAAACAGCCTTGGCCGGCATCCCCGGGCTGACTAGCACCCGCTCGATCTCACGTAACGGATTCTCCCAGGTCACCGCCATTTTCACCGACCAGACCGACATCTACTTCGCACGCCAGCAAGTGGCCGAACGCATGCGCGAAGTGGAGGAGGAGTTGCCCGAAGGGGTGACGCCGATGATGTCGCCGGTGACCACGGGTCTGGGCGAAGTACTGATGTGGACGGTGGATTTCACGCCGTTCGATCCGGCGAACGTCGGTCAACCGAACGAACCGGGTTGGCAGGCCAACGAGGTCTATCTGACGCCGGAAGGCGACCGCCTCACGACGCCAGAGGAGCGTGCCACCTACCTGCGCACTGTGCAGGACTGGATCATTGCGCCGCAGATGCGCTCGGCTCCGGGGCTTGCGGGCGTCGACACGATCGGTGGCTATGTCAAGGAATATGCCATCCGCCCGAATGCCGAACAGCTGGCAGCCTACGGCCTCGGCCTGGGTGATCTCGTGCAGGCGCTTGAACGTTCCAATGTCCAAGCAGGTGCCGGATTCATCCAGCGTGCTGGCGAGGGTCTGATCGTTCGGACAGATGCCCTTGCGCAGACCGTCGACGATCTGGCGCAGGCGCCTGTCGCCAATCGCAACGGCTTCGTCATCCGCGTCTCGGACGTGGCGAGCGTCGGTCTGGGGCAGGCGCCGCGTCTGGGCGCCGCCACGCGCGATGGGCACGAAGCCGTGCTCGGCACTGCATTGATGATCGCCGACGGCAACAGCCGCACCGTGGCGCAGGCCGCGGCCGAACGCCTTGCCGAAGTCAATCGCTCCCTGCCACCGAACATCGTGGCCGAACCCGTACTTGATCGCAGCGAACTGGTGAATTCCACGATCAAGACGGTCGCCAAGAACCTGACCGAAGGTGCGCTACTGGTCATCGCCGTGTTGTTTCTGTTGCTGGGCAACTTCCGCGCGGCAGCTATCACTGCACTGGTGATCCCGTTGTCATTCCTATTCGCAGTGATCGGCATGAATCGCTTCGAGATCAGCGGCAACCTGATGAGCCTGGGCGCGCTCGATTTCGGCATCCTCGTCGATGGTGCGGTGATCGTAATCGAGGCGACGCTGCTCATGCTTGGCCAGAAGCGGGCCGAGTTGGGTCGTGCATTATCCGCAGGCGAGCGGCTGGGCGTGGCGATCCAGGCGGCGCGCAAGATGGTGCGGCCCGCTGCTTTCGGCCAGACCATCATCCTGCTGGTATTCGCACCGATCCTCACGCTGGAAGGCGTCGAGGGTAAGACCTTCCAGCCCATGGCGGCGACCCTCATGCTTGCCTTGGTCGGTGCATTCATCTTGTCGTTCACCTTTGTGCCGGCGATGGCGGCGCTGTTCGTGCGCGAACCCAAGACCAAGTCCCAGCATATCCCAGAGCAAGAACATGAGCATGAACATGTTCATGAACACGGACATGATGGCGAGCACGAAACTCGCCTCATCCGATACGTGCGAGGCAAGGTCGAACCGGTCATCCGCATCGCGGTAACGCGGCCACGTGCCGTACTTGCAGGCGCTGTTCTCATGCTCGCGATCGGCTCGGTAGCTTTCATCTCGCTGGGTCGCGAGTTCATGCCCACGCTCGACGAAGGCAACCTCGCGATGCAGGCCCTGCGGGTTCCTTCTGCTTCGCTTGAGCAATCGCTGTCGATGCAGCTTGCCCTAGAGAGGGCACTGACGAGTGAGCCGGAAGTGAGGACCATCTTCTCACGCACGGGTACGGCGGAAGCGGCCATCGATCCGATGCCGATCAACATCTCCGACAGCGTGATCGTGCTCAAGCCTCGCTCGGAATGGCCCGACCGATCATTGGACAAGGAAGAGCTGATCAGCCGGCTTGAGTCCATCGTCGGCAACCAGATCGGCAATGCGTTCGAGTTCAGCCAACCCATCCAACTGCGTTTCAACGAGCTGATTTCCGGCGTGCGTACCGACTTGGCCGTAATGGTCTTCGGCGACGACTTCGACATCTTGCAGAGAACCGCGGATCAGGTCGCGCTCAAGCTGCGTGGCGTAGAGGGTGCCGCCGACGTCCGTGTGGAACAGGTTTCGGGACTGCCGACGCTCACGGTGCGGGTCGATCACGCCGCCGCCGCGCAGTACGGCTTGACGGCTGCCGATGTCAGCGAAGCGGTCGCGACCGGCATCGGTGGCACCTCGGCTGGCAAAATCTTTGAGGGCGACCGCCGCTTCGATGTGGTGATCCGGTTTGACGAAGACGCGCGCAACGATCCGGCGCAGCTCGCTGCGCTGCCCATCGTCGCGCCTGACGGCATGGTGGTGCCGTTGGCCTCCGTTGCGCGTATCGACGTCAGCGAAGGTCCCAGCCAGATCAGCCGCAACAACGGCAGCCGACGGATCGTGGTTCAGGCGAACGTACGCGGTCGCGACCTGGGCGGGTTCGTCCAGGAAGCCCAGGCCGCGGTGGCAGATGTATTGCTTCCGGCGGGCGTGTACCTGACGTGGGGCGGGCAGTTCGAGAACCTGCAGCGCGCCGAGGCACGGTTGGCGTTGGTGATCCCGGTCGTGTTCCTGCTGATCGGAAGCCTGCTGTACATGGCACTGGGCACGATCCGTGAAGCAGCGCTGGTGTTCGTCTGCGTGCCATTGGCGTTGGTGGGAGGTGCATTGGCGCTGATGCTGCGCGGCATGCCCTTCTCGGTATCGGCAGCCGTGGGTTTCATTGCCGTGTCGGGCGTGGCGACGCTCAACGGCCTGGTGCTGATGCAGGCGATCCGCGAACGCTTGACCGCAGGCGATTCGCCGCTGGAGGCCGCCGCTGGCGGCGCGGCCAGTCGCCTGCGTGCGGTGCTGACCACGGCGCTGGTGGCCATCGTCGGTTTCATTCCGATGGCGATCGCGACCGGCTCCGGGGCCGAAGTGCAGAAGCCGCTGGCCACCGTCGTCATCGGCGGCCTGATCACGGCCACTGTATTGACCCTGCTGGTGCTGCCTACCTTCGCCGCACGAGCTGCGAAGCCAAAGACCCGTAAAGGGGGAGCACGCACATGACGAGCAAGCTGCGTCTCGATCTCCCCATCCTGCTGCCGAACATTTTGCACGACGCCGATGCCTGCGTGGGGCGCCTCTTGGCCGAGCTGCGGGGCCAGACTGGAGTAGAGGACGTCCATGTCCAAAGCGATAGCGCCCAAGCAACGCATCAACTCTGTATCCACTATGACCCTGACACGTTACCGCTCGTGCGTATCCGCGAATTGGTCGAGGTTGCAGGTGCGCGCATCACCGAACAGTTCGGCCATCTCGTCTGGGACGTCGAGGGCATTACCCACCAGCGGCGGGCGCGAACGGTAACCGAACAGCTACTGGCGCTAACCGGTGTGCTCGAAGCCGAGATCAGTGTCGGCGGCGTGGTACGGCTGGAATTTGACCGCAAGCAGACGTCAGAGGATGACATTCGTGCAGCGCTGGCAGAAGCCGGGGTGGACCGCAAGCCCGAAACACATCGGCACGAGGCGGACGGCGACCGACGCAAGAGCGGCGAGGATACCGACCACCGCCATGGCGGCATCTTCGGCGCTAATAGCGAGCTGATCTTCTCCCTGATCTGCGGTGCACTCCTCGCCACGGGGTTCGCAATCGAAAAACTGACACCTGTGCCAGGTTGGCTGCCGCTCGCCTGCTATTTCGGCGCGTACTTCTTCGGCGGCTTCTACACCGTCGGAGAAGCGTTACAGAACCTGAAGCTCAAACGTTTCGAGATCGACACGCTGATGCTGGTCGCCGCGGCCGGCGCGGCGGCGCTCGGGGCATGGGCCGAAGGTGCGCTTCTGCTGTTCCTGTTCAGCCTCGGTCATTCACTCGAACACTACGCCATGGGTCGCGCCAAGCGCGCGATCGAAGCGCTCGCCGAACTTGCTCCGGCGACCGCTCGGGTCCGTCGTGAAGGCAAGACCATGGAGGTCGCAGTGGAGACGCTGGCGCTGGGCGATGTGGTGATCGTCCTCCCCAATGAGCGCCTGCCAGCGGACGGATTTGTAGTGTCAGGTGAAAGCAGTGTCGATCAGGCCCCTGTCACCGGGGAAAGTGTGCCAGTCGATAAATGTCCCGTCACTGACAGCGTGGAAGCCACCGCGCGGCCCGATCTGCTGGACGCGGCACATCGCGTGTTCGCAGGCACCATCAATGGTTCTGGCGCGATCGAGATCGTGGTGACCAAACGTTCCTCGGAGAGCGCGCTGGCTCGCATCGTGAAAATGGTCAGCGAAGCTGAGACGCGGAAATCGCCGACCCAGCGTTTCACCGATCGATTCGAGCGTATTTTTGTACCGGCAGTGCTGGCGCTGGCCGTGTTGCTGCTGTTCGCGTGGGTCGTGGTGGACGAGCCATTCCGGGATAGTTTCTATCGCGCGATGGCCGTTCTGGTCGCGGCCAGCCCGTGCGCGCTCGCCATCGCCACGCCGAGCGCCGTGCTTTCCGGTATCGCCCGCGCTGCGCGGAGCGGTGTTCTGATCAAGGGTGGCGCTCCACTCGAAAAGCTCGGATCGCTTAATGCGCTCGCGTTTGACAAGACCGGCACGCTCACAGAAGGACGACCACGCATCACTGACGTCTCTCCGGCACCCGACATTGACGAGGCCGAGTTACTGGCAACGGCGGTTGCCGTCGAGGCGCTGAGCGACCATCCCCTGGCCCAGGCGATCGTGCGCGATGGCACGCAACGTCTTGGCGGTGCGCCTCTGTCTGCTGCATCCGGGCTGCGTAGTCTGACCGGACAGGGCGTGGTCGCTCAGATTCAAGGCGATACGGTACAGATCGGCAAGGCGGAGATGTTCGGCGCTGATGGCCTGCCACCCTTGTCGGAGTCTGTTGCCGCCGCTGTCGAACAGCGGCGCAACGAGGGGCGCACCACCATGGTGGTGCGCCGGAATGGACGTGACCTGGGCGTGATCGGTCTCATGGATACACCACGCGCGTCCGCACGCTCTGCACTTGAGCAACTACGCAAGATCGGCATCACTCGCATGATCATGCTCTCCGGCGACAACCAGCGCGTCGCTGATGCCGTCGCCAGGCAAGTCGGCCTGGACGAGGCGTGGGGCGACCTGATGCCGGAAGACAAGGTGGAGGCGATCAAGAAGCTGCGAGAAGCCGGCGAGGTCGCGATGGTTGGCGATGGCGTCAACGACGCCCCGGCCATGGCCAATGCAACCGTGGGGATCGCAATGGGCGCGGCAGGATCGGACGTGGCGCTGGAAACGGCCGACGTTGCCCTGATGGCCGACGACCTGTCCCATCTGCCGTTCGCCGTCGGGCTCAGCCGGCAAGCGCGCACGATCATTCGGCAGAACCTGTTCATCAGTCTGGGCGTCGTGGCACTGCTGGTGCCTGCGACGATCCTGGGACTCGGCATCGGTCCAGCGGTTGCGGCTCATGAAGGTTCGACGCTGGTGGTTGTGTTCAACGCGCTCAGGCTGCTTGCCTATCGGGAGAGATAAATCGGCGATGCGTACTGTAGGAGTCACGTACAAATAAGAGGCGCTCCATGGAGCTACGTCATCTTCGATGCTTCATTGCCGTGGCTGAAGAACGCAGCTTCAGTCGGGCCGCTGAGCGCCTGCACATCGAGCAATCTCCTCTTTCACGCACTATCAAGAAGCTCGAATCCGATCTGGGCGTTGTCCTGTTCGAACGCACGTCTCGCGGCACACGCCTGACTTGGGCCGGCCAAGTCTTCTTGGAAGATGCCCGCCGCGTCCTTGTTGCCCTTGAACAGGCCAAGACCAACGTAAAAGCCGCTGCAACCGGCTATCGCGGCACTTTGCGTATAGTCCTATCTGACGGCATCGCTCGAACCCGCCTAAGTGCACTGCTCGCCCTGTGCAGAGAAGAGGAGCCGGAAGTCGAGATACGGCTATTTGAAATGCCGTTCTCCCAACAGCTACAGGGCTTGCGCCATGATCTGTACGATGTCGGCTTCACCCTGGCCGATGCAGTCGCGCCTGGCATCATTGCTCAGGCAGTTTGGCGTGATCCATTGGTGGTTGCTGTTCCAGCCAGACATCCATTGCTGGCGCACAAGCACTTGCCACTGAATGAAGTGGTGAACTATCCCTTGGTGCTGTGCCATCCCGAAGTCTGCGAGGGCTGCAACCAACAGTTGGAACGTCTGCTTCGCTCGGTCGATGCGGAGCCCACCGTTGTTGAGCGAGTAGCCTCGCATGACCTGATGTTGGCACTGGTAGCGGCCGGCTATGGAGTCGGATTTTCCAGTGCGGCGCACATCGAAGCTTGCAGGAGCACGGACGTGATCGCGCGTCCTCTGGCCGAACGCGCCTTTACGTTCACGACCTACCTGCTAAGGCCCAACAACGAGCCGTCCGAACAGTTGAGCAACTTTATTCGCCGAGTCGGCAAGGTAGCCACGTAAATTCGGCGATTCAAAGTCGTTACCTTTTAGGTCTCCATCAAGACCTGCGTGGTATGCGTCGTAGTGATCTTCGCTACCAGACTGCAATCAGCGCGATATGCGTATGCACTCGGGCTTTATAGACGTGGACCGGCATCACACGCACACCCAGCGACGCCCATTCAAGAATCCGCTGTAGGCTGCCGCCCAGGTCAGCCTTGAGACCTTTCAGGTCTGGACCCCGCCCGTGGAGCACGACGAATCTCATCAAGACCTTTCTGGTCTTTACGGTGCCGTGACAAGCAAGAAAACTCCAAGGTCCGCAACTAACCAACACCAACCGGGAGGCGGAAGCACTTGGCTACGATGAAATCAGGACTGTCAGCGAAATGGCAGGAATCGAAGACGTTGAGGATACAGCGCCCTGACACATCCTCATAGCGACTAGCCACCCCACCAGTCCTACCCTTGCCGGATCGCGCTCAGGCAGCGATAGCGGCATGACGACATCCGTCCAAGTGAAACCTGGAAGCACTGTCGGAGGAGACGGATGGCTGGCACAGAAACGCGCAAGACAAGCGACCCTCACCATTCCAAGGTGTTTTATCGTCCCATCGAGGCCGCCATCCGCTGGAGCAGGCTGACCCGGTTTGAACCCCGCATTCTCGACACATTGGGCGCCAGGCCAATACCCGATCCAGGCGACTTTCCGAGATGGCCGATGCTTCGCCTCAACACCGAGCGCATATTCGACGCGATCAGGAATGACGATCTCCCGTATGGCAAAGCCGGCATTACCTGCGACGATCCTTCACTGATCGATGATCCAGATCTCACCGTTCGGCACGTCGATCTCAAGACATGGATGTCGCGCTTCTATCCCGACCAGAGACCTGCCTTTCTTTTCGATGCGATAGAGCGCCGGCTCCACCCGGCGGTCAGCATCGAAACCGTCCAGGCGCTGCTTGCCGAACAGGAAGCGCTCAGGATTCGCCTCGCGGACCGCGAACAATCCTTCAGCACGCTGCATGAGCAACATGAGCTGCTGTGCCGGCAGGCCGAGAGCTGGGACTCGGCAGGTCGCGAGGTCACGCCCCGGAGCGAAACAACTTATCTCAATATCGTTGGCGGGCTACTGACTTTGCTGCTCGGCAAGTCACCGGGCGGCAGGCCCTACTCGTCGTTCGAGACGATGGATTCCGTCATCAGCGCATTGCTTGCCCACTACGAAGGCCGGCCCGGAATCAGCGAGCGCACTCTATGGGCAAAATTCTCTGCGGCAAGGCGGCATCTGGACGCCAGCGATCGCTGACTGTAATTGCAGTCGAGCCGTCTGCAGTTGCATCAACGCAACGTTCTGCAACGAGCTGCCAAGCTCTACTTGCTCTCAGTCTTCAGATGGTGCGCGCAGCAGCACGACCTCGAACCGTGTCAGCGCGTCGTCAGATTCGACGCGAACCTTGCCTCCGTGCGCCTCGATGATCGACTTGACGATGGCAAGCCCCAGCCCAGCACCATCGCCCTTGCGTTGCCGAGACGGATCGCCGCGGTAGAAGCGATTGAAAAGCTTTGGCAGATCCTCCGCGGGAATCCTCTCGCCCGGATTCTCGACACTGATGGTGGTGGCTTGCTCATTCTGGGACACCCTCACGGTAACGGTTTCCCCGCGCGGCGTGTAGCGGATCGCGTTGGAGAGAAGATTGCTGAGTGCGCGGCGAAGCATTTCCCGATCGGCCCGTATCGGTACTGCTCGTCCTTTGACCTGCAATAAGACACCTTGTTCTTCCAGCCAGGCCTCGAAATACTCGAACAGCCCCTGGATCGTTTCCGTTAGGTTTACGATCTCCAAATCGAGATTACGCGGATCATTCCCGGTTTGTGCGAGAAACAGCATGTCATTGATCATGCGGTTCAAACGCCAGAATTCCTCCAGGTTCGAGTAGAGCACTTCCCGATATTCATCGGCAGAACGAGTTTGGCCGACAGCCACTTCTGTCTGCGTGGTCAGATTGGTAACAGGCGTCCGCAATTCATGGGCGATATCGGCGGAGAAATTTTCCAGTTGCGAAAACCCATTCTCAATACGTTCCAGCATGCCGTTGAACGAAGCGACAGTCTCTTCCAGTTCAATCGGCACCTCCCTGGGGTTGAGCCGCATGTGCAACTTGGAAGAAGTGATCGCGCGAATCTTTTCGTTGGCCCTACGAATCGGCCTGTGTCCCCAATGAACCGCAATCCAGGCCATGAGGACCGCAATGCACATAACGACACAGATCGTCCACCACTGGATACGCTTAAAACTCTCGATGAATGCGAGATGACCGCCGATGTCCATCGCAACGGCGATCATGTGCCTTTCGCTAAGGCTGTCGTCGCCGCCGACCTGTATGACGGCGCCGCGATAGTGCAAACTTTTCCTCGGCACCTGAACCGAAAGGTCTGGATGACATGAATGATCTCCGATGATCGTATGGATTGACCTCTGTGGCAGAGCACGCGCATCACTGCGGCACATGCCATCGGGTGTCTGCTGCACCCGACGTCGCTATGGCGGAAGGAGCCGATTCAGAGCATGCCGGATGTGGCAAACCCGCAGCGGCTGCCATTCCCGGGGCCTTTCTGAACAGACATCGCATAGCGCACCGCCATAGAACCCAAGTCTGTGGAACTAACGGCATCCAACATAGGCGACGGTCACTGTCGCCGAGATGACTCATTCATCACATTCCCGTCATTCCGCCGTCATCTTCGGTTGGCCTTGAGGCCCTAGAGTGAGGCTGGCGGCAGCACCTGTGCACCGTCATCCAGGCCATCGCCGATGCAGCGTGTCGATGACGAACGGATGCGCATGCGGCGCCACACCGTGCGATGCGAAGTGCGGATGGTCGCTCGGCAGGTCTTCATGGCTGTGAACCAGTACGCGCTGATCGTCCGACGGCCAACTCCGAATCGCGACGAACAATCCCACTACCGCAAGGCCGCTCAAAGCGGCCAAGGCAACCCCGAGGCCGAGCTTCAGACCAACCCAGCCCGCCAGCGGGTACGCAAGCAGCCAGCAGACATGTGAAAAGGAAAATTGCGCGGCAAACACGCTGGGCAAATCTTCATTGTGGGCGGAGCGCCGTATCAACCGCCCCCCTGGAGTCACCAAGCCGGCGTAGGCAATCCCCATCAGGCCCCAGGCTGGCAACAACATTGCCCAACCACGTAAGCTTGGCAGTGCAACCCAGAGCATCGTGAGGGTCAGCAGCACAACGACCATAGCGATCGCGGATGACAGCATCACTTGGCGATCCGGTAGCCGATCAAGTGTCTTGGGTAATAACAATGCAGCCAGCATCGAACCACCACCAAACACCGCCAATGCCAAGGCGAGCTGCTGTTCGTCGCCGCCCAGAAGCTCCCGGACGATTACTATAGTGTTCACGAACACCATCGCTCCTCCGGCTGCGGCACACAGGTTCAAAGCAAGCAGACCGCGCAGTCGAGGCGTGCGCAGGTAGATGCGCATGCCGCGCAACATACGTTCGCCCAGCGCCTCCCTCCGGTTTCCGGCCACGGTTGTCGGGAACACCGTTGTCACAATCAACCCTGCCGATAGTGCGAAACCGAAGGACGTGCCGACGAACAAACCGTGGAAGCTGATCCAGACCAGCAAGATAGCCGCGAGGGCTGGGCTGAAAAGATTCTCCAGGTCATAGGCGATGCGTGACAAAGAAAGCGCCCGCGTATAGTCGCGCTCCTCCGAAAGTACCTCGGGGATCAATGATTGGAACAGTGGCGTGAAACCTGCGGAAGCAGCTTGCAGTACCGCGATCAGTAAGTAGATTTGCCAGATCTCGGTAACAAAAGGTAACGCCAGCACGACACTGGCGCGGATGACATCGAGCGAGATCAACACCACCTTTCGCTTGGCTGGCGGCACCAAGGCGCCGGCTACTGGCGCCAGCAGCACGTATACCGTCATCTTGATCGCCAGCGCTGTACCCAGAACTGCCCCGGCCTTGGAACCGGCGAGTTCGTAGGCCAACAGGGCGAGAGCCACCGTGGCCAGCCCTGTACCGACCAACGCGGCCATCTGTGCGAGTAAAAGCCTCCGGAAATCGGTATGACGAAGAATCCCAAGCATCGAATCCACTCCAGTCGTCCAAGTCAAGACAGAGAGTGCAGCGCATCACTGCGCCTCACCCTGACTCTCCTCAGTTATCCCTATCCGCCGATCGGGGTGTGGTCGTTGTCCCCGGTTCCACCTGGCCCTTTTTCTCGGCATCGCAACGTTCCTTCAACGCTTTGACCTCCGGATACGAAACGTCGTCCGTGTAGCGCTCCTTGTCGGCCAGCTGGGCGCAGGTGGTGGGGATGAGTTTTTCATCGTCGTCGTGCCCACCAGGGTGAGCGAACGCCGTCATGGAAGCAGCGGACGCACATGCAACGACAGTGAGCACCAAAGTACGAATGGTCATTTTCAATATCTCCTTTCAAATGTAACCCGTGTTTTCACGGAGGTTGGGACATGGACAGACGACGCCAAATGTCGTGTATTGCTTGGCGCAACGGTTAAATCACGCGCTTCATTTCAGCGTATTGGCCGCGCGCCCGAATAATGACGGTCACGTCGGAACTCCCCCGATTTCGCCAAAACCAGCCATGATTGCCATCAAAGGCTGCTTCGAGGACACCTTCATCGGAAGGCACGCTGCGCCCCTTTTCATAGCTGATGGATTGCCCGCCGCCATCGCCATGCGTGTCGAAGTTGACGACACCGCCTTGCGCAACCCAACTGAATTCCGCCCGCTCTCCAGCTTGCATGACGAGTTTGATCTCGGTGCCTTGTCCGGGGGTGAGCACTACCTGCATTTCGTCCCGCCAGCTATCCGCTGCCGGCAAGGGAATCGGCGCGGGCTGAGCCGTGACAGAACTTGCTCCGGTGCCCAGAGGAGCGGCCGGCTGCACGGCCGCACGCGCAGCGGCGGCATCCATCGAGGCGTCGATCGCCGCTTCTTCTGCCAACTGCGTCTTGATCTCACCCATTTCCGTCAGCCCGAGCATCCGACCAATGCCGGTCGGGTCGATGGCGTATTCAGAGGGAAGAACGACAGTGAACAGAATCGCGATAGCGGTGACGAGCGCGATGAGAGTTGAACGCAGCAACTGCTTCGAGGTTGGCAGATCGTCAGGAGTTGGTTTGGCAATGTTGTACATAGAGGTTTTTTCCGCGTGTAGGTCAGGATATGAAATAGCCGGTGAGCTGATAGCCGATCAGGACGAAACCGGCACACATCGTCGCGACATTGGCGGTATAAGCATGGCGCCAGAAGCTGGCTGTCCGACGCCAGTAACCCATGACGATCAGGATCGCGCCAAGCGCTAGCAGCTGTCCGATCTCGACGCCGACGTTGAACGCCAGCAGATTCGGAATCAGGCCATCGGGCGAGATGTCGTATTCGATGATTTTCGTGGACAGCCCAAACCCGTGAAACAAGCCGAACACGAGCGTCGCGATCTTCGTGTTCGGTTGGAAGCCGAGCCATCGCTGAAATGCACCGATGTTATCGAACGCTTTGTAAACCACAGACAGCCCGATGATGGCGTCAATGAGGTAGCTATTGATGCCGATATTGAAGTACACACCGAGCAGCATCGTCGTCGAGTGCCCGACGGCGAACAGGGTCACGTACAGGGCGATGTGTTTCATCCTGTACAGGAAGAAAATCACACCGAGCAGGAACAGGATGTGGTCGTATCCCGTCGCCATGTGCTTGGCGCCCAGGTACATGAAGGAAATTAAATGGACCCCGGATATTTCCTGGATATAGCCCTTGTCACCTTCTGCAATGGCGTGCGCGAGCGCATCGTTCATTCCAAAGAGGAGCAGGAAAGTGGCCGCCACGAGGAACAGCATCGTTCGGCGCCAGGTCTGCGGGTAGCGGTCAGGCACAGCTTGGGGTAGAAATTCATGCATAAGTAGCTTCATCTCCTGACAGGATTTCCAAAGTGTTTTTCATGATGGCGGTACGGTGGATTCGACTCGATATGGTTACCGGACTTGGCCGGGCCAGGCTCATCGCCTCGCCACAGAGCCCGGCAACAAGCCCACGATTCGATTACTGGTGTTTGGGGCGATGAACTCAGCGCTTCGCCGATGCAGGCGAGAGGCAGGCTGTTGTGACGAAGTACCTTCATCACGATGGCATTGCCTCCACAGATGGCTCAGCCTCGACATGCGGTCGCCCGCCATTTCTGTGAACCAGGCGATACAGGGCAGGCAACACGAGCAACGTCAGCAGCGTCGAGGAGATGATGCCGCCGATGACCACGGTAGCGAGCGGGCGTTGCACCTCGGCACCCGTGCCGACGTTAATGGCCATGGGCACAAAACCCAGGCTGGCCACCAGCGCCGTCATCAGCACCGGACGCAGTCGTGCTTGGGCGCCATTCAAGATTGCCTCATGCAACGGCGCTCCCTGGTCGAGCAGTCTGCGGATGAAACTCACCATCACCAGACCGTTGAGCACCGCCACGCCGGACAGCGCGATGAAGCCCACACCGGCCGAGATCGAGAACGGGATATCTCGCAGCCACAGAGCGGCTACGCCGCCGGTCAAGGCCAGTGGTATGCCCGTGAACACGATCGCTGCATCCCGGGCCGAGCCGAAGGCCATGAACAGCAGACCGAAGATCATGACCAACACCACGGGTACCACCACTGACAGACGCTGACCGGCTGAAATAAGCTGCTCGAAGGTGCCGCCGTAATCGACCCAGTAGCCTTCCGGCAGTTCGATTCGAGCACTAACCTGATCGCGTAACTCCTCCACGAACGAACCCAGATCGCGTCCACGCACGTTGCTGGTGACGACCACCCGACGCTTGCCGTTCTCGCGGCTGATCTGGTTGGGACCTGGCACCACCTCGATTGAGGCGAGTTGATGCAGCGGAACATAGGTGGCCTGTTCCCCCCCAGCCACGGCGGCCGGTACCGGAATTGGCAGGGATGCCAGCGCTTGCGGGTCTTGGCGCTGCGCTTCGGGCAGCCGTACCACGATGTCGAACCGGCGGTCGCCCTCGAACACTTGGCCGGCAATAGCGCCACCTTGCGCGACAGCGACCGCCTGCTGCACATCATCGATGGATAGTCCGTAGCGAGCGAGCGCCTCCAGGTTCGGCGTGATCGTCATCACCGGCAGGCCCGTGACCTGCTCCAATGCCACGTCGGACGCTCCCTGAATACCCTCGGCCAGCGCCTCGATCTCGCCACCAATTTCGGCCAGTTGTTCCATATCGTCGCCATAGACCTTGACCGCCACTTCGGCCCGCACACCAGCGATCAGCTCGTTCATGCGCATTTGCACCGGTTGGGTGAACTCGTAGTTGTTGCCGGGGATGGCCTTCACTGCTTCTTCCAACTCTGCAACCAACACCGCCTTGGGTTTGCGTGGATTCGGCCAATCCTTACGATCTTTGAGCATGATGAAAGTGTCGGCCACCGAGGGAGGCATCGGGTCGGTCGCGACCTCGGCGGTTCCGATCTTGGCGACCACTTCCTCCACTTCCGGAAACTCCTTGATCCGGGCCTCCAACTGGCGTTGCATGCCGATCGCTTGGGTCAGACTGGTTCCGGGAATGCGCAACGCGTGCAGCGCAATGTCACCCTCGTCCAGTTGCGGGATGAACTCGGTGCCCAAGCGCGTGGCGAGCAAACCGGATAGCACAACCAGAACCATCGCCGCAGCGACCACCACGACCCGCAGCCGAATCACATTGGCAAGCAGCGGTGCATAGAAGCGGCTTACACCGCGCATGATTCTGTTTTCCTTCTCGGCAACCTTGCCGGTGATCAGCAACGCGACAGCCGCTGGCACGAAGGTCAGCGACAGCGCCATCGCGGCGGTGAGCGCGATCACCACGGTGAGGGCCATCGGATGGAACATCTTTCCTTCCACACCTGACAGCGCGAAGATCGGCAGGTACACGGCAGTGATGATGAACAGGCCGAAAATCGCGGGCTTGATCACTTCCGCACTGGCGTTGGCTGCCAACGCGAAGCGCTCGTCGCGGGTCAGCAGTCGGCCGAGTTGGTGCTGGCGCTCGCCGAAGCGTCGCACACAGTTCTCGACAATGATCACCGCTCCATCGACGATCAAGCCGAAGTCGAGCGCCCCCAGGCTCATCAGGTTGGCTGAAATCTGATTTTGCACCATGCCGGTAATTGTCATCAGCATGGCCAGCGGGATGACCGCTGCCGTGATCAACGCCGCACGCAGGTTGCCCAGCAGCAGGAACAGCACGGCAATCACCAGCAATGCGCCTTCCGCCAGATTCTTCTGTACGGTAGCGATTGCCCGATCGACGAGGTTGGTGCGGTCGTAGGCTGTATGCGCACGCACACCAGTGGGCAGCGTGGAGTCGATTTCTGCAAGCTTGTCGGCGGTGCGCTGAGCGACGGCACGACTGTTTTCACCGATCAGCATGAAAACGGTGCCCAACACAACCTCACTGCCGTCCTTGGTCGCCGCACCCGTGCGCAGTTCACTGCCCTCGATTACTTCCGCAACATCGCCAATGCGCAGCGGCAGGCCGTCGCGCGTTGCCACGACGATATTCCGCAGCCCTTCGATATCCGCCACCTGACCGGGGATGCGGATCAGATACTGCTCGCCGTAACGCTCGACATAGCCGGCACCGACATTGGCGTTATTGCGCGCCACCGCGTCCAACACGTCACGCATCGTCAGTTCGTAGGCCAACAGCCGCATCGGGTCGGGCGTGATGTGGAACTGGCGCACGTAGCCACCAATGGTGTTGACCTCGGTGACGCCCTTCAGATTCCGAAGCTGCGGACGCACCACCCAGTCTTGCAGCGTGCGCAGCGCGGTTGGTGTCCACGTTTCCTCAAAACCCGCCTCGGGTTCCAGGGTGTACATGAAGATTTCACCCAAGCCAGTTGCGACCGGACCCAGCGTGGGTTCCAGCCCGGTCGGCAGTTGCGACGCAGCTTGCTGCAAGCGCTCGGCGACTTGCTGCCGCGCGAAGTAGATGTCGGTGCCGTCCTCAAAGACGGCTGTCACCTGCGACAGACCGTAGCGAGAGATCGAGCGGGTGTAGTCCAGCTTGGCGAGACCCGCGAGCGCAGTCTCGACCGGGAAGGTGACGCGTTGCTCGGCCTCCAACGGTGAGTAGCCCGGCGCCTCGGTATTGATCTGAACTTGGACGTTGGTGATGTCCGGCACCGCGTCGATGGGCAGACGGCTGTAGTTCCAGATCCCCAGGCCCGACAGGGCCAGCACCAGGATGAGTACGAGCCAGCGGTGCGCGATGGACGCGCGGATGATACGTTCAAGCATGGCGTCCTCCTTAATGGTCGTGGCTGGCGCCGGACTTTTCGATGTCCTGGCGGATCAGGAAACTCTGCTCGGTAACGTAGCGCGAACCCGTCTTGAGTCCGCCCAACACTTCGGCGTACTCGCCATCGCGATCCCCGAGTTCGAGCATGCGCACCTCGTAGGTCTCGTCGATCTGTACGAAGACCACGGTGAAGTCACGGAAGCGCTGCAAGCCCATCTCCTTCACTGCCAACGGCACCTCGCGCGAGTCCACCATGACTTCGGCGGATACCGTCATCCCCGGTCGCCACTGGCCCTGCGGGTTCGGTACGTTGACGCGGGCGATAACGCTCTGCCCGATACCGGCCACCGGCAGTAAGCTTTCGATCTTCGCTTCTGCTACCGCGCTGCCCGTCGCCGAACGGATTTGCACTACCTGTCCGGGCGCCAGGTTTTCGGCATCGGTGCCGATAGCGCGCAGGTCAATCCATACATGTGAGGGATCGGCCAGCTCGAATAACGCGCCGGCTCCGGCCACATCACCGACGTTAGTGTTCCGCACGATCACCACGCCATCGAGCGGCGCGGTGATCGGATAGGTGCGCATACTGTCGTTGCCCTCGACAATCGCTAGTGTCTGGCCGCGCTGGACGCGCTCGCCCTGCTGTACGCTCACCGACTGCACGATGCCCGGAAAGCGCGCCCCGACGGACGCATAGCGATTGGAATCAAAGGCGATGGTGCCAGTCAGTCGTACGATGTCGCGGATGGAAGCCGGGCCGGCCTGCTCGACCCGGATACCAGCATCTTCTGCAATGGCGGCCGGAATGGTGACGCGCCCCTCATAGGATTCGTAGGACCAATTGGATCTCTTGCCGCCGTGTTCTGCGGTCACAGCCACATCGAATGAGTGTGGTTCGGTCACTTCGCCGCTACCAACCAGGTAGGTGCTTTCCGGCGCGAACGTGAATCGGTTGACCTCACCGTCGAGGCGCGAGAGTTCGATGGTCGCAACGACTTCAGTGGGCGGGATCAAACTGTCACTCCGATAGGCGTAAAGTCGGTAGTGTGGAGGCGCATTGGTCTCGAAGATGGTGACTTCCAACGCGAAGTCGCCGTCGCGCAGAAGCCGCCCATTGTTCGGGCCGCGCTCGTAATCTTCGTTCGCTTGCCCATCAACGCCGCGGTCGACACGGTCACTATTAGGGCCGCAAGCGGCGAGCACCAAACTGAGAAAAAGCAGGAAAAGCAGGCGATTCATGGGGTCATGTCCTCAACGGTGAAGGTGAGGCGTTCCACCTCGACCAGCAATAGGTGATAGCGGGCAGCAGCTTCAACGGTGCGCTGGTTCAGGTCGAATAGCGTCCGTTGTGCCTGAGCCAACGAAATGAAGGAGAAGCGTCCGGCCTCGAATCCGCGGCGAGTGTTCACCAATGCATCCTCGGCCATGGGCAGCATGCGTGTACGCAACGTCTCGGCTTCGTGACGTGCGTGCATAAGTTCCTGATAGGTATCGAACAAGACTTGATGCCGCTCGAAACGTTCAGCATCCCGGCGGGCTTCGAGCGCGATGAGTTCGGCGTCAGCTTGCGCGATCGCGTACCCGGAGCGCTTTCGGCTACCCAACGGCACCGAGATCGACATCACCAGGCCTTGATCGTTAAACGCTTCCATACGGCGTATGCCCAGGCTCAGGTCGATATCGGGTTTCTGTCCTGCTTCGGCGATCCGGCGGCGGGCAGAGAGGGTGTTCGCCTGTAGTCGCGAGGCCCAGAGTTCGGGCGTCATCGACAGACGAGCGGCCAATGTCTCGAACGACTCGACCGGCGGCAGGGCTTGCAGGTCACCGACGACTGAGCCGAAGTCGGGCGTCAACGCACCCCAGCTCGCGGCCAACGTCATTCGGGCGCTGGCCAATTCGTGCTGCGCTGTCTCGCGCGCCAACTCCACCTCGGCGAGCGCAATCTCGGCAGCCTGGAGGTCCGATTCGGGGTTGCGGGCCGCCGATACCCAAGTGGCGACCTCGCTGCGAGTACGTTCGGCTTGCCGGACACGCTCCTCGGCGTAGTCCAGCCGCTGTTGTCTGGCAAGTACTTCGATGAAGCGGGCTGTGGTTCGGCTGGCCAAGTCGATCCGCGCCGTATCGGCCTGGTGCTGTTGCTGGCTGACCTCGGCCCTGCCAAGGGTCTGTCGGGCTGCACGCTTGCCGCCGAGTTCGATCACCCGGCTGATGCGCAATGTGGTTTCGGCTGAATCAATGCCACGCAGACTGCCGGTGCCGGCCGCGTTCTCGAACTCACCGCCAATCACGTAAGGCGGCGGCAGACCCTCACGCTCGGTGCGGGCCTGCACGGCCTGTAGTTGAGCACCTTCGGCAATGATGGACGGATTAGAAGTCAACGCGCGGGTCACCGCTTCCTCCAGACGCAAGGGCTCGGCAGCCTGTACCGCGGGGATGCCGCAGACTCCGACGAACACCAAAACCCTCAACCAGTGCAAATTCACAAAAAACCTCCGGGTAACTAAGTAGCAACAGATCAACAAGCCGTTTCGCAAAGCGCTCTTGCGCGCTCACCAAACATCAGCAAACAGCCGACACAAAAACCGATTGGCAATCGGTTTTTGTGTCAAAAAAAATACCAAAAATCCCGAGTCCGTGTTTACCTCGCCAACATAGTGATGAGTGACTCGGTTAAGTAGTGCAGCCACCCTGTGGACAAGCTGCAAAACGCCACCACGGTAAAGCCCAAAAATAAACCCAGATATGAATTGGATCGGCGGCCCGGAGACAACAGCGCCTGAACACGTTCGGGCACGAAATCGGAGAGAAAGGCCATCGACAGCGGCATACCTGCTAAAGCGTGATGGCGGTAAATTTTCTTCACCGCGACCAAGGTTTCAGCGACCGTTATTTGACAGCCCACTGAAGCCGCAGCAATGAAGTCGCAGCGCTGCTCCAAGGCAAGCTCGTAGTCACGCAGAAGGCGCCGACGAGTGCCTGGCAACTGGATGCCCGACAACATCCCCGCCATCAGACGCCAGAACGCATCGCGATGCTCAAGGTGCGCCTGCTCATGGGCCAGAACTACTTGTAGCTGAGTTGGGCTGAGCTGGTCGAGCAACGACTGGGAAAGCAAAACATGGCCTGACCCTATGCCGCAAGCGAAGGCCATGGGCTGATCGACATCCACCACACGAAGCCTGTCTGTGTGTCCAAAACGACGACTCAAACGCAGCATGGTGAGCAGGGTCTGCCGGACCCGCCAGACTCCGATTGCTGCCCGCGCTATCAACCACGTTGCATAACCCGCCAGCAGGGCAATCGCCCCCCACAACCAAGAGCTCTGCCCATTTTCGTTCGGATGCCAGACACACAAATGTAGAAGGTTGCCTGAGTGCGCAGAACAGGCGGCGGCAAACCGGGCCGAGTCGTGAAGGGCCGAGGGCATTGCTATAGCCACTACTGCATAGCCAATGCCCACCAATATAGGCGCGGTCAGCAACCACCAAAGTATTCGGACTCGCTGCCGAGGCGCTTGTCTCGAAAGCAGCCGACTTAGCGGGCGTTCACAGGCCACAACCAACAAAGACAGGGTAATCGCCAGAACAAAGCCGGCCAGCAGCGCAGATTGAAGTAGCGACCCATAGCTCATCATCAGCGGCTCTCATCCAGTTCAGCACGACGCCGCGCAATCAATTCCTCCAATCGTTTGAGCTGGTCTCCATCCGCTTGTACGGCAAGATCGACAAAAGCCGACAACAACGCATCCGATTGTGTGCCGGCGACACGATGCACCGTGGATTCCACCAGCTTGCGAACCAACTCCCGGCGAGAAAGACCTGCCGAGTATTCGTAGGCATGACTGATCTTCTCGCGTTGCAGGATCCCCTTGCGAAACAGGCGCTCCAACGCGGACTGCACGGTGTTCAATGCAATCGAACGCGAATGTTTGACTCGTGCATGGACAGTCTTGGCGTCGGATGAACCGAAGCGCCAGATGTCTTCGAGCACGGCAATTTCCAGGTCGCCGAGCGGCGGCACACTAGGGTTGGTCAAACGGTTGAACCTCAATTTCTTGACTTAGGAAGTTCAGAGTATGATTTTTGAAAAACCGATCGTCAATCGGTTTCTTCTGTGCGGGCTCTAAGCCGGGTGTCTCTTTTCGTTTGGCTGGTCCATCGCCATCTGAACCTATCGCGTTATGTCACTGGTAGTTCAGCGGCTCCCCGGCCCGAGCAGGCGACCGCAAAACAGGTGCCTGATTGCTATACGGAACCCGCATAGAGATGACAAGCGAATGACATAAATGTAACGCGCGGGTCATTTGTCTGACAGCGCCTGCTCTCTAGCATCGGTATGAAGACGCATGGTGCATTTCGGGCCTCGAATCACCCGAGCGCCAGGAATCCACCTGTACCGACAGTTAACGAGTCACGGAGCCGAGCATGCTGAATGTCACTATCAAATACCGCATCTGGTTGGCGGGCCTGTTTCTATCGCCCATGCTCGGTATTAGTGTGGCAACCGCATCGGAGCTGAGCGCAGAAGTCTGGAAAGACCCCAGCTGTGGCTGCTGCAACGAATGGGTCCTGCATCTTGAAGAAGTCGGCATCCAGGTGCGTACTTCCAATACCGGCAACACCGGCATACGCGAACGGCTCGGCATTGCCAAGCAGTTTGGCTCGTGCCATACCGCCAGAATCGGCGGCTATGCTATCGAAGGCCATGTACCGGCTGCCGATATCAAGCGTCTCCTGAACGAAAAGCCCGAGGCGATCGGCCTGGCCGTGCCCGGAATGCCGATTGGGTCACCTGGCATGGACGGCGCGCTCTATGGCGACCGCAAAGACCCCTACGACGTCCTGCTGATCCATGTCGATGGCAGCACCAGCGTCTATCAAGCCTATCGCTGATCGATGCGATGAAATGGCCAATGTCCCGCTTCGGGATCAAGAGGAGAACACAGTCATGAACACAGTGGATCTCGACGTGCAGGGTATGAGCTGCGGCTCATGTATCGCGAAAGTCACCGATGCGTTGAAAGAGCTGTCGGGAGTCGATGCCGTGGAAGTGCATTTGGCCACCGGTCGCGTTCGAGTTCGAGGCAACTTCGATCACGGCAACGATCCGCTGCTGTCGACGTTGCAACAGGCTGGGTATCCCGCGCGTCTGGCAGGCGGCGAGACCCTGTTTAGCCAATCAACGGGCGGCGGCCGAAGTTGCTGCAGCCAAAATTCTTAAACATAGGAAGAGGTGTAATACACATGAACCGTACTACTCAATTTCGCTCTCTGATTGTTGGTGCCTGTCTTGCGACCGGCTTGCTGATCACATCGGTCGCTCAGGCCCATATCTCCCTCGTCAAATCCACACCGACGGCCGATGCTGTTGTCACGACACCGCAGCAGATCGATCTCGTCTTCAGTGAACAGCTTGTACTTCGCGCCTCGCGCTTGGAGCTGAGCGTCATAAAGGACGGTGGGGCCGCAGAGAAAGTCGAGCACATCGACGTTGAACTCATCAACGACGGCAAGACGCTGCGCGCTACGTTGCATAATCCCCTCGGAGTAGGCGTCTACCACGTGCAATGGCGCGCCGTCGGTGATGACAACCATCCGATGACTGGCGAATACAGCTTCACCATCAGATGAGAGGGCGCCAACATCATGTCCAGTCTTCCCGACTATACGCTTCGGTTCATGCAGTACCTGGACTTGATGCTGCTGTTCGGATTGCCGCTATTCGCGTGGTACGGTCCGGTCGCCTCAACGATCGGCGGCGATAAGCGCTCCCCCCAGCCCAGATGGGCCTTGACCCGGGGGCTCCTGGTCTGTGGAGTGCTCGGCTTGGCGCTAGTGGGCATTGAGATTGTGCGCAGCACGGCTGGCATCATGGGGGTCGCGGTTTCCGATCTGGTGCGGGACGACTTGGCCTGGTATCTGTTCGACACCGCCGCTGGGCGCGCCGGGCTGACGCGAGCATTCCTGCTGGTTCTGCTGCTTGCTGTACTCGGCTGGCAGTCGCAGCGCGCCGAGCGCCCATTCCCCATTCGGCGAGTGACCCTGCTGGCCGGTGTGGCGCTGGTCAGCCTGGCGTGGAACGGACACGCTGCCAGTGGCGAGGGTGTGAGTGGTACGGTGCGGCTGGTGGCTGGTATGGCGCACCTGCTCGCTGCCGGCGGCTGGATCGGGGCCATCTTCGCCTTGCTGATTCTGTTCGTTCGACACGGAAAGCCCGCCGCGGGTGAGGGCTTGCACATGCTGTGGCGGGCACTGCACACCTTTTCGCGCCCAGGCACCGTCTTCGTCGGTGTCCTGGTGGTGACCGGCATCCTTCACTACGGGGATCTGGTCGGCTGGTCCATCGCACCGCTGTTTCACAGCCGGCACGGCAACCTGATGCTGCTCAAGCTGGCGCTGTTCGCTGCGATGCTGGGCCTCGCCGCCCTGCATCGCTGGTGGTTGGTGCCCCGGCTCGAACGTGACATCCATACCGGCGCCCCCTCGCACTCTGCACAGCACCTGCGACTGAGTGTGACCATCGAGGCGACGATCGCGCTCCTGATTCTGGTAAGCGTAGCGGTACTCGGCACCCTCAGCCCTCATGGATGACAACACTTGGAGGCCAACAGGTGGACAACAACCAACCAGGGACTTCGTGCATGCCATGCACGAGTAATGAAGGGGCCTCATGGAGCTACGTCATTTACGATGCTTTATTGCAGTTGCGAAAGAACTCCATTTCGCCCGCGCTGCGGAGCGTCTGAATATCGAACAGTCGCCGCTCTCCCGAACGATCAAGGAGCTGGAGTCGGAATTAGGCACGCAACTCTTTGAACGAACCTCGCGTGGAACACGTCTGACTTGGGCGGGACAGGTGTTGACGGAAGATGTCCGTCGTATCTTCATCGCCCTTGACCAGGCGCGGGCCAACGTGCAGGCCGCAGCCTCCGGCTATCGTGGCATGCTGAGAATCGCTCTATCCGACGGCATCGTAGCGCAGCGTTTGGCAACACTGCTGGCTCAATGTCGGTTAGATGAACCCGAGGTGGAAATCCGCCTGTTTGAAGTGCCGTTCTCCCAACAGGTCAAGGGATTGCGAAACGACTTGTATGACGCCGGCTTTTCCCGCTCGGACGAAAGCGGTGATGGGATACACTCGCAAGATGTCTGGCATGACCCCTTGATCGTTGCGTTGCCCGCTCGCCATCCACTGCTTGCGTGCAAACAACTGCCCTTGGAGGAAGTGCTCAAATACCCACTGATTCTCTGCCATCCGGAAACCTGCGAAGGCCACTACAAACAGATCGAGCGTCTGTTGAGAGCCGTCGAGACTCAGCCGGTCATCGCGGAGTACGCGTCAAGCCATGACGTGATGTTTGCCCTGATCGCAGCGGGCTATGGGCTGGGCCTGGCATGCGAAGCACAGGTCCGTGCGTACCATAACCCCGATGTCGTTTCCCGCCCCATAGATGGCGGCCCTCTCATGCTGACCACCTATCTTCTGAGGCCCGACAACGAGCCCTCGGCCCAGCTCGCCAGATTCATCGGACGCGCCGCACTCGCAGGCGAAGGCATGCTGACAAGGTGAGGGAATTGACAATTTTACCGATCCGCACTCAGGCAATGTTTCTTTTTTGGTCTCGACAAAGACCCGTGAGGTATTGCCCCACACATCAAGCCTCCGCGCAACGGGTAAACGCACTGGTCTCCGCCAACCGATATTTGGCCACGTCCTTCTGCACAATCACGTAATTTTAGGAGGCCATCCTACTGATGGCAGTCTGTCATCCAGACGCGCGCAAGTCCGATGTCCGGAAAGTCTCAGCGCCGGCCTGTGTCTTCACCAAGATCGACTCTGATCATATGTGTCTTTACTCAGACGCAATAGGAAACAAGACTCCTATCCTCCGGGATTATGCCGGTACAGCGGCCGTCTCGGATGCAGACTCTTGTTCGTAACTGGAGCTTTGTGCCGGTGCAACACAGTATTCATAGAAAGTCTTGGCGCTGTCTATATCACTCCAATGCTACTCCCTTGGCGCCTTTTCGCGCACCGCTGATACTCGCTTGATACAGACGGCAACATGAATCGCAGTCAACACCGGCATCGGAGATGAATCGAATGTAAAGAATAGATGGATGGAAACGCAAATGCGCAAGGCCAGACACCATCACTATTCCAAGGTCTCTTACCGACCGATTGAAGCGGCCATTCGCTGGAGTGATCTAAAGCGGTTCGAGTCGCGCATTCTCCACGTGATCGGAGACAAGCCAATACCTGACCTCCAGGATTTTCCGCGATGGCCAATGCTCTGCCTCAATACCGAACGCATCTTCGATGCCATCAGAAACGGAGATCTCTCGTTTGGAAAGAATGGCATCACATCTAACGATCCATTGCTGTTCGATGATCCCGACCTGACCGTGCGCCACGTTGACCTCAAGCTGTGGATGTCGCACTTCTACCCAGACCAAAAACCCGCATTCCTTTTCGGTGCCGTCGAACGGCAACTGCAGCCCGCCATCAGTGTCAGATCCCTGCAAACCCTGCTGGCCGATCGCGAAGCGCTCAGTGTACAACTGGCGGAACATGAGCAGTCCCTGGCCACGATGCAGGCCAAATACGAATCGGTATGCGAAGAACTTGAACACAAACGCGATCCAACTCGCGAGGTGGCGCCCAGGAGTGAAACTACCTACCTCAACATCGTCGGCGGCCTGCTGACCTTGCTGCTCGGAAAATCACCGAGCGGAAAGCCGTACTCGTCGTTCGAGACCGTGGAATCCGTTATCAGCGCACTGCTCGCCCACCACGAAGGACGTCCGGGAATCAGCGAGCGTACATTATGGGCCAAGTTCACCGCAGCCAAGCGACGCCTGAACGCCGATTCGCGCTGACTGCAATTGCAGTCCCGCTTTCTGCAACTACAGTGTTTTTTGCCGTTGCGGTGTATTGAATACGAGGCACTTTCCGAACAGCGCCGACGAGCGTCAAGGAGTGCCCACCATGTCTTCGCAGACCACAGCCCCCGCAATGCCGGTTGAACGTCGCATCCTGCGCCGCCCCGAAGTCGAAGCCAAGACCGGCTTCAAGCGCGCGCACATTTATTCACTGATGAAGGACGGAAAGTTTCCCAAGGCCGCCGAACCGATGCTGTCGATGATCGAGTGGTGGATCTGCCTGTCGATGCCACCCGACGAAGTGGAGAAGGTCGCGCGCTTCCGCGAACTCAATCCGGCGCAGAAGGCGCTGATGCTGTCGGCGCGCAAGGAGTCCGGCAAGTTCAGCGAAGGCGTGATCCTGTCGAAGTCGATGGAAGTCCTGTTCCGCGCCGTGCCGCCGAGCCTCTACCTGGCCATGGCGATGACCGAGCCCGAGGAGAAGGCCGAGCGCTATCAGTTGATGCGGCAATACGGCATCGGCGAGCTGGAGGCTGCTTTCAAGGTCGCCGAGAAAATCGACCGGGCTCGCGGCATCGAGCCATTGCCGCTCGACGCCCTCGGTTGAGGCGGAAAGATCATGCACACGCCAGGCCTGCCTACGCACACGCTACGACGCTACCTGGGGCCGATGCTGGCCGGGATCGCGGTGCTACTCGTGCTCGTGCTGCTGGCCTGGTCGCTTGGACGCAGCCCGCACACTGGCGATCCGGCGTCCGCCGAGGCTGCCGCGTCGGCGAGTCCGCCGTGGCGCTACGGACGCATCGATGCGCGGTTCACGCTGATCGAGTACGCCGATCTGGAATGCCCGTACTGCCAAGCCTACTTCCCTGTGCTGAAGCGCTGGATCGACGCCAATCCCGATGTGAACTGGCAATGGCACCATCTGCCGCTGCCGATGCACGAACCGGCCGCCACGCAATCGGCACGCCTGGCGGAATGCGCGGGGGAAACCGGCGGGCGGGAAGCGTTTTGGAACACCGTCGCCTGGATTTACCAGCATACCCACGGCGGCGGTCGGGGCCTGCCGCCCGGCATCCAGCCGTCCGGCGCGACGCCCGAGCTGCACGAGTGCCTGGCCAGCGCACGGCCCGACGCCGTGATCCGGGCACAGGCCGAGGAAGCCGCGCTGGCCGGCATCACCGCGACCCCGATGCTGCGCGTAATCGACAACCGCACCGGCCAGGCATTGCTGCTGCCGGGTGCCGTCGAAGGCGATGCCTTGCTGTCGGCCATTGATCTGCTGACGTCATCGGGCGATGAGCCGGCGATGACCGAAACCTTGCCCGAGATACCCGAGATGCCTGCTGACAACGTCAGCGACATGCCCAGGTAGCCGCGATCTTCAAGGCTGCGGCGCGGTTCCGACCGCGTTGATCGTTCCAGTTCGCACCGCATCCCACGCGCGAATGTCCGTCGTCTTCGATGGAGGATGCCAATCATCCAGGCCCAATTCCGGGCTTTCATCATCACGTCCCACGGGGGTCTCACCCCCACACGGGGACGGGAACCCCCGTTTCATCTATCAAGGAGGTTCCCATGAATCCGTCCGATACCGTCGCCGACGGTGCATCATCAGCGCTCGTCCGGTACGCGAGCATCCACGAAGATCCGTTGATCCGGCAAGCCATCGGTGTGCTGGAGGAACGTCTCTTCAAACACGGTGCCGAGCTAACCAGCCCGGCCAGCGTGCGAGAATATCTATGGCTGAAACTCGCCAGCGAAGCACTGGAAGTCTTTGCCGTCGTGTTTCTCGACTCGCAACACCGCGTGATCGCTTTCGAGCCGATGTTCCACGGCACCATCGATGGCGCCAGTGTGTATCCCCGCGCGGTCCTCAAGCGGGCGATCGAGCACAATTGCAGCGCGGTCATCTTTGCCCACAATCACCCTTCGGGCGTGACCGAGCCGAGCCATGCCGACAAGGCAATCACGACCCGATTGAAATCGGTTCTCGAATTGGTGGACGTTCGTGTTCTGGACCATTTCATCGTCGGTGAAGGAACGCCTTTTTCCTTCGCGGAAGCCGGCTTGCTGTAGTCCTTGAGGCGCCCCACCAGGCGCCTCTTTTTTCGTGTTCGGGTCGGATGAAAGCGGTCGCGGGACAGTTCCCTTTCTTGATGGTGTCCATCTGCCCGATGGGATCGACTAGCGCGAGTATCGACCCAATGGGAGCCACCCCATGTACCCACACTCTGAACACGTCGAGACACAACGACACCGGCTGCGCTGCCGCCCAACGCTGGCTTCGTGCATGCTGGCAATGGCCGCAGCCGCGATGGCCCACGCCGCAGCGGCGGACGTCCGGGTATTCACCGACCGGCATCACGCCGTAGAGGCTCCCTCCGGCGTCTACGTTGTCGAGTTGGACGCGCCTGCCCGCATCGAAGCGGAGCTGGCCGCTAACCTTCCCGCCGATCCGGCACAGGCGGCCGCCATCGTCCGGCAACGATTGCAGGATGGCGGCACGCCGCTCCAACGCCGCCTGGCCAACGCCTACCAGGGCTTAACCGACGCCTGGAGCCTGGGCGTCACCAAGATTCCCGCCGTGGTCGTCGATCGGCGCTACGTCGTCTACGGCGAAACCGACGTGCCCCGCGCGCTGGCGCGCATCGAGGAATACCGGAGGATGCAGCCATGAAGCTATCCCGCCGCGCATGGCGCACCGGCATGGCGTCCGTCCTGCTGGGTACCGCCGCTTCCGCCTTCGCACTCAACACCGCCACCATCACCGGCTCGGTGCTGTCGCCCGATTGCTTGTCGTATCGCGTGCAGGGCATTTGCTATTGGCTGTACTGCACGCTCACCGGCTGTACGGTGCGCACCTCGGTCAAGGTACAGCACTACGTTCCCGATGCCGTCGTGTCGAGCTACTCGAACACCGGGGAGAACCCCTGGCTGGAAGTGCGCGCGATGAGCATGCCGAATCCCACCGCTCAAGGTGGGGGTGACGGCACGACGAACGAAGAACACGAGAACAACCTGGCGAAGTTCAAGAACGCCGACGTGATCGGGCATCCAGGCGCTACCATCTTCAGCGAGTTCGTCAGCCAGTTGGGTTACTCCTGCGCCGGTGCGGGCACGGCGTTCATGCCGTACCTGCTGAGCACGCTCGATACCGTGGCCTGGCGCTACAACATCCCCGAATCCGTCTATCCCGAGGCGCTGATCCCTGGGATGCGCGAGATCGGCACGCGCACCGGCCTGAACCTGTGGGGCAACGTCTATCCACGCGGTGGGCTCCTGCATCATGTGGACGACTACAAGGCGGCTGCCGTCGTCGCGCAGCGTGCCGGCGACATCGTGACCCGGCGTGGGCAGGTCCATGTCTATCAGCCGCTGCTTGCCAATGCGAGCGCGGGCTACTGGCCCGCAGGTGCCTTGGTGGAAAGCGATGCCTCCACGGGAAAGTGGCAGGAATTGACGCCTCGGCTGTCATCCTCCTGCGCGGTCTTCCCGCACAACAACGTCCGCATCCAGGCGCAGCAAGGCGACTATGCCTGGGCGCTGTGGCGCCCGTACTCCTGCTGTCAGCGGCGCGGTCAGGTGTTCCTCGGCAGCACGGATTTCAACTGAGGGCCGGCCGATGAAAATGTTCCCACGCCCACGACGCTTCACCATGACGCTGCCGGCGCGCAGCATTCTGTTCGCTGGCGTGCTGGCCGCGATGAGCCACACGCTGTGGGCGCAGACCAGCGTCAACGACTATGGCGTGCATCATCGCGGCAGCGTCATCGGCGATGACGTGCTGTACAGCATCGGTGGCGGCCGGGCGGTGTCGATGGGGCCGGTCGGCCAGATGCAGCACCTCGGTGTCGGCATCGGCTGGAACAGCAACCTGATCTGCGGCGACATGAGCATCACCACCACGCTGCAGAACCAGCTCAACGGCATCACCAACGGCTTCCAGACCATCATGAGCCAGGTGATCCAGAACGCCACGGCGGCCGTGGCGTCGTTGCCGGCGCTCATCATCCAGCGCGCCGATCCCGGTCTGTACAACCTGCTGACCAACGGCATCTTGCAGGCACGGCTCGATTTCGACCGCAGCAAGCTCACTTGCCGCGCGATCGCCAATCGCATGGCCGACGCGGCGGGTGGCCAACTCGGCTGGGACCAGTTGGCCGAGGGCATGGCGCTCAAGCAGGCCGTGGCCAGCACCGACGCCGTATCGGCGATCGAACAGGCCGAGACCAGTCGCGGCAACGACGGTGTGCCCTGGGTCGGCGGCGGCAATGCCGGCGGCGCCGGACAGAATCCCATCCGCGTGGTCAGCGACGTGACCCGCGCCGGCTACAACCTGCTCAACGGCCGCGGCGCGACCGATACCTCGCCGATCGACAGCATCACCTGCGGTAATCGCCTGAGCTGCCAGACCTGGCCTTCTCCCGAAGCCGCCACCGATTGGGCAACCCGCGTGCTGGGTGAGCAAGAGCATCGGACCTGCGATGGCTGCCTCAAGACCCAGGCCACCGCCGGCGTCGGCCTGACGCCCCTGATTCAGGAAGAGTACGAGACCAGGCTGGAGGCGCTGCGGGATCTGGTGACGGGTGCCAGCGCGACCACGTTCGAGAACCTGGAAGCGGCCGGCAGCACTTCACTGCCGATTACGCGCGGCGTCATCGAGGCGCTGCGCGACGAACCGGACCAGGATGTGCTCGCGCGGCGTCTGGCTTCCGAAGTCGCGTTGGCCAGCGTGCTGGAGAAGGCCCTGCTGTTGCAGCGGACGCTGCTCGCCGGCCGCAAGGAGCCCAACGTCGCGGCCAACCAGCTCGCGCAGGATGCCATCGCCCACGAAAGCGGTCTGCTGGAACAGGAGATCAACAACCTCAAGACCGAACTGGACCTGCG
>TARA_R110002111_G_scaffold246413_1_pt1 | contig 33511 bp, 36 predicted proteins | sample TARA_R110002111 | Tara Oceans TARA_R110002111 (sample SAMEA4397363) | marine metagenome | biome: Polar Biome; feature: [ZZZ] marine water layer (ENVO:01000295); material: water (ENVO:00002006), including particulate matter (ENVO:01000060) such as... | depth 199 m | reverse complement strand
TGTTGAAAACACACAAAGTAAATCTCATTTATTAGCAGCAATCCATCAGGTTGTAGAGCCTAGAGCGCAACTTTATTATTTTCCTTCATATGAAATTATGATGGATGAATTACGGGATTATCGTTTTTACAATGCAGATATGCTTCACCCTAATGAGGTGGCGATAAATTATATTTGGGAAAAATTTAAAATGGTTTGGTTAACTGAAGATGCATTCAAAATATCAGAAACTGTTGCTGCTATTCAATCTAAAAAAGCACATCGTCCTTTTAATTCAAATTCTGAGGCACATCAAAAATTTCTTTTAAAACTTCAGGCAGATATTGATAAGTTACAAGAGGCATACCCTTTATTTAACTTTGATTAGAAATATATTTAATATAGAATAACACGAACTAATGAATAGGTTTATTGAGTTGATTTTTAACTCTATCAAAAGATTATTTACTAGCCCGTTTCCAACAATAAATTTTGTGTTTTTTCTGTTGATCTCTAATTTTTTTTACCCAGTTAAAGGTTTGCTCGTAAGAGAAATTACTAACTTGTCATTACAACACAGAGTTTCTAATGCATTTAGTGCAGCAATAGATACATATTGAATTTTATTGTTCATCGAATGAAGCAATACCGGAATTGATAATGGTTTGCCAACATGCTCTAATCCCTCTACTTCTAATTGTCGTGTTTTATAATCACCATGTTTAAGTGCATATTCTAATTTTACAACTTCATTTGTTTTTATCCAATACATCATGGTTTTCTCTGAAGGCTGACTGAGCTTCAGTTTAAAAAGCATATATGTAAGTTGTTGTATTATAAAATAGAAATGACTTGTTAATTATGTGTAGTTAAATATCTCGTTTTGTCACATTAAATCCCATTTTAATTTGATAAAAAAGAACGTTAAAGCACTAGTAGTAAGTGTGTTAATAGGATATACGCAATTCATCGTATGTTTTGGCTTTATCTTATTGTGCAAATTTGTGGCATTATTAACCTATAAAAATTTATACGATGAAAAAACTAAACCAAATCATGTTACTAATTATGATGTTATCATTAGTAACATTTACATCATGTTCTAAAGATGATGACGGAGGAAGTGGTGGGAATGCACCTTCAGGATTATTGCAAGCTAAAGTTGACGGATCTAATTTTCAATCCATGGAGATTGCATCTTCTGCGACAGTAGCAAATGGAGGACAAAACCTTATCATTATTGCAACTAATAGTGATGGAAACGCTTTTTCATTCACGGTAATTGGATATGATGGTGTAGGTACTTACCAAATTGGTGGTGGTGCTAACATTTCCAACAGCGCATCATATTCAGAGACAAATGTAAATCTTGGTAATCCTCAGAATTCCACAACAGAATTATGGCAAGCTCCATACGATGATACTATAGCTGGTGAGATTAGTATTGCAGAAGAAACAGACTCAAAAGTTATTGGAACTTTTAATTTTACATGTAAAAATGTAGGTGGTGACCAGTCTATAAAAACAATGACAGATGGCTCTTTTAATTTGAACAAACAAATGCAATAAAACGATATTATGAAAAACATACAAGTCATTATCGCGTTAGCTAGCTGCCTTTTTTTAGGTACAACAAATGCACAAGAATTAGAAGATTTTAAGCCAAACAAAGATAAATATGGTTTAGGAAAATTAAAAAAGGGACCAAAGAAAATATACATTGCTAGTTTCAATGTCAATTTTGAAACATACAAAGAAGCAGTGTCTTACAAAGCTTCAGGAGGATTCAGGAATAACGCCAAAGGAGAAGCTACAGCTTCTGCAGCAATAGGAATTAATGGTTTGGAAGAGGCTGATATTCAGGAGAAAACGAATCAACTTTACAATGATTTTATTGCCGATTTAAAAGCGAAAGGTTTTGAAATTATTACTGCAGAAACCGCAGGGAAAACAAAAACTTATAATGATTGGCAAAAAGCATCTGGACCTTATGTTATTCAATCTGGTTTACCTGGAGTTATGACATCTGTACCAGAAGATTATTCGTTTTTTTATAAAAAAGTAAGCAAGAATGGAAAAAAGAAAAAAGGTTTTCTTAATGGTTCTTTAGTTCCTCAGAAATTATCTGATGAATTAGATGATGCTGTTGTTGCTAATGTAAATCTTTACTTTATGTATTCTGAAGCAGGAAATGATTTCTTTAAGAATGCAGGTGGAGCAAAAGTAAAAATGTTTACTAATTATAGATTAATTAGTGATTATGTGGTTGCAGCACTAAAAAAGAAAGGTTTAAGAATGAAAGGTGCGCAAACTTCTGATAGAATTAATACAATAATCTCTTTCACAAAAGGAAAAACAGGTTTAGGTGCAGAAACTCAATATAACGGAACGCTCAAAAAAGATCTAGAGATTAAAGGTGTAATAAAAAAAGAAAAAGTTGTAGCGTATTCTAAGCAGACTTCAGAAACAGCAACGTCTTTTAAACCGGTTGTAATTGCAGGACCAGTTTATAGTTCGCTTACCAAATGGATTGATGTAAATTCTGAAAAATATGTTGCAGGTTTATATAACGCAGGAAGTAAATTTTTAAACTTTCATACTTCGGAATTCTTGAGCAATTATTAAAACTAAATCATTAATTTAGTTGAGAGTTCAAATTTTTAAAAAAGCATCATTTTTATTATCTGTATTTTCTTATAGATTATATCTGATGCTTTTTATTTATTTTTAGATATGAAAAAAATAATAGTCACATTGAATTTGTGCATTCTGTCATTTTTTAGTTTTTCTCAAAACTTAGACAGTTTACTCGTTGTTGCCAAACAAACTGAAAACGATTCTGCAAAAATTAGAATGTATAATAAAATAGGCTTTAGCTATATTTTTAATGATTCAAAAAAAGCAATTGAAGTTATTAAAGAGGGTAAACATTTAGCAGAAACTGCCAACTTTCCATACGGATTAACAGAACTCACAAATACACAAGGTATTTATATGGATGTGATGGGTAAAAGTGATTCTGCAAAATATTATTTTGAGAAAGCATTAAAGATGAGTCATCGGCATGGGTTTCATATAATTGAAGCTATGTGTATCAATAATCTTGGCATGTTTAACTGGAATAGAGGGAACTACAATGAAGCTTTAGATTTTTTTTTTCAAGCACTAAAAATAAACGAAGCACTTGATGAAGAAAGTTCTACAGCAAGCGCTTTAAATAATATAGGACTTATTTACCAAGAAATGAACCTCAGTGAAAAAGCTTTAGAATATCATGAAAAAGCGTTAAAAGTTCGAGAAAAATATAATTTGGAAAATGCGCAAGTTGCATCGTTAAATAACATAGGTATAAATCTTAAAGATTTAGGTAGAGTTGACGAAGCTATTGTTACATATAAAAAAGGAATAGAACTAGCCATTAGGAAGAATAACCAATTAGATTATTATAAACTTTTAGATAACCTTGCCAATGCTTATAATATAAATGGAAATTCAAGTTTAGCCATTAAAACATATTTAGAAGTTATTGATAAAACTTTAGTATCTGGTGCAAACGAAAAAGCTTTGTTATCTACATATAACAATATTGCGTCAATTTATAATGAATTGAATAAACCAGTTGATGCGCTAATTTTCGCAAATAAGGGTTTTAAATTGGTTGAAAGATATCCCGAAAGTGAACTTATGGCTGCGGATCTCTATTTAACAGGTGCGGAAAGCTATTATATAGTTAACAATTATAATAAAGCTAGAGAGTATAAGCGTAAATATATAGCATTAAAGGATTCTGTCTTTTCAGAGAAAAATGCCACTGCAATAGCTGATTTAGAGATTAAGTATGAAACTGAAAAAAATCAAAAAAAACTGTTAATTCAACGTGCAGAATTAGCCGAACAAGATTTATTAATTCAGAAAAGGAATTATCAAATTTATGGATTAATAGGTATGGTGTTTATTTTATGCGTAATTGGGTTTCTTTTTTACAGCCAACAGAAGCTTAAAACACGGCAATTACAAAAGGAAAAAGAACTAAATGAGGCCTTAATTAAAATTGAAACGCAAAACAAATTACAAGATCAACGTTTAAGAATTAGTAGGGATTTACACGATAATATTGGAGCTCAATTAACATTTATAATATCGTCTATAGATAATATAAAGTATGCTTTTAATATTAAAGACGAAAAATTGAATACTAAGTTGAGTACAATTAGTGATTTCACATCGAGCACAATCAATGAGTTAAGAGATACCATTTGGGCAATGAATAAAACAGAAATTTCATTTGAAGATTTACAAATAAGAATTTCAAATTTTATAGACAAAGCAAATCTCGCTGCTCAGAATATAGACTTTAGATTTAATGTTGACTCTAATGTCAATAAATTAATATTTTTTACATCTGTTGAAGGCATGAATATTTATAGAATAACACAAGAGGCAATTAATAACGCCTTAAAATATGCTGAAGCATCTAAGATCAAAGTTGATATTTATGAGGTTAATAATCTTATTAGAATTGCTATTAAAGACGACGGAAAAGGATTTGATGAGACGAATATAACTTTAGGTAATGGCATACAAAATATGAAGAAACGAGCCCATGACATCGAAGGGAATTTAAGTATTGAGTCAGAAGTAAAGAATGGTACAGAAATAACACTTTTTTTATCATAAATGAAATGCATGGCGTAATATTGAGTTTTAACAGGTAAGATGATATTTCTAAATAAATAAAGAACAATGAAAATAAAAATCGCCATAGTGGATGACAATACGTTTTTAATAAAAACGGTTGAAGAGAAATTATCGTTTTTTGAGGACTTAGAAGTTAAGTTTACAGCAATGAATGGTGAAGATTTATTAGAAAAATTGAATCATAATCATAACCTTGATTTGATATTGATGGATATAGAAATGCCAATACTAAATGGTATTAAAGTAACAGAGAGAGTAAAGCAAAAATATCCACATATTAAGATTATTATGCTTACCGTATTTGATAATGATGAAAACATTTTTAACGCCATAAAAGCAGGAGCAGATGGTTATTTATTGAAAGAGATTAATGCAGGCGACTTGCATTCTGGTATAACAGAGACCTTAAATGGTGGTGCAGCAATGAATCCTTCAATAGCATTAAAAACGCTTAAGTTACTAAGGAATCCTTATGTAGCAGAAGACAAAAAAGACTTAGAAACCATTAAGCTAACTGATCGCGAAATTGATGTTTTAGAGCATTTAAGTACGGGATTAAGCTACAATGCTATTGCAGATAATCTCATATTATCAACAGGAACGATTAGAAAGCATATTGAACATATTTATAGAAAACTACAGGTGCATAACAAGTTGGAAGCAGTTCAGAAAGCTAGGCGAAATAATATTATTTAACTCTTACGCTTTCAGGTACTAAAACCGTGTAATCTCCATTGTTTCTAATAACATCTCGTACAATAGAAGACGAAATAAAAGAAGTTTTAGCTGCAGTCAATAAAAATACCGTTTCTATTTTAGAAAGTCTTCTGTTGGTATGTGCTATGGCTTTTTCAAATTCAAAATCAGCAGGATTTCTTAAACCTCTTAGTATAAATTCTGCATCAATTTTATCACAGAAATCAATAGTTAATCCTGTATAGGTGACAACTTTTACTTTAGGTTCGTTTTCAAAAGACTTTTCAATAAAAGCTTTTCGTTCTTCTAAAGAGAACATATATTTTTTATCAGCATTGATACCAATAGCTACAACGACTTCGTCAAATAGCTTAATACCACGTTTTATAATATCGAAGTGTCCGTTTGTAATGGGATCAAATGACCCAGGGAATAATGCTCTTTTCATTGATTAGCTTTATAATTTGATGAAATCTTTGTTAAAGATACTAAACTTAATTATTTTTTTGTTTTTGCCATTCACTTTCAAAATATGTTACATACTGAGAAAACTGAGAGGTTTCATTAATGTATTGTTTCGCTATTTTTATCCACTTGTTATATTTTTTTTCGTCTTTTTTATTGAAATAAACAGAACACATATTTATAGCCATTTCAGCCTTAATAGTATCGTCTTTAGCGTTTTTAATACCTTCAGTAAATGCACTCTCAGCTTTTTCGAAATCTTGTAAATTCATAAAAGCGTAACCTAATTCTTTGTAAATTAATTGGTCATTATTTTTATTCGCTATTGCTTTTTCTAAAACGGGAATGGCTTTTTTAAATTGTTTGGTAGCATTATATGCAAAAGCTAACTCAAACTCTAATCCTTTAAAATGAGGTTGTTTGTTATAAGCTTTTAATAATGGTTCAATGGCATTTGCACTTGCTCCTGCATGGTTATAGAGATAACCAATTTGCTTAAGGTATTCAACATTGTCTTCATCACTTTTGTATATTTCTAACCAATCTGGAAATAATGGTAAGTTGAGTTCTTTTAGTTGTTTTGAATTAATTATAGCAACGTTTTTTGTGTCAGTGTAAAGTCTACTTTTTATAAACGCTATTTTTGAAACACTATCTTTTTCAGATGGAATTAATAACTGGTCTTTGATTGTAAAAGAATTCTCAAAATTAAAAGTAAATCCTGCCATTTCATCTATATAGATAAAACCTAAAGTATATGTAGAATCCTTTTCAGTTTTAGGAAAAGCAACCCATTTATCTACTGCGTTATAATATTTGGTATCAAATTTTAGAGGAATAGAATCGTTTTGAGCAAAGCAAAATATTGAATTAATAGAATAGATGAATATAAGAAAAGATAGTTTATTCATAATAATTGTTTTAGTTTTCAATAGCCTCTTCAATAGCATTCCCAAACAAATCCACTAGACTAATTCCGGCTTCAGTAGCTTGTTGAGGTAAAATACTCTCTTTAGTTAAACCCGGAACAGTATTTACTTCCAGCAAATAAGGTTCATCATTTTTAGAGATAAATTCACTTCTAGAAAAGCCTTTCATTTTAAGGATTTCATATATTTTTTTTGCTTCAATTCTCACTTTATTCGCGTAAGCTTCAGAAATACGAGCAGGAGTAATTTCTTGAGATTTTCCTTCATATTTAGCTTCATAATCAAAGAAGTCGTTTTCAGAAACGATTTCAGTAATTGGCAAAACGAGTGTTTCTTTATTGTATGTAATGACACCAACAGAAACTTCTACACCATCTAAAAATTGCTCTATAATGATTTCATTATCTTCCTTAAATGATTTTTCGATGGCTGTTTTTAAATCTTCTTTTTTATAGACTTTAGAAATTCCAAAACTACTTCCAGCTTTATTGGCTTTTACAAAACATGGTAAGCCTACTTTTGCAATAATAGCATCTTCATCAATAGTATCACCAAGATTTAATGGATAGCTTTCGGCCGTTTTAATTCCGTAAGGCTTTAGTGTAGCCAATAAATCGCGCTTGTTAAATGTAAGGGCAGCTTGGTACATTGAGCAGCTAGTTTGTGGCATATTTAACAAGTTAAAATACGCTTGCATGTAGCCATCTTCACCAGGAGAACCATGAATGGCATTAAAAACGCAATCAAAATTAATTTTTGTTTCGTTTACTAAAACCGAAAAATCATTTTTATCTATTGGAAATTCTTCATCCAAATCATTCACAAAAACCCATTTGTTTTTGAAAATATGAACACGGTAAGCGTTGTATTTATTTTTGTCTAACGTGTTGTAAACCACGTTGCCACTCTTAAGGGAAATCTTATATTCACTAGAATAACCTCCCATTATAATTGCGATATTTTTTTTCATTATTAGGTTTAAAAAAGTCTTACGGTAAATGTATAATTTATTTTTTATAAACTAAATCACTTGTTCTAACGTATTTTATACATGTGTCGTTAATATAACGTCAGAATTTCTTAGTTTTGTCAACAATTATATAGCTTATGAGTTTAATTAAGTTTCTTACTAGTAAAGTGTTTTTTAAACAATTGGCAATTGCCGTTGTTGCCATTGTAGTACTATGTTTTTTAGTATTAAAATGGTTAGATGTAACAACCAATCATGGAGAATTTGTAATCGTACCAGATTTAAAAGGTAAATCTATAGAAACGGTTGGGATAGAATTAAAAGATCATGATTTGGCTATGGAAATTCAAGATTCAGCAAATTATAATCCAAATTACCCAAAGTATTCCGTTATAGAACAAAATCCAATAGCAGGATCGCAGGTTAAGGAAAACAGAAAAATTTACTTAATTTTAAATCCTTCAGGTTACAGAAAAGTAGAGGTGCCAAACATCTTAAAACGTACTTTTAGACAAGCCAAACCACAATTAGAAGCCTTAGAATTTCAAATAGGTGAAATTAGTTACAAAAAATCTATTGGAGAAGGCGTGTTGTCTATGTCACACAATGGAAAGCCGCTAAAACCAGGTACATTATTGCCTTTAACATCAAAGATCGACTTGGTAATAGGTAAGGTTGACTAAAAAAAAATGATAATGCCAAATATTCCTGATATTTCAGAAAGTGACGATAACGAATTGTACGAGCATCACGCTTTTAGAGTTGTTAGTGGTCAACAACCACTTCGAATAGATAAATACTTAATGAATTTTATTGAAAACGCCACGCGTAATAAAATTCAAGCTGCAGCAAAAGACGGTAGTATTTTTGTTAATGATGTGCCTGTAAAGTCAAATTACAAGGTAAAACCTAATGATTATATTACCGTTAGGTTTGAGCATCCTCCACACGAAAATTTATTAATTGCAGAAGATATTCCAATAGATGTAGTTTACGAAGATGATGACTTACTCGTTGTTAATAAACCTGCAGGTATGGTAGTGCATCCAGGACACGGAAACTATTCTGGCACCTTAATTAATGCATTAATTTTTCATTTTGAAAACCTACCAAACAACTCAAGTGAAAGACCAGGTTTAGTTCATAGAATAGATAAAGATACCAGTGGATTGTTGGTTGTTGCTAAAACGGAACAAGCCATGGCGCATCTTTCTAATCAGTTTGCTAAAAAAACGAGCGAACGCGAATATGTCGCCTTAGTTTGGGGAAATATAGAAGAGGAAGAAGGCACAATAGAAGGTAATATTGGTCGTCATCCTAAAAACAGATTACAAAACACTGTTTTCTTAGACGATGAAGAAGAGCAAGGTAAGCCAGCTGTGACACATTATAAAGTAATAGAACGTTTAGGTTATGTGACTTTAGTGAGTTGTAAACTCGAAACTGGTCGTACGCACCAAATCCGTGTGCACATGAAACATATCGGCCATACCTTATTTAATGACGAACGTTATGGTGGTGAGCGCATCTTAAAAGGGACTACATTTACAAAATACAAACAGTTTGTAGATAACTGCTTTAAAATTTTGCCAAGACAAGCCTTACACGCCAAAACTTTAGGTTTTGTGCATCCAACAACAGGTGAATTTATGCAGTTTCAATCTGAAGTTCCAGAAGATATGACGCAGTGTATTGAAAAGTGGAGGCACTACGCTAAACATACAAATGAATAATGATTTTTGGGCGTTTCTCTACTTCGCAATAGCTACGTAGAGTCAGGCTGTCCATTATATCTTTTTTTTCGTACCTCAAAAAAAGGATGCCATTTCCATCCTTAACGCACTTTCCAATGGTTAGTGATTATAAAGCTAATGCAATTACAACAACTTAATAAGGTAAGTGTAATTGTCTTTTTTGGTATACAAAATGTGTTTCTGTCTCTTAATAGTTATTCATTATAACACTATCAAGATTAGTTCTCACTAAGATTTGAAACTCTTTCATTTACATCGTATTTTTACATTGAGAAAGAAAAATTGTTTAACCTTTAATGAGAGACCACACAATTGTGGACATGTGTTATGAAACTAGTACTATCACCAGCAAAATCTTTAGATTACGAAACTAAACTGCCAACAACTAAAACTACAGAGGGTGTTTTTTTAGGTGAAGCAGAGCGTTTAAATAAATTACTAAAAAAGAAGTCTGCAAAGAGTTTATCTACACTCATGCACATATCAGATAATTTGGGACAATTGAATTATGAGCGTAATCAAGAATGGGAATTGCCATTTACATCAGAGAATGCAAGGCAAGCTATGTATGCTTTTAGTGGTGATGTCTACAGAGGATTAGATGCTTATTCAATTGATACTAAAAAGCTAGATAAAGTTCAAGATACCGTTCGGATTCTATCAGGATTATATGGTGTATTAAAACCTTTAGATTTAATACAACCTTACCGATTAGAAATGGGAACTAAAATGCCAGTTGGTAAAAACAAAAACCTTTATGAATTTTGGCAGAAGAAAGTTACTAAAGCTTTAAATGAAGAGTTAGAAGACGATGAGATTTTTCTCAATTTAGCAAGTCAAGAATATTTTAAAGCCATAGATATAAAGGCTTTAAAAGTGCCAGTAATAAATATAGCATTTAAAGAGTATAAAAACGATAAATATAAAATCATAGCCATCTTTGCAAAATTAGCTAGAGGATTAATGACCAGATATATTATTGATACCGATGCAAAAACCATTGATGATATTAAAGGTTTTAATTACGAAAATTATGGTTTTAGTGAAGAATTATCTTCAGAGAATGAATTGGTGTTTACAAGATAAAATAGATCTTTAAAGTCTTAAATTGGATTTATGTATTACTTACTTATTGTTGTTCAGGTGTATTGTTTATATCACGCCTATAAAAACAACAAACCATATTATTGGTATTTTCTTATCTTTTTTGTTCCTGCTATTGGATCTTTGATTTATATCGTGACTCAGATGTTTAACCAAAGTGATGCTGAAAAAATCCAAGAAGAAATAACAACCGTTCTTAATCCAACTAAAAAAATAAAAGATTTAGAAAAAAAGGTTAATCTTGTAGATACCTATACTAATCGAATTGAGTTAGCAGATGCATATTTTAAAAACAATGATATTACTAATGCTATTGTACAGTATAAGAAAACATTAGAAGATACCATTCAAGATGATTTGTATGCAAGGCAGAATTTGGTGTTGTGTTATTTTCAGCTTAAAGATTATACAGGTGTAATTGAACAAGCAGAGTACATGAAGGATAAATCAGAATTTAAAGGTTCAAAACAACAATTTTGTTATGGTTTGGCCTTAAATGCATTGGGCAAAACTGGTGAAGCTGAAGTGCAATTAAAACAAATAGATAGACCGTATTCAAACTATGCAGAACGTTTGGCACTCGCCAAATTTTATATAGAAAACAATAGAACTTCAGACGGGAAGGAGCTATTAGAAGAAATCGCAACAGAATCTAAACGTTTAACAAAACCAAACAGAAAACTTTATGGTGCAACCATTGTTGAGGTTGAACGTATGTTGTCTGCATTATAAGGTTTTACTTCAAAATCTAAACCAACGATTTATAATATCCACTAAACTCGTTTTACTCAATCTTCAGTTCCCCAAGGAGCATCTGGCGTTTCAATAATTTTAGTTAAATTAAAACGAACGGAAAATAAACGATCAGTACCTAAACGACGTAAGTTGTATGTTAGACTTGTTTCATCTATGGTAAACCACCAAATATTGGTAGAAGCTGCAGGTAATATTTCTGAAGTATGTGCATCGGCAGGAAACATTTGTAAATTAGCCAAACCTTGATTTGCACTTGTGCCACCGTATTGGGTTAGTTTTTCTTCCGAACCGTCTTCATGTCTATGATCGTGTTTTAGGCGTATTATTTTATCATCATTCATATGTAACACCCAAGTACGTGATTTGTCCTCACCTACAAAAAATGGAATTCTAATATCGTTAGTATCACAAGAACGCACATGCATAACTAATTTTTTACCTGTAAAGCCATCACCTACTTTTCCTCCTTCTATAATTTCGCCTTCGTAAGAATGGCCACAATGTGCTTCCAATTGCTCCCAAAATTTTTCTGAATTGGTCTGTTCTTGTGCCAAAAGGTGTAGTGGTAATGCGAGTATAAAAAAGAGTAGTACTTTCATATTTAAATTTTCTTAACGTGTTTCTATAACAGCTAATATACATGAATTCTATAGGTTAAATAGTTTTCTATTACCATCAAGGAAACATGAATAATCTATTTGTTCAGTAAATCTAAATGTTGAAAAAGAGACATTAACAAGATTTATATATTTTTATTTATGTTAAAGAATGACGAGAATAAGTTAATCTAATGTATTATAAGTCTTAAATTAGAGAAAAATTAAATCATGAAAAAGACGCTTCAAATTGGAAATGTAATAGCTTTAGTTATAACCATATTTATCAATTACCTCTCTAACACAGGAGCCTTAAATAATACCACTATTGGTGAAGTTTCTAATAGTTATAGATCTTTATTTACTCCAGCAGGTTATACGTTTGCCATTTGGGGAGTTATTTATTTACTGCTAATAGGTTTTGCTATTTATCAAGGTCGGAGCTTATTTAAGGAAGTTAAAAATGACGATGTTGTACTTAAAACAGGATGGTGGTTTATGCTCTCGTGTTTATTTAATTCGCTTTGGGTATTCGCTTGGATTTATGAATATACAGCCGTGTCTTGTGTTTTTATTTTCTTATTACTGTTTTCGTTATTAAAAATTGTAGTCAACAACAGAATGGAGTTAGATGATGAGCCATTACCAATTATTGCATTTGTTTGGTGGCCTTTTGTGATGTATTCCGGTTGGGTTACCGTGGCGAGTATTGCTAATGTTTCAACATATCTCGTGAAAATTGGTTGGGACGGTTTAGGGTTGTCTGATGTGACTTGGGCTATTATACTCATCGTAATTGCAGTGGTTATAAATGTAGCGATAACATGGAAACGTAATATGAGGGAGTTTGCGCTTGTTGGTGCTTGGGCATTAATCGGTATCGGAAATGCCAATAAAATCAATAATGAGACACTCATGTATGTTGCCTTTATTAGTGCGGCTGTATTAATAATAAGCAGCTCTATTCATGGTTTTACAAACCGTGATACTAGTCCGTTAATTAAATTTAAGGAACGAAATAGTTCATAGTGTTTAGAATATAATAGGTGATTTTTTAGAGTCAGGCTTAAAATAGCTGTAACTTCGCACCAAATTAAAGGAGTGACCTAAATAAATAGAGTTTGCTTCATAAACACTATTTATGTCATTTAAATCTTTGGGCCTATCTGAGCCTTTACTTAAAGCTATCCAGAAAAAAGGATACGAAACACCTTCACCAATTCAAGCAAAAGCCATTCCTCCTGTATTAGAAGGAAGAGATGTTTTAGCCTCAGCACAAACAGGAACTGGAAAAACAGCAGGTTTTACATTGCCATTGCTACACTTATTATCTAATGGCCCTGAGCAAAGGCACAGACCGATTAGAGCTTTAATATTAACTCCAACTCGTGAGTTAGCAGCTCAAGTTTATGCCAATGTTAAAGAGTATAGTGAGTTTTTAAACATTAGAAGTACGGTTATTTTTGGTGGAGTGAATCAGAAACCACAAGTTAATAAATTAAGTCAAGGAGTAGATGTTTTGGTAGCAACACCAGGACGTTTAATCGATTTAGAAAACCAAGGGGTTTTATCTTTAAGTAAAGTAGAGATATTTGTTTTAGATGAAGCAGATCGCATGTTAGATATGGGTTTTTTACGTGATATAGAACGCGTTATGAAACTTATGCCAACTAAACGTCAGAACCTTATGTTCTCGGCAACGTTTTCAAAAGATATTAAGAAACTAGCCTATTCAATACTTAATAATCCTATTCAAGTTGAAGCGACACCTGAAAATACAGCAGTTGAGGTTATTGAGCAAAAAGTCTATCGTGTTGCCAAAGGCAAAAAAACAGGACTGATTATAAAATTAATTTCCGAAGGAGATTGGAAACAAGTTTTAGTGTTTACAAGAACCAAACACGGAGCCAATAAGCTTTGTAAAAAGATGATTAGCGATGGCATTACAGCCGCAGCGATTCATGGAAATAAAAGTCAAGGAGCAAGGACAAAAGCATTAGCGGGATTTAAAAATGGATCGGTTAGAGTTTTAGTAGCTACAGATATTGCAGCAAGAGGTTTAGATATACCATTGTTGCCACATGTTATTAATTTTGAATTGCCTAATATTTCTGAAGACTACGTTCATAGAATAGGTAGAACAGGTAGAGCAGGAGCTAGTGGAGAAGCTATTTCTTTAGTAAGTGCAGATGAAACTACATTTTTACGCGATATTGAGAAGTTGATTGATATAAAGATTGAAGTTGAAATCCTTGAAGGTTTCGAACCAGATCCTAATGCTTCAACAGAACCGATTAAGCCAGGTCAGAATAGAAATCAAGGTCGTGGTAGAGGTTCTAATAATAGAAATTCAGGAAAGGCTAAAAGCTCTAGTTCAGACCGAAATAAAAGTAGAAATCGTAATCGAAATAATGATAACAGACGTTAGGCAATGACTTCAGCTTTAAAAGATAAAATCATAGCGGTTTGCGATAAAAAGATTGCTCAAAAAGGCACCAATGTTGGCATTTCATTCTATGCATTTTTTAAAAACAAAAATGATAATCCAGAGTTATTAATGGAAGCTGCGACGTGGTGGATTCAAACTCACCAATTAGATCATTTTGAAAAAGCGGTTAAGATTAAAGAATTAGTTAAAAGTTTATAGTTTGTCAACGCAACCTAATAACCCACTTCACGGAGTAAAATTAGAACAGATCATAATAGAGCTGCAAGCACATTATGGCTGGGAATATATGGGCTATCAAATTAATATTCGCTGTTTTACCGATAACCCTTCTGTTAAGTCGAGTTTAAAATTTTTGAGACGTACACCTTGGGCAAGAACTAAGGTCGAAAATATGTATTTGGACTATTTAAAAAAGAATAAGAATTAGTCCTTCTTAGATTTGTCTCTAAAAGATAGCGTCAAAATTCGGACTTAAATTTTAGGTAATGTCTTACCTTTTTTCTTGTCTAGATAATGACGTAATACACCTCCTTTTACATTATTTACATCAAACTCAACGATAAACGCATTTTCGTCTATTTCTTCAATGATGCGATGCATTTTTTTGATGTCTATACGGTTAATTATAGTATGAATAATATCAAAATCTTGCTGAGGTCCATTACTTCCAAATCCTTTAGAGCCTTTGTAGGTGGTTAGGCCTACTCCCAATTCAATCATAATAGCATGCTTAATTTTAGCATAGTCATTAGAAACGATAGTAACACCAATAAAATCTTCAAAACCTTCAATAGTCATGTCAGTCACTTTTGCAGTAACGATATACGTGAGAATTGAGTAGAGCGCTATTTCTAGAGAGACAACCATTGCTGTAATACTGAATAATATAATATTGAATATAAGGATTACTCTACCTATGCTTAATCCAAATTTATCATTCAGATAAATCCCTAAAATTTCTGATCCATCTAAAACAGATCCATTTCTGATAGCAATGCCAATACCTCCACCTAAACATAAACCTCCAAAAATGGATATTAAGAGTTTGTCGTCTGTAATGGTGTCGTAATTTCCAAAATGAATCAATGATGCAAAAGCAAGAATACTAAGAATGGACTTTATAACAATGCGTTTAGAAACCGTATAATAGCCAAGAATTAAAAACGGCAAACTGAAGATGACCAATAGTAATGAAATGTCTACTCCGATAACTCTATTGACTAATAGGGCTATTCCTGTAACACCTCCATCCATAAAGCCATTAGGTAATAAAAAAGCTTTTAAACCAATACTAGCTAGAATAATACCTAGCGTAATTTGACCAAATTCAGAAAAAAAATTATAGGTTTTAGAGTGCTTCATAATACGGTGTTAGATTAATGAAAAGTTACAAAAGGATAATCATTTAAATGTTATTTAGGAGTAAAAAACCTCTAGAAATTCCAGAGGTTTTTTTATTTGTTTCTCACTTACGCTAAAACTTATGTGAGTATTTAGTTTTTAGAAAAACGAGTAATTATTCTTTTTTATTTTCAACTTTGATGGAGCTTGTTTGTTTTTTTCTGTTATCACCAAAAGCAACTTTGTATTCTTCTCTGTCAAGAGTTCCATTTTTATCTGAATCTAATTCTGTAAAGCGATTTTCGTATCTTTCTTTCTTAGATTCATCTTTCATCATTAAAGATTTGAACTCTTCTAAAGTAATTAGATTATCAGAGTTTTTATCAAGTTGTAAAAACATTTTTTCTGATTTATGTTTTTTATCTGCAACCTTTTCTTGAGCACCTACAAAAGAAAATGAAGTAACTGCAATTATAAAAATTCCGGTTTTTAATGTTTTAGTAATCATTGTATTATGATTTAGTATTTGTTTAAAATTTAGACCAATATAAGCGAAAAAGGTCTAATCACCATAAAAATTATTTTATTTGTCGTAATCCTTCATAAACTACGATGCCAACAGCATTCGCTAAATTTAGACTTCGAATGGATTTACTATAAAGTGGAATTTTAAATAATTGTATTTTATATCGTTCTATGAGTGGCTTAGGTAATCCTACAGATTCTTTCCCAAAAACTAAAAACATATCGTCTGTAAAATCGATATCCCAATGTGTTTTTGTGCCATGGCTAGATAAGAAAACCATTTTAGCATTTTTATTTTTTAAGAAGAATTCGTCTATATTATCATAGTAGATGACCTCTAAATGCTGCCAATAATCTAGTCCTGCTCGTTTAAGACGTTTATCATCTATTTCAAAACCAAATGGTTTTACTAAATGTAATTTAGAGCCTGTTGCTAATGCTAAACGTCCAATGTTACCAGTATTGTTTGGTATTTCGGGTTCTATAAGTACAATATTAAGTGGCATTTTTACTTGTAATTTTAATAAAAATTAATCTTATTAATAACAGAAATGGAAAGCCATGAAATACCACATCAAACCAATCTTTTAATGTCATTCCGTGTGCTCCACCTGCAATCCATCTTATTTTTCCAATGATATGAGGTTCTGGAAAAAAAGGTGCTAAACCTAATGTTAGGCATAGTAGAAGTATAATACGCCAATCGTTAAGGATTTTCATATTATCGGATGGAGGTTATGAAGCTATCAATGGAGTTGATGCCGTTATTACTGATATACTTAATAAATGCACTCCCAATAATGGCGCCTTTTCCATACTGCGTGGCTTGCGTAAAAGTTTCATTGTTAGAAATTCCAAAACCTACTATTTGTGGGTTGCTTAATTTCATATCTGCAATACGCTTAAAATAATTGGTTTGTTCGTCTCCAAAACCAGAATTACCACCAGTTACACTTGCAGAACTTACCATATAAATAAAGCCATTAGAAACAGAATCGATATAACGAATGCGTTCTTCTGAAGTTTGAGGAGTAATTAAAAGAACATTAATTAAACCATGTTTTTCAAAAATTGATTTATAATCGGAGTGGTAAACGTCTACAGGTAAATCAGGAATGATGAGTCCATCAATGCCTACTTCTTCACATTTTTTACAAAAGGCTTCAATACCATATTGAAACATTGGGTTAAAATAGCCCATTATAATCAATGGGATGTTAACCGATTTACGAATATCTTTGAGTTGCTCAAACAATAATTCGCTAGTCATGCCATTTTTTAATGCTTGTGTAGAACTTGCTTGTATTGTTGGTCCATCTGCTAAAGGATCACTAAATGGCAGACCAATTTCTATCATATCTACACCACTTTTTTCTAGATTTTCAATTATGGTAACGGTATCATCTGTATTTGGGTAACCTGCTGTAAAGTAGATGGATAAAAGCTTTTTGTCTTCTGCTAATTTTTGGTTTATTCTGTTCAAAATTTAAGTTTTGTTATTGGGTAGTGAACTTTAGAAATTTTCACGGTAATTTGTTTAATGTAAAAGTATAACTTAAATACGAAACTTTTGTATTTTGATAAAACCTTCTTTTTCTACATTAGTGTATTTGTAAAGCTTGTTTCCATCGTTAAATTTAGAGATGTATTTTTAAAAACTATATTGGCACAGTAATTGAAATTATGCGATGCTAACAGATGTACTTACCTAATTAGTTATTTAAATAAATGATTAATAGGAAACAGTATGATAAGGTAAAAACAATAAAATTAAATTCATGAAACATATTATAAGTATCATAATTCTACTAAGTTCAGCAATTGCTTTTGCGCAAAATGAATTCCACGTTTTTCCTTTAGATGGTAAAACAATAGCCGGAACACCAAATGGAAATGGAAGCATAGATAATCCATGGGATTTGCAAACAGCATTATCGCAATCTCCCGAATACGTAAATGGAGGAGATACAATTTGGATTCACGAAGGTGTTTATAATGGAAGATTCATGAGTTTAATTAGGTCTTCTAACTCAAAATTTATTACAGTTTCAGCATTTAAAGATGATACTGTAATACTAGATGGTAATGTATCTACGGAAGGCAAATATGTATTGGAGGTTAAAGGAGGTAAAGTAATATTTAGAAATTTTGAAGTGACCTATTTAGGAGATTTTCCGAGGTTGTATTCAGATAAAAATATTAGAGGTGCTAACGGTATCAATCATATTTCTGGTGAATGTAAATTTCAAAACTTAAAGATTTATAATATTCCTGGACTTGGATTTGGGTCATGGAAATCAACTGGAGGTTCTGTAATAGAAGATTGTATTATTTATAATAATGGTATTATCGGAAAAAAAAGAGGTTTTGGAGAAGGTATGTATGTTCAAAATCATAGCGATAATACAAGGATCATTAGAAACAACATCATTTTTAATAATTATTATAAAGGTGTAGAGATTTGGTCTGCAAGTTCAGGTCAAAATAAAGAGTTTGTTAAAAATATAGCATTAATTGGTAATGTTATATTCAATAATGGAATTCCCTCAGGAAGACATCAAGGCAATGTAATTATAGCAAGTAATGACAGAGAAAGTGTAAATATTGCCAAGCATATTAAAGTAGAAAACAATGTATTATATCACAACGTAGATTTTATAAAAAACAATAAATTAGGTGATGCTTCGTCTTTGCTTTTGGGTTTTATAAAACGAGCACTTGTTGAAGATATTACAGTTACAGATAATGTAATTATTGGACAAAACAACGCTTTCAGTATTTTGCATGCTAAATCTGTTTTGTTTAAAAATAATACGGTTTATACAGGTTATGTGCATTTTGATAGATCAACGTTACCAGGTTTAGAGTCGCAATTAATTCAAATGGATCATAATAACTACTTTTCTAAAAGAGGAGTGCCTTTTAGAATTTCAAAACACAAAGATTATACGCTAAAAGACTGGCAAAATACTTTTAAAATTGATACACATAGTTCAGCTGGAGCCTTAAAAGATTTTGAAATTAATCCTGTTTTAAAAGTGAGTCCATTACATACAAAACCAAGTCACTTTAATGTTGTGCTTTTAGAAAAAAATGGAAATGATGTTGAAGTTAATTTTAGTGATTATAATATCGAAGAAGGTATGACTTATAAAATCTATGATATTGAAAACAGTCATAAGGTTTTAAAATCTGGAGAAATCACAAAAACTTTAAAAGTTAGTTTCCCTATGAATTTGACGAATTTTGAGAAGCCATTACACAATACTTTGGCCATAAAATCTGCTGATAATTTTGGAGTATTTAGAATTGAATTCGAAAAATCAGAAAAGAAAAGTTTTTTCAAACGCTTATTCGGTTGGTTGTTTTAAGGACTAAACACCATTTACTTAATTATACCAACTATTTTTAATAACTCCGTGTATAATTATAAACAAATTCTATCGTTATAGATTTGGGATTGAATTATATTTGACACTAAATAAAATCATCAAAAAAACGTAAAACTAATGATGTTACTCAAAAAACAGTTAATCATCGTTTTTCTTGTAGTTTCTTCGCTTGCAATGGCTCAAAAATCGGCTGTTTATACTAGTGATTTACAAGATTATCAAAAAGCATTAACCTTATACAATAACAAACAATATCATGCAGCTCAGTCTTTGTTTGATAATGTTAAAGACAATACAGACGACATAACCATACAATCCGATTGTGCTTATTATATCGCAAATTGTGCTGTGCGTTTAAATCAGAATAATGCAGACGATTTAATCACAGAATTTGTTGAAGATTACCCAACAAGTACTAAAAGAAATACAGCTTTTTTAGATGTTGCAGACTATTACTTTGATAATGGAAAATATGCGTATGCACGTAAATGGTATGAGAAGTTAGACGAAGGTAGCATAGCGAGTTCAGAAAAGGAGCGTTTCAATTTTAATTATGGTTATGCTTTATATTCAACTAAAGATGAAAAGAAAGCGACTAAGTATTTAAATAGAGTTGTAAACTCTAAAGAATATGGTTCTCAAGCTAAATATTACATAGGTTTTTTAGCGTACCAAGGAGATGATTACGATAAAGCGAATGAGTATTTTGATCAAGTAAGTGATAACGAAAAGTACAAGGAAAAATTATCTTATTACCAAGCAGACTTAAATTTCAAGTTAGGTAAATTTGAAAAAGCCATAGAGCTTGCCCAAGCACAATTACCAAGAAGTAATGCAGCTGAAAAATCAGAATTATCAAAAATTATTGGAGAAAGTTATTTCAATCTAGAGAAATACACTGAAGCTATTCCATATTTAAAAGACTATAAAGGAAAAGATAGAAAATGGAGTAATACCGATTATTATCAATTAGGTTATGCGTATTACAAGCAAAATGATTTTGAAAGCGCCATATCAGAATTCAATAAAATAATTGGAGGACAAAATTCAGTAGCGCAAAATGCATATTACCATTTAGGAGAAAGTTACATCAATTTAAACAAAAAGCAGGAAGCTTTAAATGCCTTTAGAAATGCATCACAAATGGATTTTGATGCTAAAATTCAAGAAGATGCTTGGTTAAATTATGCTAAAATTAGTTACGAAATTGGAAACCCATACCAATCCGTTCCTCAGGTTTTAACAAGTTATTTAAAAGCCTATCCTAATTCTGGCTATAAAGAAGAGGTTGAAACACTCTTAATAGATTCTTACATTACATCAAAGAATTATAAAGAAGCCTTAGAACTTTTAAAAGGTAAAAATAGTTTTGAAAATAAAGCAGCTTACCAAAAAGTGGCCTTTTTTAGAGCTGTAGAATTATTTAATGAAAATAAATATAACGAGGCTTTAGGTTTATTTAAAGGCTCTTTAAAAGAACCAATAGATCCTGTTTTTGTTGCTAAAGCAACCTTTTGGAAAGCTGAAACAGAATACAATTTAACTAATTATAACGATGCTTTAATTGGCTTTAAACAGTTTGATGGTTATAGTGAATCTGCTGGTTTATCAGAAAACGAAAATCTAAATTACAATTTAGCATATACCTATTTTAAGCTGAAAGATTACGCTAACGCTTCTAACTATTTTGAGAAATTTATAAAAAATAAGTCGAATGACAAACTACGTCAAAACGATGCTTATTTAAGATTGGCAGATGGCTATTTCGTCTCTAGTAAATATCAGAATGCGATTGAAGCATACAAAAAAGCAATTCAGATTAATGAAATAGAAACAGACTATGCAGCTTTTCAAACAGCGATGAGTCAAGGGTATTTAGGAAAAGGTGCAGATAAGATTTCAGAATTAAAAGCCTTTATTAATCAGTATCCAAAATCGGCATTACGAGATGATGCTATGTATGAGTTGGCAAATTCTTATGTAAAATCTAACGAATCGGATAAAGCGATGCAAATGTACGATCGCCTAAATTCTGAATACAAAACAAGCGCCTTTACCTCTAAGGCCTTATTAAGACAAGGTTTGGTTTATTATAATGGTAATGATAATAATCGTGCATTAACCAAATTTAAACAAGTAGCAACAGACTTTCCAGGTTCTGGAGAAGCGGTTCAGGCGGTTTCAACAGTACGATTAATTTATATCGATTTAGGAAAAGTAGATGAATACGCAACGTGGGTGAGAACATTAGATTACGTTGAAGTTACAGACGTAGATTTAGATAATGCAACCTATTTAGCAGCAGAAAAGCCATATTTAGATAATGAAACGGATAAAGCCATCCGCCAGTTTAATAAATATTTAAATGAATTTCCAAAAGGACTTCATAACGAAAAAGCTCATTTTTATTTGGCGCAATTGTATTACAAAAAAGAATTGTTTGATAATGCACAACCTCATTTTAAAGCTGTTGTTGAAGCTTCAAAATCAGAATATACTGAACAAGCTATCGTAAAGCTTTGTGAGATTTATTTAGGTAAATCTAATTGGGAAAAAGCAGTGCCTGTTTTAAAACGATTAGAGCTAGAAGCTGACTATCCTCAGAATGTGGTTTATGCACAATCTAATTTAATGAATGCCTATTACCAAACTGAAGATTACGTTAAAGCAGAAAGCTATGCTGAAAAAGTATTGAGCAATTCTAAATTAGATAACAAAGTTAAGAGTGATGCTAAATTAACGATTGCACGTTCTGCTATTAAAATTGGAGACGAAGCTAAAGCAAAAATAGCATATGCTGAGGTTGAAAAATTAGCAACAGGAAGTGTCGCTGCAGAAGCTTTATTTTACAACGGTTATTTTAAAAACAAAGCAGGAGATTACGAAGCATCAAATACTACTATTCAAAAATTAGCAAAAGACTACGGCAGTTATAAATTGTTTAGTGCAAAAGGCTTGGTTGTAATGGCAAAGAACTTTTATGCTTTAGGAGATGCATTTCAAGCTACTTATATTTTAGAAAGTGTAATTAGCAATTTCCCAGACTTTACAGAGGTTGTAACGGAAGCGAAAGCAGAATTGAATAAAATAAAAGCTGAAGAAGCAAAAACAAATTCATCAATCGAAACTGATGACAACTAAATTCCTGCGAAGGCAAGAATCGCTTAACTGAAATTCGAAAACTTAAATCAAAGCAATGATAAAATTAAAAAGCCTCATAAAATATATTCCATTTTTATTGTTGACGATTGTCTTCACTTCATGTGGCGATGATGACAAAACTCAAGAAGAAGTAGATGTATTTGCTGGTTGTTGCTCAGAAGAACCTGTTTATGGTGCTAACGTAAATAACTTGGATGAATCAAATGGTGAAATAATTGTTTATAATTTATTCACGCCTAATAATGATGCTATAAACGACGCATTTGGTATTGTAAATATTGAGAATTATGATAACCATACAGTAACTATTTATGACATTGATGATAATATTGTATTTGAGAGTTCTAATTATGTAGGATTTGGAAACTTATTCCCAGATGGAGAACAAGGTCAATTTGGTAGTGAGAATTATTCAGATGGGACTTATAAATATAAAATTGTAATAGAGAATGAGGACGTTTTTCGTAAATCTGGGACATTTTGTTTGTTCGGAGATTTTTCAGCTTTAGATGAGCAAAATTTCAGTGATTGCACTATTGGTAGTCAATTTGACCCTGCTCTGACAGGTAATTAAAAGAGATATAATTAGATACATCAAATCAAAACACATAAAATGAAAATCAAGTTTTTAATTTTTATAATAACCATAGCAAGCAGTTGGACATTTGTTATTGCTCAAGAACGCACAAAAGATACTATTGCAGATCAAACGGTTAACGTTATAAAACCATACACACCAACAATTTCAGATGCCTTTAAAGTTAAGGATAATCCTAAATTGAATGATTCTAGCGCAGTTAAGAAAAAGGAAATAAAGTATAATATCTTTTCAATTCCGGTAGCATCTACTTTTACACCTGCAAAAGGAAAAGCAGCCACTGTAGATAAAGCCAAATCTGTAAAATTATACGATAATTATGCATCGCTTGGTGTTGGTAATTATTCGACGCTTTTAGGTGAAGTTTATTTAAACCATGAACTAAGTAAAAGTGAAAATCTTGGAGGTTACTTTAGTCATCATTCGTCTCGAGGAGGTATTGATAATTTGTCGTTAGATGATTATTTTTCTAAAACCAAATTGAATGCACATTACAGTAAGAGCCAACGAGATTATGCGTGGAAAGTAGATGGTGGTTTTAATTTGCAAGCTTATAATTGGTACGGTTTACCAGAGGGTGTTTATTCTGAAACACAAATTGATTTAATTGACTCTAAACATACATTTAATAGCTTTAATATTGGAGGGAAAATTAATTTTAATGATGCTATTGTAAAAGATGCAAGTCTTAGATTTAGACGTTTTGGTGACAATCAAGATTCTGGTGAAAACCGTTTTATGGCTAATAGTAATTTTGAAGTTTCTATACAAGATGCAGATATTGATGCAGAAGTATTTTTAGATTATTTAGGTGGAAGTTTTGATTCTACTTATTTGGAAACCCTAACATCAACATCAATAGATTACGGTAATATTATGTTTGGTTTGGCTCCTTCTTATCAGCTTAACCGAGATGATTTAACCATTAATTTAGGTGTAAGGTTAACTTACCTTAATGATACAGAGCTAAGCAAAAGTAAATTTTATGTACATCCTAATATTGAAGCATCATACCGCCTAGTAGATGAACTGTTGATTGCTTACGCAGGTCTTACAGGTAAAGTGATTCAAAATTCGTATTACGATTTTGCTAATGTGAATCCATTTGTGTCACCAACACTTTATGTAAGTCCAACCGATCAACAGTATAAAACTTTTGTAGGTGTAAAAGGAAAGCTAACTAGTAATATAAGCTATAATATTACAGGGAATTATGCTTCTGAAAAAGCAAAGGCATTATATAAGTCTAATGTTGCGATAACTTCGGCAACAGAAGACTATCAATATGGTAATTCTTTTAATGTAGTTTACGATGATGTTACTACATTTTCTATTGCAGGTGAATTGAATGTAGACTTCAATAGAAATTTTACTTTAGGAATTAAAGGAGAGTATTTTGCTTATGATACAGATGATGAAGCTCAAGCATGGAATTTACCAGATTTAGAAGCCTCATTGTTTTTAGATTATCAGATTTCAGAACAATGGTTTGCTGGTGCAAGTGCTTATTTTGTTGGTGAGCGAAAAGATGAAAGAATAGTTACTGATTTGTTCTTGCAAACAGATATATCAAGAGTATCATTAGAAAGCTATTTTGATTTAAACGCACATGTAGGTTATAAAATAAACGACCAATTATCTGTTTTTGCGAAGGCTAATAATATTTTTAATCAAGATTATCAGCGATGGTTAAATTTCCCAGTTCAAGGTATTCAGTTTTTAGCAGGAGCAACTTATCAGTTTGATTTTTAATAAAAAGTATTATTACAGTTGTTGTTTAGAGACTTCATTATTACATACAAGATTTTTAAAAGCGTTCCAAAGTGGAGCGCTTTTCTTATTTTTACACAAGATATCAATTTATCATCATGGTGTTGAATATTTATAAATACAGAATAAAAATTAGATTTAACATGAATAAAAAACTACTATTAATTTTCTTATTAATCACCGTTTTCGCTTGTGAAAAAGATAAATTACAAGCCGATTTAATCGTTACAAATGCTAATATTTATACCGTTAATAATGACTTCAATAAAGCGGAAGCATTTGCTGTAAAAGATGGTAAAATAATTGCTGTAGGATCAACATCTGAAATAGATAATAAATACAAAGCCATTGACACGCTCAATGCTAAAGGTAAAACTCTTGTACCAGGATTTATAGATGCACATTGTCATTTTTTAGGTTTAGGGCTTAATCAGCAAACTGTTGATTTAGTGGGTACAAAGAGTTTTGAAGAGATGATGAAACGTGTTTTAGATTTTCAGAATACAAAACATAAAAAATTTATATTCGGACGCGGTTGGGATCAAAATGATTGGGAGGATAAACAATTTCCAAATAAAAATTTATTAGATAAATTATTTCCTAATATACCTGTTGCGTTGTTGCGTATAGATGGCCACGCCATATTAGCCAATCAAGCAGCATTAGATTTAGGTAAAGTCACTAAAAACAGTAAAATTGATGGAGGTGAAGTGGTTGTTGAAAATGGAAAACTGACTGGAGTTTTAATTGATAATGCAGAACAGTTGGTTATGAATCATTGGCCAAAACCAACAAAAATTGAACAAGCAAAGGCGTTGTTAGAAGCTCAGAAAATATGTTTTGATTTAGGTTTAACCACAGTTGATGATGCAGGCTTAAGTAAGGAATCCATTGAAATTATTGAAAACCTTCAAGAATCTGGAAAACTGAAAATGCGCATATATGCAATGGTGTCGCATTCCGAAGAGAACTTAGATTACTTTTTAAATAAAGGTATTACCAAAACAGACCGACTCAATGTACGCTCATTTAAGTTTTATGCAGATGGAGCACTTGGTTCTAGAGGAGCTATGTTAAAAGAACCATATTCAGACAAGCCTGGTCATCTAGGATTATTGGTTACGGATTTAGAAACCTTAAAAAAAGCAGCTGAGCGTATTGCAGATTCTGAGTTTCAAATGAATACTCATGCTATTGGAGATTCTGCCAATAGAGCCGTTTTAGAAACCTATAATAAAGTTTTAAAAGGTAAAAACGATAGACGTTGGAGAGTAGAACATGCACAAATTGTGTCGGCCGAGGATTTTGATTTTTACAAAAATATAATGCCATCTATACAACCAACGCATGCAACAAGTGATATGTATTGGGCAGAAGATCGTATAGGTTCTGAACGCATCAAAGGTGCATATGCCTATAAAAAACTATTAGAAGCTTACGGAAAAGTAGCTTTAGGAACTGATTTTCCGGTAGAGCGTGTAAGTCCGTTTTTAACGTTTTATGCTGCTGTGGCTAGACAAGATTTAGACCAATATCCTGAAGGTGGTTTTCAAATGGAAAATGCATTTAGTAGACAAGAAGCTCTAAAAGGAATGACTATTTGGGCAGCGTACTCTAATTTTGAAGAAAATGAAAAGGGAAGTATTGAGGTAGGTAAATTTGCAGATTTCATCATTCTAGATAAAGATATTATGACGGTTGATGCTAATGAAATACCGAATATTAAAGTGTTAAAGACCGTTGTTAATGGTGAAATTTAATAGATGTTTAAATATGAAAAAGGTTAGTATAACATTTTTATTAATTACTTTTTGTTTAAATTTTTCATTTGCTCAATATGATTGGACAAATGCTAAATTATATTTAAAAAACAGAGAGGTTCTTAGCGGTGAAGTAAAGATTCCTGTGATGGGAGCTGGCATGAATTTGGGTAAAGAAACTCTAAAATATAGAATTGATAAAAAAGATAAGGTGTCTGATTTCAAGCCAGAGGAAGTTGATAGTATTCTTTTTATAATTGAATACAACAAAAAAGTAGACAAAAAAAAAGTAATAGAAACCCGTTTACAAACATTTGTTCCAGTTTTTCTAAATAAGAAGAAATCAAGATTGGGTTTTGTAGAAATTTTGGTTGATGGAAAGCTAAGGTTGGTTGGTAAAACTGTGATAGATAATTTTGGGGGTAATTCTTCAAATATTACAATTGGAGTAAATGGAGGTCATATATATCAAAATGATTATATGCGTGGTCATAATCAAGTTATGCTTTTAAAAGAAGGTGAAAAACCTGAGGTATTTTATAGGGATACTTCTTCTAAGTTTTTTAGAAAGAGAGCTATGAAATATTTTAAGGATTGTATTTCATTAGAAATTAAAATAGAAAATAAATTTTTTAAAAAAGAAGATATTCAAGATGTTGTAAGATTTTATAACCTTAACTGCGCCAAATAATCAAAATGCTCACCATCTATAACTTTTTCACATTGTAATCCAACAGTTAAACAAGCTGTTTTTAAAGTTTCAAAATCGAGATATAACCATTTCATAGGAGATTCTTTTTCGTCTTTATAAGTTAAAAAATAATCTAGTTCGCCAGGATAACCTTGGTTGAGGTCTAACCACATGCCTCCATCCTCATCTTCGTACATATATGAAATATCCGAAGAATCTATGAGAATTTGCCCTTCAGGTTTTAAAAGCGATTTTAAATGCATTAAATATTTTGAAACTTGAGATAATTCTTGAAAAATCCCAGTACCATTCATCAATAATAAAATAGTATCAAACGTTTCAGTTTCTTCTAAAAGTGGTTTTAATTCGGCATTTAAAACTCCACGTTTTTTAGCTACTTCAATAGCACCTTTAGAGTTATCAATCGCTTTTACTTTTAAACCCTTTTCTTGTAACCAAAGTGAATGGCTTCCAGAGCCACAACCCACGTCTAAAATATGACCTTTAGATAACTGTAATGCTCTTTGTTCTAGTTTTGGCATATCAGGATAACTTCTAAATAAGTAGGGAAGTGGTAATGCATCTTCATCCGAAATATTAGTAGATGTTATGAGATCTTCAGAGTAATTTCCGTTCTGGTAATCTAATAAGGCTTTTCCAAAAATATCTTTAGTCATAGTTTTTTGTCCGTTTGATGGATTTTTGTTTTAATTGAAATTGTATTGAGAACTTTAGTTAAATTTGTTTTATGCAAGACCAGATCAATAACCTTCCAAAGCTCGCCAAAGATAAACATAAGGAGAACAAAACCTTTTTTACAAAGCTAAAAAAGAAACCGCCAAAACAGTTAGATTATTTAATGCAAGAGTTGCATGAAGCTGAATTTGAGCGTACCGATTGTTTAGAATGTGCCAACTGTTGTAAGACCACAGGTCCTTTATTTACAGATAAAGATATTCAGCGTATTGCTAAATCTTTTAAAATGAAAGAACAGCAATTTATAGATGCCTATTTGCATTTAGATGAAGAAAATGATTATGTACTGCAATCTGTGCCATGTACGTTTTTAGGAGCTGATAATTATTGCTCTATTTATGATGTGCGTCCTAAGGCGTGCAGAGAATTTCCGCATACAGATCGAAAAAAGTTTCAACAAATTTCTAATTTAACTTTAAAGAATGTTGCCATTTGTCCTGCAGCGTTTAATATTGTTGAAGAAATGAAGAAGAGAATTCAATTGTAAGAGCTTTTGTGTTTTCGGAATAATTTTTGATATTAAAAAGATTAAAAAACACCATGAAAAAACGAATTATAATATCGCTATTGTTTTGTTTTACAATCAGTTTATCACATGCTCAAGCTTGGATGACGAACCTAGAAATTGCTCAAAGTTTAGCTTCGGTGCAAAATAAAATGGTATTAATGGTTTGGGAAGAGACTACAAAATATCCTTATCCTGTATTTATAAATAGTGATAATGGGAATACAATTTTTATTAATAACATTTTTGAAGATGAATTGGTCAGTCCTATAATTTGGAAAAACTTTGTACCTGTAATTGTAAGTGAAGATGAATATGCGGATTTATATTTAAAAATTAAGGGTAAGCGTTCTCAAAAATATATAGATAAGTTTAATGATGATTCTATTAAAATACTAGATATAAATGGTAATATATTAAATACATCTTATAGCTCACTTGATTATGAGAATATTACAACAATGATTCAGGAGTACGCATTAAATACCGAATTTATTGCAGTAGAATTAATGAGTTATAAGCAAAAGCAAGACTTTTATTCGGCTTATTATTTAGCTTCAAAATATATAGATTATTCCATGTATATGAAAGAAAGTGTTAGGCAAGAAGTTATTGATTTAGCCAATATCTATTTAAGTGAAGCTGCTGCTTTTGTTGAAACAGAAAAAAATGAAGATCAACTTTTATTACAGCAACGCGTAGAGCTTTTAAAAATTCAGGAAGATTTAATTACCAAACGTCCCAAAAAAGTATTGAGACAATTAAAACGAATAGATACTGAAGATGTAGAGCCTAATAACCAAGCTTTCGTTGCTTTTTTATATTATACAGCTTATGAGATTTTAAATGACAAAACTAATGCTGAACAATGGAAGTATAAGATTTCTTCAGTAAATTTGAAGAAAGCGGAGTTAATTATTAATCTTAATTCTTAGAAATAGTTTTAGTTTATGAAAAAAGTAATAGGACTATTGTTAGTCGTTTTTATATTTAGCTGTTCAGATGATGATAGTTCTACAAGTCTCGATTTAAATTTATTATATGGTCAATGGTATGAAGTAGGTTTGTGTCAAGAACAAAATAGTTTGTTGTTAAATTCAGACGGAACTTATGAAAGTTTTAGTTCAGGAGCAATAGATTGTAATAATCCAGAGCCTGATACCTATAAATTTACAGGCACATATACAATTAATGGTAATTTCTATAACAGCAATGTGCTTACAAGTGAAATCGTAATCGATGGCACAAATCTCAGTGTTTTTGATTTTGAAAACCCTAATCTTAAAAGAGAAATATTAGAGCTTAGTGAGACTTCTTTGGTTATTAAAAGCTATATAGATAATGGTGATAACCATAACCAATTACTCGGAGAAGTAACATACGAACATTAAATATGGAAAACATTATTAATTACTTTGAAACTATTCCTTCATTACACAGAAGTCTTATTTTAGTTGGTGGACTTACATTTTTTTGGTTATTAGAAGGAGGTTTACCATTATTTAAGTTTAAATATAAAAAATGGCAACATGCTATTCCTAATCTGTTCTTTACATTAACTACGATTGTTATAAATTTTGCTTTAGCATTTGTGCTTTTAAATTCTGCAGATTGGGTAAAAGCCAATGATTTTGGAATTATAAACTGGTTACCGCAAATGCCATTATGGTTATATGTATTTCTAGGTTTATTATTTTTAGATTTTTTTGGAGCCTATTTAGCACATTATGTGGAGCACAAAGTAAAGCCACTTTGGATGGTGCATTTAGTGCATCATACAGATCATAAAGTAGATACGACTACTGCAAATAGACATCATCCAATAGAAAGTTTTATTAGGTTTGGGTTTACGTTACTAGGTGTTTTTGTAGTTGGTACACCAATAGCTTTAGTGATGATGTACCAAGCCATGTCTTTAATATTTACGCAGTTTACTCATGCAAATATTAAATTACCAAAAGGCTTAGATAAAGCCTTAAGCTATTTTATTGTATCGCCAGACATGCACAAAACGCATCATCATTATAGGTTACCATATACAGATTCTAACTATGGAAATATTTTTAGTATTTGGGATCGTATTTTGGGAACTTACAGGTATATGGATCGTGAGAAGTTGATTTATGGAGTTGATGTTTTTCCCGATGAAGCTAAGAACAGTAATATTAAACATTTACTTAAACAACCTTTTCTGAATTATGAAAAATCAACACTTTCAGCAGAAATTGAAAACTAGTACAATCGCATTTTTAATTCTATTATGTATGAGCTGTAATACCAATTCTAAACAAATAGATATACAAGGACATAGAGGTTGTAGAGGATTGTTACCAGAAAATTCATTACCAGCTTTTGAAAAGGCAATAGAATTAGGTGTGCATACTTTAGAGCTAGATATTGTGATCTCTAAAGATAATAAGGTAGTTGTATCTCATGAGCCTTTTGTGAATCCTTTAATTTGTTTAGATATTAATGGAGAAGTTATTCCAGATTCACTTGAGACAAATCTTAATTTGTACCAAATGAATTATGAAGAGATAAAGCAATTTGATTGTGGTTCAAAACTTCATCCTATTTATCCAAATCAAGAAAAATTAAAAACATACAAGCCATTATTATCTGAAGTATTTGATTTGGTGAAAACAAAAAAATCAGATGTTAAGTTTAATATTGAAATTAAATCTGAATCCAATTATTATGGCATTTTTACACCTTATCCTAAAGATTACGTCACCTTAGTTTTAGATGAAATAAAAAAACAAGACATGCTTAATCGTGTAAATCTACAATCTTTTGATTTGCAAATTCTTGAACAAATAAAAAAGCAATCTCCAACAATGCAAGTCGCTTTACTTGTAGAAGATAATGAAACTATTGAGGAGAAACTGAAAGCTTTGTCTTACCAACCAGAGATCATAAGTCCATATTTTAAATTACTAACATCAACATCTGTTAAAGTCTATCAGGCAAAAGGTTTTAAAATTATTCCATGGACAATTAATAACGAAGAAGATATGAAAGAAATGATATCATGGAATGTTGATGGTATTATTACAGATTATCCCAATCGATTGATTGAGCTATTAAAGCTATAATTTTCTTACATTTTTTTTTAAATAATGCAGTTCGTCGAATATTTGTGGTAGATAATGTAAATTATAGGTTGTATCATCTTAAATCCACTTATGTTTAAACGGATTAATTAATTATTGTTGGGTATACACTTGCTATGTGTAACTTAAAATTGTCTTGTTTTGAAAAATTTAATCCGCTTCTGCATTATCATTATCCTATCCATTTTATTGGGTTTTACACTTCATGCACAAGAGCAATATGCTAAGTTAGAGAAAAACCGAAATATTCAGGCTCAAGGATTAATCCATCAATTAAATAAAACGAGTGATACTTTAATTCTTAAAAGTGATAAAATAATTCATTCGCTTTATACAATCAATCAAAATTACACACGCGAACTAGATGTTGAAATTGATTCTACTGCTTATAAATTACCATTAAATAAACTATCTAAAGGAAAGCATGTGTTTGTTGCTAGGCAAGCACCAATGAAAATAGTATTTGTTGTAAGAATTTTAAAGGAGATTCCAAAGCAACATCCAGAGTCATATAGAACGAAAGCTTTGGTTACTATTGAGCAATTAAATCCTGTAGTCCTAAAAGATAAATAGCGTACGCTTAGTTGTAAATCAAATACTGCTTTCGTTTATCTTTAAAAGCCTCTAAATCGGTTTTCCAACTTGCTTTAATTTCCGCTTCGCTTAAACCAGCTTCAATCTGTTTTTGCAATGTTGCGGTGCCTGCATGCGTAGTGAAATTAGATGTGTTAAACACTTTAGTCTTATCAGTTGCATGGTTATAGGCATCCATAATATATTTCAAGGTAAAATGACGCTCAGCGCTAACCTTTGATAAATCTTCTCCATAGCAAATTTCATTTTCATGTTTTGGGTATTTAGATCCAAAATTGGCAACAGGTGTATAATTAAAAGCGTAATAATTCTTATCTAAAAAAGGTGCACCATAACGTTGAAACTGAAATTCAGTACCTCTACCAGCATTAATATTAGTGCCTTCAAATAAACCCAAACTAGGATATAATACAATAGATTGGTCGTTTGGTAAATTAGGAGAAGGTCTAATGGCTAAGTTGTAAGTGCTATTATGATTGTAATTTTGTATTTCAATAACAGTAATATTGCAAGTGATTCCATTATTTAGCCATGCTTCACCATTTATCATTTGTGCATATTCGCCAATAGTCATCCCATGAACCAAAGGAATAGGATGCATACCTAAAAAACTGCTGTGTTTTTTTTCTAAAACAGGACCATCAATATAATTACCATTTGGATTTGGCCGATCTAAAATTAAAAGCGGAATATTTTGTTCAGCGCAAGCCTCCATAACATAATGTAAGGTGGAAATGTAGGTGTAAAAGCGCACACCAACATCTTGTATATCAAAAACCACAATATCTACATCTTCAAGCTGTGCTTTGGTAGGTTTTTTATGTTTTCCATGTAGTGAGTAGATAGCTAAACCTGTTTTGGTGTCTTTGCCATCTTTTACTAATTCACCAGCATCTGCAGTACCTCTA
>TARA_R110002111_G_scaffold154746_2_pt1 | contig 34109 bp, 24 predicted proteins | sample TARA_R110002111 | Tara Oceans TARA_R110002111 (sample SAMEA4397363) | marine metagenome | biome: Polar Biome; feature: [ZZZ] marine water layer (ENVO:01000295); material: water (ENVO:00002006), including particulate matter (ENVO:01000060) such as... | depth 199 m | reverse complement strand
TGTATTTATAAAAAAGTGTAACATTTTTAGTTTTACTTTTTTATTATCAGCTATTTGATTTTTATAAAATGGCACAATATTTTTGTAGCCAATACCTAAACGAGATGTATAAAACTCAAACTTTGGTTCTTCTTCTGATGCTATTCGAATACCAACGTTAAACTTACCATCAATTTCTTTTGAAAGTAGCTCTATTTCTTCGTAATTATCAATAATCGGAATCGCATTTTTATGTCCGTTATTAATTAATCGAGCAATATTAGTTACATATTGAGCACGTTTAAAACCATTACTAATTACATAAGTATCATTGTTTATTTTACCTTGCTTTTTAAGGTTTTCAACAATATCAATATCAAAAGCAGAAGAGGTTTCAATATGAATATCATTTTTTAATGCTTCGTTTAATACATGTTTAAAATGTGAACTTTTAGTACAGTAACAGTAGTTATATTTTCCATTATAATCATGCTTTTTTATAGCATCATTAAACCATTTTTTTGCCTTATTAATGTTGTTAGAAATTTGCGGCAAATAGGTGAATTTTAAAGGTGCACCATATTGTTTGGTAAGCTCCATTAAATCTATATCATGAAAATGCAATTGCCCCTTTTCCACATTAAATTCTTCCTGCGGAAAATCATAAGTCTGGTTGATTAAATCAATATATTTTGTATTCATTTATTTTGTTAAAAAGTTAAAGATATAAACTGAAAATTAAATCAGCGTTAAACTAATAAAAAATAAATAAATCATACCTGTATTTGGCTTTGAGTAGTAGGTACAAAGCCGTATTTATGCTGTATAGCATATATGGGTGAAACGGAAGTTAGCTTTAAAATTCGGTCGCTTAATCGGTAAGCAGCTTTTGAGTATGACTTCCTAATTTTCAAAAGCCCAAACATAGAAACATTGTTCAATTTGTTCAGCTAAAAGTGATGCAAATGTAATTTATTTTTTTAAACACAAAACATTTTCAATATTTTTTTAAATATCATTTTATTTTAAGTATTTTTCTATTCTAAAACGACTAAATAATTGTCATGAAACATCATGTAAAATCTATCAGAGCATTTATTGGTGCTAAGAATTACAATATATCTAGGGCTTTTTATTTAGATTTTGGTTTTGAAGAAATTAAAATCCCCTTTAAAATGTCTTATTTTAAATCAGGAGATTTTGGTTTTTATTTGCAAGATGCCTATGTAAAAGATTGGATAAATAATTCCATGATTTTTCTTGAAGTTGAAAATGTAGAAGACCACTTAACACAAATAAAAAAACTAAACCTTAATAGTAAATATAAAAACGTAAAAATCTCTGAAATACATTATAATGATTGGGGAAACGAATATTTTATTCATGACCCGTCAGGGATACTTTGGCATATTGGGGAATTCAAAAACTCTTAAACACCCTTTTAAAGCATCTTTAATGTATTTAATTCTTGAACTGTTAAGTGTTTCCAACTACCTCGTGGAATGTCTTTTTTTGTAAGATGCCCAATAGCAACACAATCTAAATTTACTATTTCGTACTTCACATAATCAAAAATAGTACGAATAATGGTGTTACCTGTATTCTTAATTTTTAAACCAACTTCCTTTTTTGAAGCGCCGTCTATATAGCTAATTTCTTCAACTGAAATAAGTTTTCCATCAATTTTAAAACCAGCTTGAATCTTTTTTAAATCTTCAAGTTTTAAGTTTCTATCCAATTCAATGTGAAATAAACGTGTAACTCCATTTTTAGAATTTGTAAATTTTGCTGCAATAGCGTCATCATTGGTAAAAAGCAATAAACCTTTAGAGTTTCTGCCTAAACGCCCAATAGGTTTAATTCTTGAAGAGGTAGCATTGGCTACCAAATCCATAACTGTTCTACCTTTACCTTCACTGGTTGTTGTAGCAAAACCTTTTGGTTTATTAAGTAAAACATAAGCTTTTTTTTCTGGATTTATTCTCGCACCGTCGTATCGTACCTCATCACCAATCTTTACTTTAAAACCCATTTCTGTAATTACTTTTCCGTTTACAGAAACTAAACCTGTTGCAATATGAACGTCTGCTTCTCTACGAGAACACATTCCTGAATTTGCAACATACTTATTTAACCTAATCTCATCAGGGTTACTTGTTTTTTTAGGTGTTGGCGCTGCTTTCTTTATGGGTGCATTTCCTCTTGCATAACTCGTAGAACGCGAGTTGCCACTTCCTCTACCCGACGCTTTTCCTTTTCCATTACTCCCTTGATGTCTGTTCATGACTTATTATTTTGCTACAAAGATATACTTAAAATTACGACTTGCGATTTAAGAATTATATTTTGTTTTTATTAGTAAAATGTACTGTAGACTGGCGCTCTGTATTAACCATTAATTTAGTAACATCTGGACGCGAATAATGCCCAACAGGATCAAAGTTTTGACGTTCTTCCAAAACTCTATTAAAATCTATGGTTTCAATAATTAAACCTTCTTTATTTAGCACAGGAGCAACAACCCACTCACCATTTGGCGCTGCAATACAACTACCTCCATTGGCTAAAACATCTGGAGCTTTATCTAAAATTTGGTCTAAATGGGGTGTGCTTTCAGGAAAATCATTTTTAGTCATTAAACTACTCACAGAAATAACATAAGAACGAGATTCTCTAGCAATAAAACGTGTAATATCTTTAGTGTTATGCTCACTTCCTGGCCACACGGCGATATGTAAATTTTCACCTAATCCATATAGTGCTGCTCGTGGTAAAGGCATCCAGTTTTCCCAACAATTTAATCCACCAACTGTGAAATCTTTTAAAGGATGAACTTGTAACCCATTACCATCACCAGGCGCCCAAGTTAAACGTTCATCGTAAGTAGGTTGTAACTTTCTGTGAACTGATTGAATTTCACCTGCCTCATTTATATACACTAATGATGCATAAACACTATGACCACCTCTATCTGTAGGGCGTTCAATAACACCTAAATATACAGCCATTTTATATTGCTTAGCTAACTTACAAATGGTATTTAAATCTCCTTTTTCAATAGTTATTGAGTTTTTTACATAATGCGCATGCAACTCTTTATTTACTTTTTTGTCCCATTCAGCACCGCCTGTTAAAGCGAGCCAAAATGGATAACCTGGTATTAATCCTTCGCCAAAAACAATAAGCTCTACACCGTCTTTAGAGGCTTCAATTATAGCTTTTTCTACTTTATTTAAGGTTTCGGTTTTATTTAACCATACTGGTGATATCTGTGCTAATGCAACTTTTAATAAATGACTCATATTAAATACGATTCAAAATAACACTTAAATCTATTAATAAAATGCTAAAAACACCTGCAAGAATTATAAATTTTAGGATATTATGAAGAATTAAATAATGGATTTTAGTTTTAGACAACCAAATTGAGAACAAAAATACTAGCAGTAAAATTATACTTGCATAAAAAAAGATATACATGTGGCCAATTTCAAACTTAAATAATAATAGATAAATTGGTATTAATGTTAAGATGAATAAAACCGTCAACATTATTTTTGAAACCTTTTCTCCATAGATTATTGGTATTGTTTTATAGTTTTGAAGTAAATCGCCTTTAATATTTTCTAAGTCTTTTGTTAATTCACGCATCGATATAATTAGAAATAAAAACATGGCATGCACAAAAATGACCGTTTCAAAATTTTTATAATATAAAAATATAGCAAAAAAAGGCGTGATAGTTAATATTGCTGATGTTAGATTACCAATAAATGGCAATTTCTTTAACTTGTGGGAATAAAACCAAATACCAAAAATGTAAATAGAAAAGAATAAAACAGCATTAAAAGACACGTAGCTTGCCATAACAACAGCTGCAAAATTTAAAACAAAATAAAAAGACAATTTGGTGTTTTGGCTAACTAATTTATCTAACCTAGATTTAATGGGTTTATTTATTAAATCTTTTTCAGAATCATAAAAATTATTAATGATATAACCTCCTGCAATAGTGGCAGCTGAGGCTAAAACTAGCATAAACAAATTGGCATCAAACAATACTTGTTTTAAAGGCTTATCATGAGCCATAATATAAATTGATGCTAAATATTGAGCGATTACAATAATTAAAATATTGTAACCTCTAACCACAGAAAACATACTAAAAAATTTAAGGAGAATGTGTTTCTGTCTTCTAGTTAGCATGGAAATTTATTTAAGAAGATCTTTCGTCCCAATAACTATCGGAAGTTTCAAGTTAAAAATATGATTTTAGAAGTTATAAACCACTTCTAATTTATAATCTGAAAGTGATTGCTTTGCTTTATCAATATCTTCTGTAAAGCCAAGAATATAACCACCACCACCAGAGCCACAAAGTTTTAAATAATACTGGTTTGTTTCAATGCCCTTTTTCCAAAGTTCATGAAATTGCTGAGGAATCATAGGTTTAAAATGATTTAAAACAACTTTTGATAATTGCTTCGTATTTTTGAATAACGACTTTATATTTCCATTTAAAAAATCTTCAACACATGCATCGGTGTGCTTTACAAATTGATTTTTAATCATTTTTCTGAAGCCTTCTTGTTTCATATTCTCCATAAAAAGACTTACCATGGGTGCCGTTTCGCCAACAATACCACTATCTAATAAAAATACAGCCCCTTTGCCATTGCTTTGTTGTGCTGGTATGCCCGTAGCTTCAATATTATCTTTTGAGTTAATAAGAATTGGAATGCTTAAATAACTATTTAAAGGATCTAAACCAGAAGATTTACCATGAAAAAAAGATTCCATCTCAGAGAAAATAGTTTTTAACTTTAGTAGTTTATCACGAGTTAAATTCTCTAAAATAGTAATTTTATTTTGCCCATATTTATCATAAATAGCAGCAACTAAAGCGCCACTACTTCCTACTCCATAACCTTGTGGTATTGAAGAATCGAAATACATACCATTACTAACATCTTGTTGTAATAATTCAATATCGAAACTTACTAGACTGGCATCAATATTACGCAAATAATCTACAAAACGTTTTAAATTTTGATTAGATTTAATAGCCAATTCAGAAGGATTTTCATCCATCTTTAAAGCGCCATTATAAAAGTTATAAGGAATTGATAAACCTTTAGAATCTTTAATGATTCCATATTCACCAAAGAGTAAAATTTTCGAGTAAAAAAGAGGTCCTTTCATAAGCAACTTGTGATTCGGTTATGCAAAATTACAACAGTTTCGCTCCAAATCCAATTCTATCACTAATATAGTGCCCATTTTGACAATATGCAACTAACTCTTTATTAATGAATTCACAAACTTGTTCACATTCTTTTTCTGGATATAAAACATGTACGTTTGCTCCTGCATCTAGTGTAAAACAAATTTTAGAACCCGTTTTTTCTCTGTAAGCCCATATTTTATTGATAATTTCTAATGTATTTGGTTTCATTAAAATGAAATATGGCATACTGGTCATCATCATTGTGTGAAGTGTTAATGCTTCACTTTCAACTATTTTAATAAAAGCATTTAAATCACCATCTCTCAAAATATTTATTAAACTAGATATGTTTTGATGCGCTTGTTTAAATCGTTCTTTTGCAAATGGATGCCCGTACATTAAGTTGTGCCCAACAGTACTGCTTACTTGTTTTTCACCTTTATCTACTAGCAAAATAGTATCTTGGTAGCGTTTAAAATTTTCATGAACTTTATAAGGATATTTTAAGCCAAAAAAATCTGAACTGCCTTCAATTTCATCATGTTTCCCCCAAACTACTAAATCACCCTCAAGACTTCTACAAGCGCTTCCTGAACCCAAACGCGCTAAAAATGATGCTTTTTGAGTAAAATATTCATCTGAGATATTCTCCGCCAATTCTTTTTCAATACTCATTAAACACAATGCTAAAGCGCTCATGCCACTTGCTGAAGATGCAATACCTGAACTATGTGGAAAGGTATTTGAAGTTTCTATTTTAAAATGATACTTTTTTAAAAAAGGCAGATATACTTCAACACGTTTAAAAAACGTTTCAATTTTTGGTTTAAAATCATCTTTTTTTTCATCATCTAAAAATACTTCAAAAGAAAAATTATCATGACTTTCTTTTTTTGAAAAACTCAAATTTGTAGTGGTTTTACAATCATTAAGTGTAAAACTAATAGATGGATTTTCTGGAATTTGATTTTCTTTTTTTCCCCAGTATTTTACTAAAGCAATATTACTTGGCGACGACCATTTAAAACTTCCGCTTTCAATGGAATTCGAATATGGCTTTGGAATAAATCTTTCTTCTTTCATGCTAATTTAATCTACGGACAAATACTGTTTAAAACAGACTTTAGTATTGTTGTTTATTAATTTTGGCTAAAATAGTAAATATCTAGTGGTCTTTTTTTTCTGCTGTTGACATTGCAATTAACTTTACCATAGTTTTATAGTTTCTTGCAGTAGCTGTTGTTTTTAATTTTCTTTCAAAAAATTTATTATTGTATTTAGCATGTCCGTAACCCGTTGAGCAATAGAAATAAATACAATTATTTGTAATTATAAATTCCTCATTTGGATAGGTGATTTTTGAAACTTCATTAATTAAACTTGTGTCTGGAGTAGTATATAATAAGGTGAAATAACTATTTACTTTTTTCTCTTCTGAAAACGGACAAGCATCAAAAACTTGTAACAATTCATTAGGTGTTTTTATTATAACTGGTACTTCAAAACCAAAATGATTCTTTATAGTATTATGCATGTCTAACTCTAGTTTTTGGATATTATTCTCTAAAGATTTAAAAATCACATTACCACTCTGAATATAGGTTTGCACATTTTGAAAACCTGATTTTGAAAGTAATTCGCGAAGTTCGGCCATTGGGACTTTCTTATGTCCTCCAACATTAATTCCTCTTAAAAGAGCGATATAAGTGTTCATTATTTTGAAATATTTTGAGCCACAATATAAGCTCCCGTCCATGCATTTTGAAAGTTAAAACCACCAGTAACAGCATCTATATTTAAAACTTCACCAGCAAAATACATGTTTTCATGCAATTTACTTTCAAAGGTTTTGAAGTTTATTTCTTTTAAGTTAATACCTCCAGCGGTAACAAATTCTTCTTTAAATGTGCTTTTTCCGTTAACATTAAAAACAGATTGAGTCAGTTGACTTGCTAAATCTTCTAATTGCAATTTATTTAAATCTGCCCATCGTGTTTCTGTATTCATATTTGAAGCAAAAACCAGTTTACGCCAAAGACGCTTTGGCAAATCAAATTGCGTTGATTTAAAAACTGTTTTTTTTGCTAAATCGAGCTTTATGGTTTTTAAAATATCTAAACAATCTTCGAAAGTTTTTCTAATAAAATTAACTTCAATTTGAAATTTATAATCACGGCTAGCCAATTCTAAAGCTCCAAATGCCGATAACTTTAAAATGGACGGCGCACTCATACCCCAATGGGTTATTAACAATGGTCCTTCACTCCATAAATCAGTATCTACAACTTTTACCTCAACATTTAAAGCCACAACTCCAGGGATATCTTGGATGCGTTCGTCTTTTATATTGAATGTAAACAATGATGGTACGGGTTGAGAAACTGAATGTCCTAAATCTTCTAAAAGCTTCCAAATTTTTGGGTTACTACCTGTGGCTACAACTATTTTTTTTGCTAAAAATTCACCTTGGGTTGTTTCTATATGAAATAACTCATCATGTTTTTCAATAGTTTTTACAGAATGATTGTATAAGATATCCACATGATATTTTTCAGCTTCAGCTAAAAAGCAATCGATAATAGTTTGCGATGAATTGGAAACTGGAAACATTCTACCGTCATCTTCAATTTTTAATTCTACACCTCGTTTTTCAAACCATTCTATAGTATCACTGGTCATAAATTGATGAAAAGGACCAAGTAATTCTTTTTCACCTCGCGGATAATTTTGTACTAATTCTTGTGGAATAAATTCTGCATGTGTTACATTACAACGCCCACCACCAGATACTTTTACTTTGGTAAGCACTTCTTTTCCGCGTTCTAGTATAGCTATTTTTAAATCTGGATTTTGCTCTGCGATATTAATTGCGGCAAAAAAGCCTGCTGCTCCACCACCAACAACTATAACCTCTTTTTTTATCATAATCTATCTGGAAAATCTGAAATGATGCCATCTACACCATAAGATTTTATACGAGATATAGGCTTTAAGTTATTAACCGTATAAGTATATACTTTATAATTTTCTTTTAAATTTTCAACAATTTCCTCGGTTAACATGGTGTAATTTGGAAATATTGCAACCGCATTTACCGTTTCAGCAAAATTAACTGCCTCTTTTAAATTAGAAGCGGTTAGAACTCCCAGAGGTATATTTTGGTTTATATCGTAAACTTTTTTTAATGCTTTTTTCCGAAAACTAAAAATGATGATATTACTATAATCCCAACCCTTTTTTTCAACAAAAAAAGTAACTAATCTACTCGTCTCTTCAGAGGTATTTAGTCCTTTTAAATTTACAATTAACAAACATCTGTTATCAATAAAAATTAAAACCTCAGATAAAGTAGGGATTTTATAATTGCCTTTAACGGTAACTTTACGAAGTTGATTAAGTGTATATTTTGAAACTTCACCGCTAAAATTAGTCATTCTATCTAAAGTAAAATCTTGAAAAACCACCAATTCACCTGTTGCGCATCTGTGTACATCTATCTCAACGGCATCAACGCCTAAATCAATGGCTTTTTTAATTGACTCCAACGTATTTTCAGAAACATGCCCTTTTGCCCCACAATGCCCAATTTTAAGAAATGATTTATTCATGACTGCCTTTTAATATTTAAAATATCTGTAAATTTAGCATTATAAATTATGACTGCCTAAATGAATAAATTTCTTTTGTCTTTTTTTTTAATTTCATCAAGTTGTAATACTGGAAATTTAAAAATAATTGCCGATTTACCAAAAACCCTAAATGAAGCTTCTGGAATTGAAAAAACAATCGATTCTGATTTAATTTGGATGTTAAATGATGGTGGTAATTCACCTAAATTATATGGTGTTTCTATCAGTGGAAAAATAAAAAAAGAATTGAAAATTAATGCTAAAAATAATGATTGGGAAGACTTAACATCAGATCAAGAAGGAAATATTTACATTGGTGATTTTGGTAATAATGCTAACAAACGTAAAAATTTAGCTATTTTAAAGGTTAGTAAAGATTCACTTGAAAATAAAGGTGAAGTTAATATTGAACGGATTTCATTTAAATACGAAAATCAAACAAAATTCCCTCCGAAAAAGAAAAATCTTTACTTTGATTGCGAAGCATTCTTTCATTTTAATGATAGTCTATATTTATTTACTAAAAGTAGAGTAAAAAACGATTTTGGAAAAACTAACTTATATAGAATTCCTGCAAAACAAGGGCATCACATTGCTGAATATATATCGTCTTTTAATTCGTGTGCAGAATTAGATTGCTGGATTACCTCAGCAGATATTAGCAATGATGGTAAAAAAGTAGTGCTTTTAAACTCAAAATCAGTTTGGCTATTTACTAGTTTTAAAGGTTCTGATTTCTTGAGTGGAAATGCAAAAGAATTCCCTTTAAATCATAACTCTCAGAAAGAAAGTATTTGTTTCGAAAATGAAAATACACTTTATATTACAGATGAAAAAGCCCATGGAATGGATGGCAATTTATATGAATTTGAATTTAATTAAAACCCAAACCCAACTTTAAACGCTAAACGCAAACCGTCATCGCTACTAAATGCTGATAAGTTTAAAGTTAAAATATCTGCGGCATTTGCAAAAATTCCACCACCAATAGAAGTATTCCAAGAGTTTGAATTAAAAGCAGAATTATTATTTAAAACCAATTCATCATCAACCCAAACACGTCCATAATCAAAACCACCATAAACACCTATATTTAATGGTAAAAGACCTGTTTTTACTTTCCGAAGATTTAAACGCAAATCGGTACTCTGATAAAATGAATTTTCACCAGAAAAACGTTCATTTCTATACCCACGCAAACCATTATTTGCACCTAAATTTGCTGCTTGGTAAAACTCAAAATCATCACCAAAAATAAAATATGCTTTAGCGTGTGTTGCAAAAACAAGTTGCCCGCTAGACACTAATTTATAATCGAAACCTAGCTCAGGAATAAAGTACGCAAACCCTTTTGATTCTTCTAAATTAGATTTATAACCAACTTGCAAACTGGTTTGCATTCCTAATGTAGGAAATGCTTCATTGTCCTTATTTTGATAAGTATAAGTAGCCTCAGCACCAACAAAATCTTTTTGATTATCTGTACCGTTTGCAACATAAAATGTATTTATAAAACGATTACTAGTTTCCTCAACTTCAATAGATTCATAACTTAATCCTAACTTAAAATGCGCTCCTAACTCACCTCGCCAATTTAATGATGGTGCGAATTTTAGTGTACTTAATTTTACACGGTTATAATCCAAGTCGAAATTATCTTCATCATCTGCATTTGGGTTAGGTGTACTATTTCCAAATCCAAAGAAATTAATAGCATAATTAGGGCTTGTATATTTGGCATTTAAACCTAAATTCCAAGAACCAATTACATTAGCAAACTCGCCATTATATTCAAAATCAAATCCATTTGTTGCAAAATAATACGCTCCATAAATGGTATGTTGCGAACTAAAGGGGTTGCGTTCAAAACCATAATTGGTAAGCGTATTTACAAAGCCAATTTTAAATCCATCATCTGGATTTGCCCCTAAAGTTGGTATAAATTGATTCGCACTATTTTTTGGTTTAGCATAGTCGTATATATTTGTTTCATAGTCATCAGTCAAGTTTTTACTGCCTTTATTGGTAGTAAACTCATTTTTCTTAGACTTGTAATCATACATCTTAACTTTTTTTCCGTTTTCAATGGTATATGTATCATTATTTTGCCCACCAATTAGCCTTACTTTAATTAAATTATCGCCTTCGCCAGTAACTTTAAATACATCTTTATCATCTAAACCATAAACCCAAATTTCTTTAGTATCGTCTTTATTGTATGTTTTTTCATGTAAAACCGTTCCTTTTTCCCCATTTTTAATACGGTATGCTGTGAGTTTGGTATTTCCATTTGGCATACGTTCAATTTCAAACAAATCGTCTTTATCGGTTCCTTTTACCAGCGGTATTCTATTAAGTACTTTATAATATCTATTTGCTATATCTGGAAGATTTTTAAGTCTTGCTTTAAGCACACGTTTTATCTCGGTAATCGTTTTATCTTGAACTTCTTTTGGGAACGCTTTTAATGCATTATCAATAGCATCATCTGTTAAGTTTTTTTTAATGAATGCAACCTGTTCTTGCCATTGCTGTTTTGTGGTTTCATTTAGCAACATCATATCTAACGAATACGGACTAAAATTAAATCCTTTTACATTTCTAATATCATCATTAAAACCTTCCATGAGTTTTAGCGGCGGCACAATCCGGGTTGCTAAATTCATTAAAGCACCATCGCCCATATTAGAAAAGGCCTGATCTCTATCTCTAGGAATTGGTCTATAAACCACTTTATCACCTTCTTTAAACTCTGCCCAACGCCATTGATCGACGTGCCTATCCCAATCGCCAATAGCCATGTCAAATAATCGTGCTCTTAAAAACATAACGTCATCAACTACATATTTTTCATCTTTACGTAGTTTCTTCATTAAATCATCAGTACTTTCAATTTTGTTAGCATTTCCGAAGCTTTTAAGATTTCCATGGCCGTCTGAAACATGTTCTTCAATCATATATAATTCATCACCAAAATCTTGATTAAAACTGGCTAAGGCATTCTGTTTTGGCACAAAATATAATACAGGATTGGTGTGGTATAAATTAACAGCATCCGATAATTCACCGGTAACAAATGGCGCATACGGATGCGAGCCTGTGTAAAAATCTTGTAATAAACTCTCGGTAGCTGTTCCTTCAAACTGACCTTGAATATATTGATCTTTAAAAGCCATAGCTTGTAAATACACGGTTGCGCTTTTTCTAATAGCACGCATAACATAACGCTTTCCTTCTTTATTTTCCAATTGGAGTGATTTGGATTGATGGCCTCCACCTTTGCGTGTTGGTATTAATCCGCCAAAAAGGGTGTCTAAATTAACTGTTGGCACATTTACTTTTGTACCATAATATGTTCTGTAACGTTCTCCCCAAATATATTTATAGAAGCCACTTTTTGTAATTTCATTTTCTGAATAAACTGAAACTTCTTTTTCATTTGGATAAGATTGATAAACGACATTATTCTCTTTTTTATCTTCTGGAAATACTTCCGTTTGAAAAATCACTTTATCATCTTTTGCTGAATAAAATTGAACAACTGATGAGCCATCTTTAAACACATCTAATCTTGCAAAACCAGGATCGCTTGCCGAAAAATAATCATTTACATTACGTGTAGCTGTTGACTTTGAACCTGCACCACTAACTATTTGAGGCAAATTATCTTGGATTAAATACTGTAAACTATGTTCGTGCCCAGAAACAAAAATGACTTTATCGTTTTCTTGAGCAATAGTTACAACACGCTTTTTAAAGGTATTATATTTTGAGTTTTGTAAATCGGCTGGCGATACCCCACTAGTTTTTCTTAGTATGTTTTTTAAAGTTCCTAAAACTGGTATAGGTTTTAAATGAGAAACAAAATCGTATTGACCACCGTGAGGCCCATTTGTAAACATAGGATGATGCATAGCAATAATGGTAGTTTTACCTCGGGCTTTTTTAACTAAACCTTCAAACTCTTCAAAGAACTTGAATCGTGTTTTAATTTCACAATCATCATTTATAGTTGGGTGTTTATCCCAATTTGTTAAGTACCATTCTGAATCAATAATGATCATAACTATATCATCTGAAATATCTACTTTTTCAATAGGGCAACCCTTTTCTGGTAAGAATGTATTCTTCCCTAAACTATCTTCAATAAAATCTTCTTGCCTTTTTAGGCCTTTTAGTCCATCACTATACCAATCATGATTTCCTGGAATAAAGATAGTTTTGCCTTTAAAGTTCTTAACCGCATTGGTTTGAACCTTTAATTGATGTTCAGCAAAAGCTCTATTCTCATCACTTTTTTTTGGCAATCCTTTTGGATAAATATTATCGCCTAAAAATAATGCGGTACTATTTTTTGAAGCTTTGTTAAGAGCCTCTTTAAAATCTTTTATAGCTTCAGATTCAAATCCAATGGGTGAATTTCCGCCATCACCTATTAAATAAAAGGAATGTGCAACGTTTTTATCTGGAAACGAAAATGATGTTTTATTATTTTTAAACTGAGGCTTATAAGTAGCACAAGCATTTATAAAAATAATTAAAAAAACTAAAACGATTTTAAATTGTAACTTCATAATTGGTGGTGGTTAATGCATTAAAGATAATAATTATATCAATTCTGTATCTATAATCACTTCACTTTGCAATGTTTTATGTACTGGGCATTTAGACGCAATTTCTTTTAAGCGTTGTTTTTGTTTTTCATCTAAATTCCCTATAAATTTTAATCGCTTTTGTAAATGGTCTATATGTTTAGGTTGATCTAAATCTAACATTAAATCGTCACTATGCTTTTTAGAATAGGTTATATATGCAAAGACTTCTTGTAAATCCCATTGTTTACGCTGAGCATACATTTTTAGTGTCATTACCGTGCATGCTGCAAGTGCTGAGCTTAAATAATCGTATGGAGACGGTCCAAAATCTGCACCTCCAATACTAGCCGGTTCATCTGCAATAAAATTATGTTTTCGAGTTTGTATGGTGGTTGTGAAATTATCTTCTAATAAGTTTAAGTGTGCCACCAATTGCTCTCCTTGGGTATGCAACATGGTGTTTTCTTTTTGTTCAAAATAGCGTTGTACCCATGTTCCAATCATATTACCCACATATATACTATCTTTTGAATTTGATAGTAAATGATCTGCATCATCCAAACTCACAAAACTTTTTGGGTGGTGTGCGTTATGGTATAGCTTATGTGCATTTTCAATACCCACAATCCCATCAAAAGGCGCATGCATAATCAATAATGGTTTTCTTAAATTTTTAGTGATTTCTGGTAAATCTATTTTACCAAAATCGTTCACAAACTCTTCATTAATTTTAAAAGGTCTTCCGCCTATATTTACTTGCACTTCGCCTTTTTCTTTCACCTCATCAATACCATGAGAGAACAAATGAGTAACATGACTAACGGTTGCTGGCGCACCTACAGTAGCTACTGCTTTAATGTTCTCTAATTTTGATGCTGCAACAATAACTGCGGCACCTCCTAACGAATGACCAACCAATAAACTAGGTGCTACGTAATTCTCTTTTAAATAATCACTAACAGCTAATAAATCATCCACATTTGCAGAAAAATAGCTTTCGGCAAATTTGCCCTCACTTCTACCTAATCCTGTAAAATCAAAACGTACTACACCAAAACCATGGTTGGTAAGTGAACGACTGATATTTCTAACTGCAGACGAGGTACTATTACATGTAAAACAATGCGCAAAAATGGCATAATAATGTGGTTTTTCATCTACAGGTAGCTCTAAGTAAGCTTGTAATTTGTGTCCTTTTTTATTTTGAATATTGAGTTTGGTGCTTTGCATTTTTTAAATGTTTTAACTTGTTTTGATTAGAGCAACTCGAAAATTGTTCTAGTAATACTTGCAATTTAGGACTGATAAAGTTTTTGCAAAATGGCTTTTCTGGATTACTATAATAGTAATTTGTTATGCCTTCCCGAGATGCTTTAAAACGCTCAAACGGGAAAAACCTGAGTTATCAATTGGTTGTAAATTGATTTTGAAAACTTTCTACAAAGCGTTCAGCATCGTGTTTTTGCTCTTCAAAAAACGTATACACCCAGAGCGGTATTTGGTTCGCATAGAATGATTTGATGTCCTTTTATGGGTATTTAAATGAATTTCAGTAAGTGTTTTAAGTGTAATATCTTCAACATTAAAATGTACAATAACTGCTTCTGAAAATGAATTATGCTGTCCTGTTGAAGCCACAAAACCTTGCTCTACTTTTGAAACACCAAGTAAAGATTGAAACACAGCTTCTGTACACCAATGACAGCCACCACCAAATGCTATTTTAGTTAGTTTTTTCAAACTAAAGCTTTTAAATTATTTAACAATATTAACAAAAGGCTCTTCAAATCGTAAAAAATGGCAGGTGTATCCATTTGGCTTTCTTACTAAATAATCTTGATGCTCCGGTTCTGCAAGCCAAAACGGAGAAAAGGGCTCTAAAGTTGTAGCGACTTTTCCATCCCATTTCTTTGACTCATTTACAATATTTATCATCTCCTGGGCTATTGCTTTTTCTTCCTCATTTTGATAAAAAATTGTTGAACGATAACTTGACCCAATATCGTTTCCTTGCCTATCAACCGTTGTAGGATTATGAATTCTAAAGAAAAAATCCAGTAGTGCTTTAAAAGAGGTTTCATTAGAATTATAGGTAATTTCTATTCCTTCTGCATGTCCTGGATGATTTCTATACGTTGGATTCTCATTTTGCCCGCCTTGATAACCTACTTCTGTGTCTATTACACCTGGGCGCACTCTAAATAGATCTTCCATTCCCCAGAAACATCCTCCTGCTAAATATGCTTTTTTATGTGTTGTCATTTCTCAATTTTTAATGATTTGTTTTTATTAAATGATTTGTTTTTATTAAAAATAGACTTGGTTATGCTATATTTTGCTTTCATATAAATATCCTCTGAATAGCTTTCATGTATTATATTTATGTGTTTTAACAAACTCATTACGAACTACAAGACAACATAGAACATCCTACTTTATGGCGCGCCCAATCTGGACGTTTTGCAAACCATTTTTGATATTCTGGTTGCTCGTTATAAGGTTTTTTAAGCATTTTAAACAACTCATCTATAAACTTATAATCGCCTTTATCCGCTTCATCAATGGCTAATTGCGACATATAATTACGCAACACATATTTAGGATTTACCATATTCATCTTCTCCTTTCTTTCTTCATCTGAACATTTTTCATTTTTTAATCTTTCAGCATATTTTTTAAACCAAACTTTCCATCGTTTTTCAATATTTCCGGCAACCTCATCTGGTTTATAAAATGCATTGTGAATGACGCTTAACCCTTCTGAAGTATTTTCAATTTTAAAATTACTCAGATTTCTAAAGAAAATAGTCATATCTGTTTCGGTTTGATGCAAAATATTCTCTAGTTCTAAGATTAGTTTTTGATCATTTTCATCTTCATTCTGAAAGCCCAACTTAGAACGCATCATATTTAGCAACTTCTCTTCAAAACCTGTCTTATATTGATTTAAAATCGCTTCTAAAGGTTCAGCTTCTTCAATTAATGGATAAATCGCATTAGCTAATTGCAGTAAATTCCATAAACCAATATTCAGCTGATTTCCGTAGCGATACCGTTTATTTTGTCTATCGGTTGTATTTGGTGTCCAGCCATATTCATACCCTTCCAACCAGCCATAAGGTCCGTAATCTATCGTTAAACCTAAGATTGACATATTATCGGTATTCATCACACCGTGAACAAAACCGACACGTTGCCAATGGATAATCATGTCTAAAGTTCGTTCTGAAGCTTCTTTAAAGAATGCGATATAAACTTCTTTTGATGGTTTTCCTAAATGGGCAAAATGATGTTTAATCGTATAATCTACCAAAGTTTTAAGTGTCTCATTATCTTGTCGTGCAGCAAAAATTTGATAGTTTCCAAAACGCAAAAAGGATTCGGCTGTTCTACATACAATCGCTCCTTTTTCATAAGCTGAATTGCCATCGTACATCACATCTCTTAAAACCTTATCACCTGACAATGCTAAAGATAAAGCACGTGTTGTTGGTACACCTAAATGAAACATGGCTTCGCTACATAAATACTCTCTGATAGATGAGCGCAATACCGCTAAACCATCCGCGGTTCTAGAATATGGTGTTTCTCCAGCTCCTTTTAATTGTAATGCCCAATTTTTGTTTTGATGCTCAACTTCAACTAAATTAATGGCACGACCATCGCCTAATTGTCCTGCCCAATTCCCGAATTGATGTCCACCATAACACATGGCATAAGGGGTTGTATCATTTAAAACTTTGTTTCCTGTGAATACGTTTAAAAATTCTTCGCTTTTAGCATCAACTTCAGTGAGCCCAATATTTTTTAGCATTTCTGGAGACACATGTAATAATTCTGGTTTTGCAGTTTTTTTTGGAATTACATTAGAAAAACATGCTTTTGACACTTGCCTTCTGGTATTTCCCAAAATTGGGTCTGCGGGTAATTTTTTATTGAATTTATCTTTTATATTTAATTTCATATCAATTTCTCAATCCATTTTTTTAAATTAAAAGAATCGAATAATGGTGTATCGCAGCACACACAACTGTATTTACCTGCTTCGTGGATACTACAAAGCGCTCCAGTATGAGGTCGCTCTGTTCCTTTTTGTTTGGTAATTCTAAATTGTTCTGGAGTTAATAAAGCCTTCCATTCGGCTTCTGTTTTTTCGACACGTTTGTTTGGAGTTGGGTTTCCTTTTATAGAAAAATTAATCACTTCTTTCCAAGTTAGCATAAATATCTATTCCTTTCTTTTTAGTTAATTTATAATATGCTTTTTTAATACAAAATAAGTCGAAACTCTAATCAAAAACTTACAGGTCTTGATTTTTTTAAAAAGCATTGAAAGCATTCATGAAAATAACGACAAATATTTACGTTTTAATAGCTATTACTTTTGTTAAATAAAGTTTAGTATTTTTACTTAAATTATTGATTCTATGGACAATCTTATTGATAAATCTGAAAAATTCGCGACCGCTCTTTTAAATGAAAAGTTAGATAGCTCTTTTGTCTATCATAATTTAACTCACACGCAACGTGTTGTTGAGAAAGCAAAAGAATTAGCAGAGCAATGTGGATTAAGCGATTCTGAAAAACACATACTGATATTGGCTACTTGGTTACATGATACTGGTTATACCAAAAATATTAAAAATCATGAAGATGAAAGTATTGTCATTGCTAAAGATTTTCTTAGCTCACAAAATTGTTCTGAAAAAGATATTGATGCTGTTTGTAATTTGATTTTGGCAACTAAAATAGATTATGTTCCAAAAAATCAATTAGAAAAAATTATTAGAGATGCTGATTGCGCCCATATAGGTAGCAAAAGCTACTTAGAAGTTTCAGAATTGCTTCGAAAAGAATGGGAACTTACTTGCAATAAAACTTTAACTGAAGCTGAATGGTTAGATGAAAATATTAACTTTTTAACAACCAAACATCGTTTTTACACTAATGAAGCTGCAATAAATTGGGATAAAAGAAAAAGTAAAAATATTTCACGACTATTGAAAACTAAAAAAAAACTAAATGCAGAAAACAAAAAGCTTAATCAGAAAAAAGAAGAGTTAAGCTTCAAAAAAAACAAGGTAGCATTACCAGAACGTGGTATAGAAACCATGTTTCGTGTTACCCTAAAAAATCATATTACTCTGAGTAATATTGCAGATACAAAGGCTAATATTTTACTTTCTGTAAATGCTATTATTGTTTCTTTAGTACTATCAAATTTAGTTTCAAAATTAGATAATCCATCAAATAAATACTTAATTATCCCAACTGTTATTTTTGTTTTATTTACTGTCGCATCCATCATACTTTCTATTTTAGCAACACGCCCAAATGTAACTCGTGGAGAGTTCACCAAAGAAGATGTGACAAATAAAAAAGTAAACCTTTTATTCTTTGGAAACTTTCATAAAATGAGCCTTAAAGATTTTGAATGGGCAATGGGAGAAATGATGCAAGACCGAGATTATTTATATTCCTCAATGAAAAAAGATCTTTATTTTCTTGGTTTAGTTTTAGACAAAAAATATAAAATACTAAGATTAACTTATAGTGTTTTTATGGTTGGTATTATAGTAAGTGTAATTGCTTTCGCTATTGCTTTTCAAGCTTCTGGAGCAGGAGCTTAAGCCTTTATTTCCTTCATTAAATCATCATAAGTATAAAAGGCTTTATCACTCGGGTTTTTATGATATAATACACTAACACGAATAGCTTTTAAGCCTGTAACAGCCTGTAAATCTTGAAGTTCTAAAATTTCAACATCGGTATCTAAATAATTTTTAGATTGTAAAAATTTAATATAACTTAAATACTCTCTCTCATCTTGTTTTTGAGAATATATAACGGTTATTTTACCTTTATCGGTAATTCGTTTATTGGTTCCTTTTATGTAAGCTTTATCAACTCGTTTTTTAACAATTTCATATCTGGCATTGTAAGTACCATCTACATCAAATTGCTTTTCATCCATTCTAAAACTTATAGATAACGGTTGATTGAAAACTAAAATCATTGAAGCAACATCTAACGCCACAGGAAAATTAGATTGCATTTGATAATAAGCGTTTTCCATTTCGCACATTACTTGAAGTTGCCACAATCTTAAATTATATAAATAAATAGGATTGAAACTATCTTCTTTAGTAATAGATTCACCTATATACATATTATGCTCTACACCATCGGTTTTAAAACGCTCAAAATAATGAGGATACATAAGTTGTGCTTCCTCTTGTTTTTTATCTAAAAGCGATGCCATTTCTTTATTAATAGTAGCTATAGTATCATCATACTCTTTTCTATGATTATATAGCACATTTACCTTGTCATCAATACTATTAAAATAATTATCAACCTCTTCTTTTAAAGCATCTAATGTATAAAGATGCTTCAATACAGATTCGATATCTTGTTTGAAAAATTCAGAAATTTGTTGCTCGCTATCTACTTGAAAATGCGTATTTAAACCTTCTAAATAATTATTAATTTGATATATAAACTGTTCATAAATTGGTAATGGTTCAATTTGTGAAGCACTTTTAAAAATACCTTTTACTGCTTGTAATTGAAGTGTTAAATCTTGTTTTGTTGCCTCATTTCTTGCCTCAGAAGAGCCTTTAATATCTATTTGCCCATAAAGTGGATAAATATTTTCAAAAGCTATTTTACTAAAAACAGCTTGCTCTCCATTCATTTCAGATTTGATGAAATTTTTAGCTTCTTTTTGAAATCTCCATCTTACGCTTGGGTGAATTGAAGTACATTCTTTTTGAATAATGGCTTCTATTAAATTTTCTTCTTCATTTTTAGAACGCTCAACCGCAGTTACAATAAATGGCATCACATCAACCAACTTATTGGCATTGATACTATTTAGAACCTGAACTTTGTTGGATACAATTTCAAGAATTCCCATCAAACCTTCTTCATTAGCTATAGGTGCAAAAATGGCACTTTTTATTCCTTGTTTATGTAAACTTGTAATATGCGGTGCTCTTCCTTTGGCTTTTTCAAACATGGTATCTACATCTGAAACCGAAAAGTATTTATTCTCTTTTAATAACCTATTATACGACCAACTGCATAATGCCTCTGAACAATTTTCTTTTTCTAGATTTCCTAAAAGGTAACTATTCATGCCAACACCATAAACGCGCTCAAAAATATCTTCTTCTTTATTATAAATTGAAAAACCAACTTTAATATCGTTAATACCTAAAAGCGATCTGAAAATTTCGTGGAATCCTTCCATAAAACTTTTGTCTTTACGCTTATCTTCTGCTATAAGTGATGATTTTATGTTTGATATAGATTGATCATCTGTAACATCAAAAATATTTGAAATTACAAACCCTTTAAATATGTAACTATTTGGAGGAAATTTTTCTTTCCAAAGTTCTATATTTTCGTAATTATCTAATAACTCATTATAATCTTCTTGCGTGATTTTTTTAGCTGTTTCTGTTGGAATAATTTCACAAAAATCGGCATTGTATAAAATTTTATAATAATGAAGAACGCCATTTGCGTCAGGAATCTCATAATAAAATGGTCTTTTAAAATTTATATTGTAGCCGTAACAAAAATTTAAAATAATGGTACATGCAATGATATAAGTATCATTTTCTGGCATGTTTTTAATTTCTAATTCAAAATCATTACCAGCAGTTTTAATAATATTTTTAAAACGCTCAGAAGAATTGAAAATAAGATTTTGAAAAGGAACTGATGCCGTTTTAATCTCATTTTTGGTTAAAATAGGACTAAAAGTATCTTGAAGAATGACACCAATTTCTTTCTCATATTTTTCCAATAATGAAAAATCTGTAAACCCTTCTCGTAATTCAGGGTAATATTTTTGAAACTCTAATATGCGCTTCGCTTTTGTAGCAATAAATTCATCCTCATTATTCACCAAATCTTCATACTGCTCAATTAGTTTATTAAAACTAATTTTCAACAACATTGGAGATTCTGATTGATCGAAGGTTTTCATGATATTAGGTTCTTGATAAAACAAAGTTACAAATTATTGGATTAGTCGTTACAAATAAGACTTTCTAACACAACAATTGTTACAAAAAATCTATATAAAAACAAAAAGCTCCCCTAATGGGAAGCTTTTTGAATTATCTATGTTTTAATTTGTAAATAAGGTTACATATTCCCTTTCTTATAATCTTCTAAAAATTTAGCTAAACCAATATCTGTTAAAGGATGTTTTAGTAAACCGGTAATTGAAGATAGTGGCCCTGTCATCACATCGCTTCCTAGTTTTGCGCAATCTATAACGTGCATGGTATGACGTATAGATGCTGCTAAAATTTGTGTTTCAAAACCATAGTTATCATAAATTAATCTAATTTCTGCTATCAAATTTAATCCATCTGTAGAAATATCATCTAAACGTCCTAAAAAAGGTGATACATAAGTGGCTCCCGTTTTTGCTGCTAAAAGAGCTTGACCTGCAGAAAAAACTAACGTTACATTCGTTCTAACACCTTTATCTGAAAAATATTTACAGGCTTTTACACCGTTGGCAATCATAGGTAATTTCACTACAATTTGAGGGTGTAAAGCTGCTAAAGCTTCACCTTCTTTAACCATGCCATCAAAATCTATTGAAATGACTTCGGCACTTACATCACCTTCAACAATATCACATATTTTTTTGTAATGCGCTAATATATTGGCTTCTCCAGTAATACCTTCTTTTGCCATTAAAGATGGATTCGTTGTAACACCATCTAAAACGCCTAAAGCTTGTGCTTCGGCTATATCATTTAAGTTTGCTGTATCAATAAAAAATTTCATATCTATTATTTTATACTGTTTTTAAATACTCTAACACTTGTTTACTTACTTTTTCGCCTGTAAATCCAAACTTATCATCAAGAACTTTTGCTGGTGCGGAATAGCCAAAGTGTTCTAATCCGAAAACTTTTCCTTTATCTCCAACTAAGCCTTCTAGATTTACAGGTAAACCGGCTGTTAAACCAAATAATGGTTTGTTTTTTGGAATGATGCTATTTTGATAATCTTTAGATTGATTTTTAAAAAGCCCTTCTGAGATTATTGAAGCGATACTTACTTTTAAGTTATTTTCTGCTTCTAAAATTTCTGCAGCTGCTACCAAAGTTGCAACTTCTGATCCATTCGCTATTAAAACCACATCTGGATTTTCAACAGTTTTTACTAAATAACCACCTTTTTCTGCGCCTAAAGCTTCACTATATCTTGAATTACCTTGAGCAGCAATATCTTTTATACCTTGTCTTGATAAAATTAAACCTGTTGGCGTATTATTATTTTCTAAAGCCATTTTCCAAGCCACACTAGTTTCGGCAGAATCTGCTGGTCTTAACGCTAAAAAACTATTTTTACCACTGTGATTTTTAAGCTTTTCTAATAAACGTATTTGAGCTTCTTGCTCTACGGGTTGGTGTGTTGGTCCATCTTCACCTACTCTAAAAGCATCGTGTGTCCAAACATATTTTACACCTAATTCTTGAATACCACTTAAACGAATGGCAGGTTTCATATAATCTGAAAATACAAAGAAAGTAGCAACTACTGGAATAATACCGCCGTGAAGTGCTATACCATTAGCAATACATGCCATGGTTAATTCGGCAACCCCAGCTTGTAAAAAGGATCCACTAAAATCGCCTTTTTGTAATGCTGAAGATTTTTTCAAGAATCCATCCGTTTTATCACTATTAGATAAATCTGCAGAAGACACAATCATGTTCTCTACATTTTCAGCTAAATACCCAAGCACATTTGAAGATGCTACTCTTGTCGCTAATCCTGCTTTATGATCTATGGACGAAAAATCCAATTCTGGCAATTCGCCTGATAGAAAGAAATCTAATTTATTTGCAAGTGTTTCATTATTTTTTCTCCAAATAGAAATTTCAGCTTTCTTTTCTGCTGCTTTTGCCGTTTTTTGTTCTAATAAATTTTTATAGAAACCACTAACATCATCAAAAATATCGAACGGACTGTCTGGATTTGCACCTAAATTCAATAAGGTTTTTTGGTAATCTGCTCCAGTTGCTCCAATTGGTTGTCCGTGCAATTCGCAATACCCTTCAAATGGACTTCCATCCGCAGCAACTGCACCTTTACCCATAATGGTTTTACCTATTATTAAGGTCGGTCTTTCAGTTTCGTTATTAGCTTCGGTTAATGCTTTTCTTATTTCTTCGTGATTATGACCATCAATGGTTACTACATTCCAACCCCAAGCTTTATATTTCATCGCCGTATCTTCACTTGTTACTTCATCTGTAGATGTTGATAGTTGAATATCATTTGAATCAAAGAACATAATAAAGTTGTTCAATCCTAAATGGCCAGCAATTCTACCTGCGCCTTGAGAGATTTCTTCTTGAATACCTCCATCAGAAATAAACCCATATACTTTATGGTTCATCCAATCACCAAAACGTGCTTTTAAAAACTTTGCTGCAATGGCTGCTCCTACACCCATAGTATGCCCTTGTCCTAAAGGGCCAGATGTGTTTTCTATGCCTCTTTTAGCATCAACTTCTGGATGTCCTGGAGTTATTGAACCCCATTGTCTGAAGTTTGCTAAATCATCTTTGGCATAGTTTCCTAAAAGGTAATATTGCGCGTACATTAAAGTTGATAAATGACCAGCGTCCATAAAGAAACGATCTCTAAAGGGCCAAGTCATATCTGAAGGGTCATAATTAAAAAACTCGGAATATAAAATGTGCATAAAATCTGCTCCACCCATTGGGCCTCCAGGATGTCCTGAATTAGCTTTTTCAACCATCGCTACTGCTAAGGCACGTATATTATCTGCTGATTGCTGATCAATTTTTTTATTCATTTTTTAATTATGATTATTTAGTTCTAATGGTTTTGAAGTGCGTTTTTTTGTGAGTTTTTTTCTTTAAAAAGGCATCCATTTTGCAAATATATAATCTTTAGCTTATTAGGACTTATTAAAACCTAAAATAAGTTAATAACAACTGTTAACAATTAATAAAATAAAAAAGCCTCTTGTTTCCAAGAAGCTTTTGCTTTTCAGTACGGGCGAAAAGATCCGAACAACCTTACCTTACTTCACTTAAAATCTGAGTTTAGCAACATCATTAAATTACACTAAATGTTGTTTTTAATTTTGCTGTTGAATCTCCACCTACCCAAATATTAAAATTTCCAGGCTCCACTTCCCATATTTTTTTAGCGGTATAAAACTCTAGTGTTTTGGTTTTTACAGTAAAGGTTATTGTTTTAGTTTCGCCTGCTTTTAGCATTAATTTTTTAAAATCTTTTAACTCTTTTACGGGTCTTACTAAGCTTCCAACTAAATCTTGAATATAAAGTTGAACTACCTCTTCACCATCTATATTTCCTGTGTTTTTAACATCTACCGATACTTTTATTTCTCCATTATTAGGTATTTCTATTTTATCTAATACTAAATTTTCATAACTGAAAGTGGTATAACTCAACCCAAAACCAAATGGATATAATGCCGCTTTAGGAGCATCTCTATAACCTGAAAAGGTTACATGTTTACTGCTATATGGACGTCCAGTATTTTTCTGATTATAATATAAAGGTTCTTGACCAACATGGTGCGGGAATGATACAGGTAACTTTCCCGAAGGATTATAATCTCCAAACAAAACATCAGCGATAGCATTTCCAGATTCGGAGCCTAAATGCCAACATTCTAAAATACTAGGTGCAATTTCTGATACACGCTTTAAGTCCATGGGTCTGCCATTCATTAAAACAATTACAATATTTTTATTCACTTTATAAACAGCTTCTAATAATTCGTTTTGAAGCCCTAAAAAACCAATATTTGTTTGACTTCTACCTTCACCTGTTTGATAAGCATTTTCGCCAATAGCTAATAAAACTACATCAGATTTTTTTGCAATTTCAACAGCTTCTTCAATTCTAGATTTATCTGTTGTATTAAATTTTAAAGGATATAAAAATTGATTCATTCCAGGTTCCAAAGTTGGTACGTTTAAATCTACTCCTTTGGCATAATATATTGCTGTATTTTGTCCAATTGCATTTTTAACACCTTCTAATAACGAAACGGCAGAATTATATTCACCTTTACCTCTCCAATTTCCAATTGGAGAATCCTTGTCATCTGCTAAAGGTCCTATAACAGCTATACTTTTAACATTTTTTGAGAGTGGTAATAATTTGTTTTCATTTTTTAATAAGACTATTGATTTTTTAGCCACATCTCTTGCTATAGCTAAATGCTCTTTTGTATAAACCTCATTTTTTTCTCTTTCTTCATCGCAATATTTATAAGGATCATCAAATAGACCTAGCTTAAATTTTAAACGTAAAACACGTCTTACTGCATCATCAATTTTGTCAATATCTATCTTTTTTTCATTTAATAAGCTTTCCAAACTAGCTTCGTAAGCATACGATTCCATATCCATATCACTACCGGCATTCAAGGCAATTTCAGCAGCATTTTTTTTATCTTCGGCATAGCCATGTGCAACCATTTCTCCAATAGACCCCCAATCTGAAACTACTAATCCATTCCAATTCCACTCGCCTTTTAAAATATCGCGTTGCAATACTTTATGTCCTGTTGCTGGTATGCCATCAATGTCATTAAACGAATTCATAAAAGTAGCTACACCAGCATCAGCTGCCGCTTTAAAAGGAGGTAAAATGGTATTATGTAACTCATTTTCGCCAATATTAACGGTATTATAATCTCGTCCGGCTTCACCAAAACCATAACCTGCAAAGTGTTTAGCACAAGCTGCAATGGTGTACTCATTTGATAAATCGTCACCCTGAAAACCTTTAATACGAGTAACGCCGACAACAGAATTTAAATAAGGATCTTCTCCAGCACCTTCCATAACCCTTCCCCAACGCGCATCTCTAGAAATATCCATCATTGGCGCAAACGTCCAATTTAAACCAGATGCAGCTGCTTCTTTTGCTGCTATTCTTGCTGTTTTTTCAATAATATTTAAATCCCAACTCGCAGTTTCTCCTAACGGAATGGGAAAAATAGTTTTGTAACCATGAATAACATCATAAGCAAAAATCAATGGGATTTTTAACCTTGAATTTTCCATGATAATTTTTTGAGTTTCACGAATTGAAGCTACACTAGTAACATTTAGCATGGAGCCAACTTCTCCTTTTTTAAGTTTATCTAATTTATATTGGTCATGCTTTGAAGATGATGGTCCTGTAGCATTCCATTTACCACTGTACTGTACTAACTGACCAATTTTTTCATTTAAATACATTAAGTCTAAAACTGAATCTATTTTTTTTTCAATATGATCTGCCGTACTTAAGTCAATATGATTATTTGTTTGGTTATCACAATTTAATAAGCTTAAAAGAAAAATTAATATAACGCTGTATGATGTAATAATGGTTACTAATTGTTTTTGCATAGTTCTATTTTACAAGTAATTCTATTAATACAGGAAAGTGATCTGAAGGATATTTTAAATCAATTGAGCTAGACAAAACACCATATTTTTCAACTTCAATGGTGTTAGATTTTGAAAGCATTATATAATCGATTCTTCTAGTTACAAGCTCTTCAAAATTAAAACCATTAAACGTTCCATTAGAACCAAAAACAAGTTTTGCTTTTTCCTTTGAATCGTTCATATTCCGTTTAAGGTTAGTAATTAATTCACTATTTGGTTCTACATTAAAATCTCCCATAAGAATTACAGGGAAGTCATTAGAGTTTAATATGTCTATTTTTTTGAGTATTAATTGGATGCCTTGCAACTGCGCCTGACTTCCAACATGATCTAAATGTGTATTAAATACCCAGATTTTTTTATTGTTTTCAAGCAAAGTAAAGAGCCCATAAGTACAAATTCTTGGGTATGCAGCATCCCAACCCATTGAAACTTTATTTGGCGTTTCAGAAAGCCAAAAGGTGTTTTCATTTTCTACACTTATTTTTTTTGCGTTATAAAATATTGCTGAATATTCACCTTTATCATCACCGTCTCTTCCAATACCTATAGTTTTATAATCTTTTAAAGCAGATTTCAAATCAGTCATTTGATTAGAGCGTGCTTCTTGAACACCCATGATATCGGGACTATGAAACTGTACTTGTGTGCTTAAAAAATCTTTTCTGTTAGCCCATGAGTTTTCACCATCTGATGCTACATCCAAGCGGATGTTATACGTCATTACACTTAAATTCAAGGGATTATTTTCGTTCTCAATATCATTTTTACTTTTATTTTTACAGCTCGTAAAACTGATTATTAAGACCAAAAATACTATTGAAAAATACTTCATTTTATTTGTTTTTTTGTTGGAAAACTCGAACATAATCAATTAGCATTTTCTGCGGAAATATAGAATCATCAATTCCCTTTTGGCCACCAAGCATGCCGCCAACAGCAATATTAATTTTAAGATGAAAATCTTGATCAAAAGGCCATTCGTGTGTTGTTTTATGTTCATTTTCAATATGATTGTAAACCGTATCATCTAAAATGAAATCCATTTTTTCTGGAGTCCATTCAATAGCAAATACATGAAAAGAATCATAAGGTTTATCAATAAAAATCTTTTTCCCTTTTTCCGTTCCTTTCATGTGATTGTAAGCTTTTGTATGAATAGTTCCAAAAATAGAATCAGGTTCAAAACCAATATGTTCCATGATATCAATTTCCCCACATTCAGGCCAACGCACCTCATCATAATTTGCACCTATCATCCAAAATGCTGGCCATAAACCAGTACCTTTTGGTAATTGTGCACGAATTTCAATACGCCCGTAGGTCCATTCTTCTATATTTTTGGTATTTAAACTCGGCGCTGAATATTCAGCATATTCCCAGTTTTCTTTCCAACCTTTTGCTTGCTTTGAAACAAATGCTTCATTTTTAATGGTCTCTTTATGAGTTTCTAAAACCAGCAAGCCATTTTCTACTCTAGCATTTTTCAAACTATCAACATAGTACTGCTTTTCTAAGTTTCTTTTAAAACCATATTCAAAAGCCCATTTGGTACTATCTGGTTTTCCTTTATAATTAAACTCGTCACTCCAAACGAGTTTATATCCTTCATTTGTTGGACTTTGTTTTATACGTTCAAAAACAAGTTCAGGTTCGTCTGTTGTTAAATAATCAAAACTGTTGGCTAATAACCAATCAATATCATCTGTTTTATCAGCTACCCAAGCATTCAAAATTAATTCATTCTGTTTTGCACTAGCTATCCATTCTGGATGAATTTTATATTTATAGATTAAATAATCCAATCCTGAAATCCCATCTTCTTTTAATCTCTCAGGACTTTTTGAGCCGTCTAAATATTGTGTTTTCGCCAATGAATCCAACTCTTTTACTCTTTTCAAAATATTATAACTAAAACTAATATAACTGAGGATATGGCCTTCCGCATTTAACTCTTTTACTAATTTTACAACATTTTCTGTTATGGCGTCATTTCGTTCTTCTAGCTTTGATGGTTTGATTTCAAGCACCAAACCAGTAGATGAATTATTTTTCATTCCAGCGATTAAATATTGTTTTAAAGTTGGAAGGGTTTCACCATTAGGTAATTTATATTTTGATAATTCTGAATATAAAGTTTCCTCAACTTCCATTCCTTCATAATCTGCATCATGGGTAACAATGAGCACATCATCTTTGGTCATTCTTACATCAAATTCAGAACCAGCAGTACCTAAGGCAATTGCTTGTTTTAATGATGCTATTGAATTTTGAGGGAGATTATTTTTTTTCCATGCACCTCTGTGCGCTATAACACAATTTTCGGCGAAAGTTATTTTTTCTGCAGAGTTACTACAAGCCATAAAACTTATGATTGTAAAAACAAAAATTGAATATCGTATACATGCCTGCATAAAATTAGGAGTTTTTAATGAAAGGTTGAAAATTAAAGTAATTTGTTAAAGAATTAAAATCCAAAGGCAAACATAAGTTGCCTTTAGATTTTAAAATAACTAAACTAACTACAAACTAAATATTTATTCTAATACCCGTCATTTTGCGGATAAGTAGCACCAAATAAATCTAAGTCTATTTGTGCTATTGGGAAATTAATGTAATGGTCTTGCCAATTTACTCTTGGATCTCTATCGTCTCCAAAATTATTAGGGAAAAATTCTCCATCACCAGCAAAGTTTCTTATTTGACGATTTATAACAGATTGCCCCATTCTTTTTAAAGTAAACCATCTTTGTCCTTCAAAAGACAACTCACGAGCACGCTCATCCAAAATTGCTTGTTCATCTACACTTGCAATAGGGGTGGCATTTGCTCTTTCTCTAATTGCATTAATATATGGTAACGGATCTCCTGATGATCTCATGATTGCCTCAGCAGCAATTAAATAAGTTTCTGCTAATCTGTATACCATAATATTACTTCTATTCAAATATGAATCTGGATTATCATCTTCTTGAGCAAATTTAATACACGATGGATGTAATCTTTGATAATATCTTGTCAACTGAACACCACTAGGGTTTTCGGCAGAAATAGGTTTATAAATATCAATTTCTTGACCTGTATTTACACCTGTATTATAAAAATATTTCAATCTAAAATAAGTATCATCATCTCTGGTGTCATTTGGGTCTGCTGCCAACAAATCTTGTAAATATCTATTAGGCAAAACTCTAGAAAACCCTCTACCACCTTGTGTTACATCCGAGTCTATACCTGGTATTTGAAAATACTGTGTTACGTAATTAGCATTCATCATCGTATTATCACCACCTCCCAATAAATCATCTTGAGACTGTATTACAAATAAAGATTCAGAATGGTTTCTATCACCACTAAAAACATCTGCTGTTGAAGGCACTAAACTGTGTGGACTATCCGGTCCTTCTATAACATCCAATGCTTGCAATTTTGCTTCTTCCCAATCACCTTCCCACATGGCCACTTTAGCTTTAACATGTTTTGCAGTTCCTTTTGTTACACGACCGAAAACATCAACCCATTCTAGATTTTCAATTGCAAAATCTAAATCGCTATTTATTATAGCAAAAATATCTTCTTTAGATGATTTATCGTTAATAAGATCAAAGGCATTATCTACTGTAATTGTTTCTGTAGATACGTAGATGTTATTAAACATTCTGTACAAATAGAAATATGAGTTTGCTCTAAAAAACTTAGCTTCGGCTAAAACTTGATTTCTAACATCTTCATCTATACCTTCAGCAACCTCTGCTGCATTTATAAGCTCTGTTGCTTTATTGGTTATATTATAAAAATGTTTCCAAAATAAAGTGGACACAAAATTAGCACCTTGATCTATAGGAGAAACACCTCTTTGATATCTTCCCATTAAACCTGTATAACCAGATCTACTAAATGCCAAATCACTTCTGGATGACATTAAAACCGCTCCCATAAAATCTTCTGTACTTCTGTCAAAACGATCTCTATTAAATTTATATAAACTAACTACTCCTGACTTTAAGCCTTCTTCAGTAGTATATATATAATCTGAATCAATTAATGTACTTGGTTGCTCTTCTAAGAATTTTTCGCAAGATGATACAACGAAAAATAACGCCATGGATAGCAGCAAACTACCTTTTAGCTTTGAATATAAAAACTTCGCTTTCATAATATTATTTTTTTAAAATTAAAATTTAACTCTTACACCAAACGTGAAACTCGTAGCATCTGGATATCCTGTATCTGCATTAGAAAATGTGCTTCTAATATTAACTTCAGGACTATATCCAATATAATCGGTATTAGTAAACAAGTTGGTACCCGTTGCATAAAATCTAATCTGCTCTAAATTTAATTTAGAACTTATTGCTTCAGATAATGTATAACCTAAACTAACAGTTCTCAATCTGATATAAGATGCATCTTTAACAGCTAAAGAATTTAAGTATAATGGTGCTGCATCAAAATTAGCTCTTGGGAAAGTTGTTGATGGATTTTCTGGTGTATAATATGGAACTCTTACACCATTTAATTTTCCAGATATAGTTCCACCATTGTTAAAGTCTGATAAAAATGGATTCACTTTTGTTGCACCTTCTACAGCATAGAAATCAACAAATAAATCAAAACCTTTATAAGCTATTGTGGTTGATAATGAACCAAACCAATCTGGGTTTGGATCTTTAAAAACACGATCTTCTTGCGTGATTTTACCATCTGGAATACCAGTCTCATTTCCATCATCATCAACACCATTGGTGTCTTTAATTTTTATATCACCTGGTCTTAAATTATCTTGTGGAAGTGCCGAATCTGGATTAGCTTGTGGTGCATTTGCAAAATCATCACCTTCTTGCCATATACCCTCAAATTCATATTGGTAAATAACACCAACAGGTTGACCAACAAAATAATTAAAAGCGTCATCTATTAAAATAGGATTGCCTTCTCCATCATTATAAAGATCAACTAATTTGTTTCTGTTGTTTGACCAATTAGTAGAAACAGACCATTGAAAATCATCTGTGTTAATAATATTTGCTGTCAAGCTTAATTCAATACCTGTGTTCTGTAATTCTCCAGCATTGAAAAAAGTATATTGATAACCTGTTATTGATGGCACACCTCTTCGTAATAACAAATCAGTAGTTCTTGCATCATAATAATTAATATTTCCAACCAGTGCTCTGTTAAAAACTGAGAAATCTAAACCTATATTTAAAGTTGTTATTCTTTCAAACTTTAAATTTGGATTAGGTAAAATAACTGATGGTGAATATCCAGATGCAGATTGAGAATCAAATATATAATTTTGACCTTCAGCAGTAAAAAGAGATGTGTAAGCACGACCTAAATCATTAACTAGAGAGCCATAACTTGCTCTGAATTTTAATTCTTGTATCGCATCAACATCATCTAAAAAGCTTTCGTTGTGAATTTTCCACGCAAAAGAAGCAGCAGGGTTAAAACTCCATTTATTATCTTGAGAATTAACAGAAGCTCCATCAGCTCTCGCTGTTGCTTCAAAGGAATATTTGTTCATTAAATTATAACGTGCTCGAGCCATAAAAGAGGCTAACCTTTGTTGGTTTTTATCGCGCTCAATAGTTACATTTCCTATAGCATTTGTAATACCATCATATCCTAAGCTTTCATTTGTAAAACCTTGGGCTTCCGTAAATGTTCTAGAAAACTTATTTTCTTGCGCTGATTGAACTAAGGTAACATTAAGTTTATGGTCATCATTAAACGCTTTGTTATACGTTAAAATATTTTCTATTAAGTAAGACTCTCTTAATTGATTATCTATTCTTGCAACACCATTTACATCGTCGCCAGCAGAACTTAATGACGATTGGTATTGTCCTCTTTCAGAAGTTCTTCGTGTAAAGTTAGTTTTTAATTGATATTGTAAATTGTCAGTAATTTGCCAAATAGGTGTCACATTAATTACAAAGTCATTTCCTTTTTCATCATTATCTTGCTCTCTCAAGTTCCATATTGGGTTTACTGGAGATAACTCTTCCCCACTTGGAAATTGAGTAAGGTTACCATTATCATCAAAAGCTCTGCCTAACGGCGAAAATGTAATAACATTTACATTTGCTGCTCTTTCTACATCATCATTTAAAATATTTAAATCAAAGTTTACAGAAAGCTTATCACTAATTTTTTGATCTACATTTAAACGTAATGTTTTTCTAGTGTAGTTTGAAGTTGGAATAATGCCATCTTCCTTAAAATAATTAATACTACCAAATACTTTGGTCATATCTGTACCGCCACTAATACTGATGGCTTGACTATTAACTAAACCTCTTTTCACTAAAGCTTCTTCCCAATCTACAAATTGGTTATTTGCTATGGATTCTAATTCTATATCTGAAAAAATTTCATCGTCATTTGGAAAGGAATCATCTGCAATAGTTGACCTTACAGCTTCTCTTCTTAATTGTGCAAACTCTTGTCCGCTGTAAACATCAAAATTTCTTTCTATTGATTTAGAAGTTACAAAACCATGATAGTTTACACTTACTTTTCCTGCTTTACCGCGTTTGGTTGTAATTAAAACAACACCATTAGCTCCTCTTGAACCATATATAGCTTGAGCGGAAGCATCTTTGAGGAATTCAATAGACTCAATATCATCTGAGTCGATATCTTCAATACCACCATCTCTAATAATCCCATCTACAACATATATGGCACTTACATTACCTTCTATAGAACCTCGTCCTCTAAAAATAATATCAGAAGTTCCACCTGGTCTTAATGTACCGCCACCTACATCAACTTGTAAACCAGCAATTCTACCTCTTAGCATCTCATTTACATCAGATGTTGGCGTTAGTATTGCTTGTTCCATGTTGGTTGTAGCAACAGCATTTACAATATCACTTTTTCTTTGTGTACCGTAACCCACAACTACTACCTCATCAAGTAAATTCTCATCAGCTACTAATAAAATAGTTATTGAATCACTGGTAATTGTTTGTTCTTGAGTTATGTAGCCTATATAAGATATAACCAATGTTGTTTCGCTGTCGTTTACTGATAGTGAAAATTTTCCATCAAAATCAGTTGATGCACCATTGGTGGTTCCTTTAACAATAACTGTTGCTCCTGGCAGTGGCATATTATCTGCTGCTGCGAGTACAGTTCCTGTTAATGTTCTTTGTGATTGCGCCAATACCCCAAAA
>TARA_R110002111_G_scaffold5650_2_pt1 | contig 34199 bp, 33 predicted proteins | sample TARA_R110002111 | Tara Oceans TARA_R110002111 (sample SAMEA4397363) | marine metagenome | biome: Polar Biome; feature: [ZZZ] marine water layer (ENVO:01000295); material: water (ENVO:00002006), including particulate matter (ENVO:01000060) such as... | depth 199 m | reverse complement strand
TATAAATTCTTTATTACTAACGGCATTTGGAGCCACTCCGTTATAGATACCTTCTAATTTATTTTGTACAGCAAATACAAACAGTGCTGCTAGGTCTTCAACATGAATCCAACTTTGCCATTGTTTACCACTTCCAAAAGCTGCACCAGCACCAAACTTAATTGGTTTAACAATTTCTTGTAAAGCACCACTATCTTTTGCTAAAACTAAACCTATTCTAATTTTAGCGACTTTACAGCCTAATGATTTAAAACCATCAACCGAAGTTTCCCATTGTTCTACAACTTGTCCTAAAAACGACTTTGAAACATTAGAATGGGTTTCGTCATAGTAATTAGTAAGGCTAGATGGATAAATACCAATAGCACTTGCAGATACAACCTGTTCTATTGGGTAATTATGGTTTTTAATAGTGTCTTGTAAAAGTTGAGCGGTATTGGTTCTACTTTCTAGGATCTCTTTTTTGTAGTTGTCTGTCCAACGTTTAGTAATAGAAGCACCTACCATATTTATAATAGCAGTAACACCTTTAAAACAGGTATGGTCTATTTCGTTATTATTGGGATTCCAGTAAAACCCTCTATAGTTAGCTACTGTACTTAGCTTAGATTTTGCGGTCGTTAAATAATGAACATTAATACCCTTAGCATGACATTGTCTTACAATCTCTTGCCCAATTAAACCTGTCGCTCCTGTAATTAAAACGATCATTATTTTTCTTTTTGTAAAGATACGAAAGGTAGAAATCGAAAGATTTGAATTTAGTTTGGATTTAACGTTTAAAGTACAATCGTAAACCGTTCCGTCAGTTCTCGTGAATTTTATACTCGATAGAGAATAAAATTTGTATCGAGAACCATTATCACTATAAATGCTTCTCGATACAATTCCTCATCCTTCGGAATCACTCGAAGTGACAGTACAGAAGTATTTAAGCCTTTTTCGTTGCTCTCAACATTTCTCGTTTACCTGGAGGGCCAGGTAAACGCTCAACAGTAAACCCAACCGCTTGCATGGCACGTCTCACGCTGCCTTTTGCAGAATACGTTACTAAAACACCTTTATTTTTAAGTGCTTTAAACATTATAGTAAAGATATCTTCTGTCCATAAATTTGGCTGAACTCGTGCACCAAACGCATCAAAATAGATGATGTTAAAAGTGTCTTCTGCTGTAATATTCTTAAAGAATTTTTGTTGCTTTTCTAATTGGAAGTTTGAGGTTATTTGGTGTTGGTCTTCCCAAGATACCTCATGCATTCTATCAAAAATTGTAGCATGTTTTTCCGAGATAAGCTCAACATAATTTAGCTGATTAATTTCATTTAGCTCAACAGGATAAGCCTCAACACCAACATAGTTGATGGCTAAATTTAGCTTCTCTGCTTCAATTAAGGTAATAAATGCATTGAGACCTGTACCGAAACCTATTTCTAGTACGTTCGTTTCTTTAGCGTTTCGACTGCGCTCAAGGAGACAGAATTTGTCATAATAAAAAAGTAAACCATGTTTTAAAAACACATGGTTTGCTTCTTGTATCGCACCATGAATTGAATGGTATTGCTCATTCCAATCTTCTATCTGTATGGTTTTAGAACCATCAGATGTGGTGATTATTTTTCGTATCACCTATTCCGTTTTAAGTAAAACTCCGTCAGCTTCAAAACGGAATTCTAACTTAGGTTCTGTAATCGCATCGATTTCTTCTTTAGATTTACCTGCATCTTCTGCGTAGTGTCTTAATTCATCGACAGGAGTTTCTGTAACGAATGCTTTTCCGTTAACAACAACATCACCTTTAGTATCTAAAGGCATAAAAAACCCGTAGTCTTTAAACTTAACCATCACTTTATTTTCGCCATCCATATCTAAAGTCATCCAGCAACCTTTTTTAGAGCATACTTCTACAATTTTAGCAGACATTTTAGTAAGTACAGTATCTCCAGCTTCTAAGCCTTTGTATTGCTCCATCATACGTTCAGATGTTAGAGCGTCTGCATCATTAATTTCCATTCCAAAGGACGCATAGGCGATGTCTTTTTTTACACCTTCTATGTTTTTCTCAGTGGTTTTTGTTTCGTTTTTACAAGAAACAATAGTTAAACCAACGACTATAAATAAGAGTATTTTATTCATTATTGATAGGTTTCAAATTCAATTACAAATTTACACAATTAAAGGGAATATTACCTTTTTTTAACGCTACCGATTATGTATTTTTGACAAATAAATGAGACAAAATTATGGCTATTCATACAGACAATATTGTAGTTGAAACATCTGAAACTTCTAAAATTAACAGTGTCGATTTTAGCAATTTAGACTTTGGTCGTGTATTTACAGATCACATGTTTGTTTGTGATTATGAAAATGGAGAATGGCAAACACCTAAAATTATGCCTTATCAGGCCTTGTTTTTTGAGCCTTCTGCAAGAGTGTTTCATTATGGACAGGCTGTTTTTGAAGGGATGAAAGCATACAAGGATGAAGATGGAAAAACCTTTTTATTTAGGCCTCAACAGAATTTTAAAAGAATTAATAAGTCTGCTTCACGTTTGGCAATGCCAGAGTTTCCGCAAGACTATTTTTTTAAAGGGTTAGAAACCTTATTAAAATTGGATAGCGAATGGATTAAACCTGGTGTTGGTAATTCGCTTTACTTACGTCCTTTTGTTATTGCTACAGAACCTGCAATATCTGCATCTCCTGCAAATAACTACAAGTTTATGATTATTTGCTCACCAGCCAAGTCTTATTATAATTCGGCCATACGTGTGCTAATAGCAGAGCAATACAGTCGTTCTGCAGATGGTGGTGTTGGGTTTGCAAAAGCTGCGGGTAATTATGCAGCACAATTCTATCCAACAAGTTTGGCTAAAGAACAAGGGTTTCAACAAATTATTTGGACTGATGCTAATACACATACGTATCTAGAAGAGGCAGGAACGATGAATGTTTTTTTTAGAATTAACAACAAATTGATTACAGCACCAAATAACGATAGAATCTTAGATGGTGTAACGCGTAAAAGTGTTATTCAGTTAGCAAGTGATTTGGGTATAGATTGTGAAGTAAGACAAATTAAGGTGGAAGAAATTAAAACGGCTTCTAGAGAAGGTAGTTTAAAAGAAGTGTTTGGAGTTGGTACAGCAGCTGTTATTAGTCCGGTTTCGGCATTTCAGCATCAAGACGAACTCTTTGAAATTGCAGATACAGAAGATTCTTACGGCAAATTATTTAAACAGACATTATTAAACATTCAGCATAATATATCTGAAGACATACACGGCTGGAGATACGAAGTAAAGTAATCACTTAAAATGTGATTTATAATAAAAAAAAAGCCAACAAAAAATAGACTGAATCCAAAAGTTTAGACAAGTTAATAACTTATTTTGATTCTAAAATCTCTTTAATATGAGGCTTAAAATAGTTAGGTCCTTTTAAAACTTTCCCGTCTTCTCTGTATATTGGTTTTCCACCTTCTCCTAATTTACTCATATTACTACGCTGTATTTCTTCAAAGACTTCTTCGATTTTATGTTGCATACCATGTTCAATAATTGTACCGCATAAGATGTAGAGCATATCACCTAAAGCATCTGCAACTTCTACCAAATCGTTAGCATTGGCAGCTTCAAGGTATTCTTCATTTTCTTCTCGCATTAGTTTATAACGTAACAGGTTTTTATCTAATCCTAAGTCCGCTTTTGGTGTCTCTCTGTAACCAATTTTAAATGCGGTATGAAACGCTTTTACTGCATTAATTTTGTCTTGCATAGTTGTTTTATTAGTCGCTTAATTCCTATTTTTGCATAAAAATAAACTAATGTTTAGTACTGGTCAATTGATTTTTGGAATATTATTTTTTATAGCTTTTGCTATCGTTATTGCCTATCAATATCGCAAGGATTTTAAACTTCATAAAAAGTATTACAAAGGCACCGTTTGGGTACTAATTGCTTTTATTGGCTTTATCAGTATGATTGCTGCAATTAAGTTTGTTTTTATGTAAGCTTAGACTACAATTTCTACTTACAATAAGTTAGATATTCAGAGATTTTTCTATTTATGTTGTTCTATTATAAAGAGCACTATGATTATAGTTTATATAATATAAGTCTTGTTACTTATTATTGTGATATTGGCGCTTTTAAGTAAAAATAAAACTGAGTAATGTCTATTACAATAAAGCCATTATCAAACACTTAATTGACGCTTAAAAAGGGTTATTGTCCTAATTTTCCTGTTAATTCCTAAATATTTTATAACTTAATGACTTAAATATACCCAATACTGGGTATGTTTTGTTTCATCTCTTGGTTGCATATTTGAGCTATTAATTAACTAAAACCCTGTACAAATGAAAAAAAATTCAACCTTACTAATCTTATCATTATGCCTTACGATTTTGTCTTGCAAAGGTGATAAAAAAACAGATTCTATATCTGAACCAAAAACTGAGGAAAAGGAAAAGTCTGATGATTCTAGCATCTCAGATCCTTCTAATGACATGAAATCTTTTGCCTATGTACCCACAAATCAAGTTAATAAACCACTTGAAGATGGCGATTCGTACGAAAAAAAACACGTATTAAAAGAAAGCGAAAATAATTTTAAAATAACAAGCGATAATATTCATGTTGTTATTCCGAATTCAGATGAAAACATGAAAATATTAGATGTTTTTAATATTTCCGATTATAATAATAAAAGAAATTATAATGCCATTGTAATACATTTGTCTAATGGTTTAATTACTAGTACTAGCAATATCGTTTCTCATAAACTAATTGCAGATTTAAAAATTTCAAAAATAACTGGTTTATCAAAAAAATATTTAAAAGACGGTAATCTCAAAGTTTATATAATAAATGAAGACGTTATTGATGCCAGCGAAAAATCTGCATTTATAGAATGTGCCAAAAAGGAAACAGCCTATAGTCATAACAAGTGTACATTACCTCAAGAAATTATGGCTCTAGATGCCAACGGAAACCCAGTTTTTAAACCAAGAGAACAAGAAGGCGATATCATAACAGGTGGATAGGTTTAAACTTCTTATATTTTTATGTATTCTCTTGCCAAATTTTACTAATGGGCAAGAGAATACTTTTGCGTCTATTACGGAAATTGATTCATTATACAATAATGGAAATTATCAAACAATTATTAAAATTAGCGAATCTGGAGTAACAGCTAAAAATGACATAGAATTAGCTAAAATAAATTTCATTCTTGCTAAGTCTTACGAAAATCTAAATTTAGAAGATACTGCTCTAAATTATTATAAAAAAGCTCTAGACTTATATAGAAATGAAAATGCTTATGAAGACATCGCAAAAATTAATTTAGAGATATACTTGCTATTAGATAGTCAAAATAATTTAGAGACTAGCAAAGACAAATATCTGCATGAAATATATTCCTATGCTAAACTGTCTAAATCAAAAAAATGGTTTGCATCTTACTACACCAATTATGGTGTTGATAAATTAAAACATAACAATAAAGACTCTGCTCAATTCTATTTTTTTAAGGCCCTAAAATTAGCTAATGAGATAGACAGCACTCAAATGAAAATTAATGTATCTATTAATATTGGTTCAACGTATTCTCGGAAATTTAAAAACCAAGACTCGGCAATATTTTATTACGAATATGCTTTAAAAAACTATTATAAGGACACATTTAATTATACGGATTTAAATACTGAATTTAATATTTATAACAACATTGGTAATGCTTATCGAAGGAAAAAAGATTATACGAAGGCATTAGAATATTATTATAAAGCGGAACAATTAGAATTACCCAAATTAAATAGAAAGAGTAAAAAAATCCTTTACTCAAATATGGATGCTACTTTTTATTATAAAGAAGATTGGATAAATGCCTATGATTATTTATACAAATATGACTCTATAAAAGATATCATTAATTTAAAAGAACAAAATTCAAGCATTACAGATATTGAAGAAAAATATGATAACGAAAAACTTAGAGCAGATAATCTCGAGAGTGAAGCTAAACGGTTACAAAATAGAAACTTATTGTTTGGTACCTTAGGTCTATTAATATTGGGCAGCGTCATTTTTTACCTCATCCAAAAAAACACCAAACGTAAACAAAAGCTAGCAGAACAAGAAAAAGCCTTAGAATCTCAAAAATTAGCAACTGTCTTAAAAGAACAAGAATTGACATCTATTGATGCTATGATAGAAGGCCAAGAAAAAGAGCGACAACGTATTGCAAATGATTTGCATGACGATTTAGGTGGGCTTATGGCAACTGTGAAGCTTCATTTTAATGCCTTAAAAGATAAAGACTCGCCAGAGCTTTTTGATAAAACTAATAACTTAATTGAAGAAGCTTACCAAAAAGTACGCTCTGTGGCACATGCCAAAAACTCTGGTGTAATTGCTAAACAAGGCTTACTAAAAGCTGTACAGAATATGGCAGGTAAAGTTTCTGTCTCTAACAAAATACAAATAGAGGTTTTAGATTATGGATTAGATAACCGTTTAGAGAATAGCCTGGAGTTAACCTTGTTTAGAGTTATCCAAGAGCTTATTACAAACGTTATAAAACATGCTGAAGCAACAGAAGCAACTATACATATTACAAACCACGAGGATAGCATTAATATTATGGTAGAAGATAATGGTAAAGGTTTTAATCCAAAACAAATTACCAAAACAAATACAGGCATGGGAATTAGTAGTATCGATAAACGTGTAGAGCATTTGGATGGTACGTTGACTATAGAATCAGAAAAAAATAAAGGAACAACAGTAATAATAGACATACCATTATGATACGAATAGCCATAGCAGAAGATCATCAATCACTAATAGATGGTATAAAATTATTGTTAGAATATGAGGAAGATATTGAAATCGTTGGCACTGCAAATGATGGAGAAGCACTCTTAGATTTGGTGCGCTTAAAACAGCCTAATGTAGTTATTACAGATATTAGAATGCCTAAAATGGACGGTATTACAGCAACAAAGCTAATAAAAAACGAGCTACCACATACTAAAATTCTTGGCTTTACCATGTTCGATCAAAAAGAGGCTATACAGCAAATGATAAATGCAGGTGCTTCGGGTTATTTACTTAAAAATTCACCCTTAGAGGAAGTTTTAAAAGCAGTGCGCTCTGTGTATAGTGGCAACACCTACTTTGATGCCAATATAGAGGCTAATGCAGAGAATGATACTAATAAAAAAGCCAAGGGTGTTTTAACCAAACGACAAATAGAAATCTTAGGGTTAATAGCCCAAGGCAAAACCTCTCGAGAAATTGCAGACGACCTTTTTATAGGTTTGCATACAGTAGATACACATCGTAAAAACATGATTAGAATTCTTGGGCTTAAAGGTAAAGGAGAATTAATGCGTTTTGCCATAGAAAAGAAATATAAATTTTAAACCCTTACCGATATGAAAAATGTAATAACCACATTACTATTTATTAGTTTCATTTTTATTTCTCAATACCAAGGATATGGTCAAAATGATATTAAATTAGGTTACTTCTACGAATTAACAAAGAAAACTAAGGCTTTAGAATTAACAGAGGTCACAGGTCTTTCTACATTAAGTGGCAGAACGGATATTTCAATTTTAGAATTTGTAGCCGATCAGCCAGAAGTAAAGACGAAGGGAATTAGAATAGAATTACCTCAAAATGCTTTGTTTAAAATCATAAAAAAAGATTCTAGTGGACAATTATTTGTAATTAAAATTTTTGATGACACAGATTTTGAAAACAGATTATTCGGTCTTACGGAATTCCAAGTGATTAATTATTCAAGAGTATATGATGGAGATAAACCCAAATGGAGTTTTGTTAGTACTGCTGTTACTATACCTATTAAAATTCGGCCAGGCGATGGCAAGGATGGAGACGATAAAAAACGCTACTTCGATTTTGAAGGCAATGTGAACATTGGGTTAACTGCAGGGATCCGAAGACGTATATCAACCAATGGCACTAGCTATTTAAGTCTTTTTGGTGGAATTAGCGTTGGTTCATCAAAACTTACAACTGACAATTCATTGGTTACTTCCGAAACTAATGTAAGCACTCTAACTCCTTTTATAGGTCTAATGTTTGAATATAATGATTTCGAAATAGGCTTGTTTACAGGTTGGGATTATGCTAGTGGTAAAATTGGTCAAAGCTGGGATTATAACGCCTTGCCTTGGTTAGGTGTTGGTTTAGGTTATAACATATTTACTACCAAAAACAAAAACCTAAAAGGCTAATTAAAAATACCCAGTATTAGGTATTTCATTTCAGTTTACGTTGAATACTTTAGTATAACTATTAACTAAAATAACCAACAATGAAAAAACAAATTTTATTACGTAGTATCTTCGGTTTAATTACAACATTAGCCAGTGGTCAAAGCTATATAGGTCATGCAATTGACAATTATTCTGGTGTCCAAGGAGTCACCTATAATCCATCTAGTGTTGTAGGATCCAACTTAAGAACTGACATTAATTTATTCTCTGCCAGTATTTTTGGAGGTAGTGATTATTTCGGTATTAATGTTAGCGATATTATTAGTTCTGATGGTGGATTTGATTTTGATGAGAGTACTGAAAAATTCCCAGGTAACGACAATAATTTTTTCTTTAATGCTGATGTTCTTGGGCCTTCTTTTATGTTCAACCTTAATAAAAGAAGCAGTATCGCAATAATAAGTAGAGTAAGAGCAAACTTTAATATTAATAATATAAATGGTGAACTTTATGAAACCGTAGCTGATGAGTTTGATACTGATGATGATTTCGAATTCAATTCTCCAAACTTAAACGGAACCATACATGCTTGGGCAGAAATAGGTCTTGCTTATGGCAGAATACTCGTAGATAAGACTAACCACCTTTTAAAAGGAGGAGTAACCCTAAAATATCTTCAAGGTGGTGGAAGTGTTTTTATGAATAGTCCAGGAATGCAAGGACAATATATAGCATCGACAGAAACATTAACTACACAGGGAGAATTAAATTATGGCACTAGTCGAGATTTTGAAGATGGTGATATAGATTTTAGTGATCTTACAGCTGGTTTTGGCTTAGATATTGGTTTTACTTATCAGTGGCATCCTAATAGAGAAAATGATTCTGTACCAAGTTATAAAGACCCTTACAAATTAAAAATAGGTGTTTCGGTTACAGATATAGGTTCTATTAATTATGACGATGCAATTGTTACTGCATACGACTTAAATGCTACAGTAGATGCTTCTAGTTTCGATGAAGATACTGAAGATTTTTTGGACGGGAATTATACAGGTGTAGAAACTAAAAAAGCGACAAAAATAAATTTACCAACCGCATTACATTTACTTGTAGATTACAGATTAACTAAAAAATGGTTTATTAGCGCTCAGGCAGATTTGTCTATGATTAAAGATGGCACAGAGCTTAGTAATTCTGTGATTAATACAGTAACTATAGCACCTCGATTAGAAACCAAATGGTTTAGTTTTTATGCACCACTTAGTTTTAGACAATATGGAGATGTCTCTTTTGGTGGTGGCTTTAGATTAGGATCTTTAACTGTTGGTTCTGGCTCAATTTTCACTAATTTGTTATCAGATAGCTCTAAGACAACAGATGTATATGTAGGGCTTAAAATTCCTTTTTATAGAAAATAATATATTATAAATTAGATCTCAAAATCCCCATTACTGGGGGTTTTTTGGCTTTAAGTCGTTTTGTAGGTTTATAAGACTATTAATTAATTCTTGTTATTATGAAACTACTATTACTTTTTTTCGCAGCCCTACTGTTTACTTACAGTTCTTTTGCTCAAGTTCCCACAAATGACTTGATTGAAAACGCTATTGAAATTGATCCATCAAATTATAGTGAAGAAAATATACGTTTAGATTTGGCGACTGCTACTAGTATAGATGCAGGAGGATGCGCTACTGGTATATATCCAAAAGTGTATTATAAATTCACTGCAAACAGTGATGGTGATGTTAGTGCGGTGCTTACAGATATGATTAGTGATCCTATTACTCAAGGATTTGTTATTTTTTATACTGCGCCAGATTTAAACCAAACGGATGAATCACTGCTTAATATTGCTTCAGCATGCCAATTTGGAGAGACAGGAACTGTAACAGTTACAACTGGACAATCCTATTATCTTGAAGTGCATAGGGTTGATGCCAATACCTTATCTAAAATTTCATTTACTTTTGCCACAATACCTCCAAACGATTTAATAGAAAATGCTATTGAAATAACAGAGGTAAACTTTAATGATGAAAATTTACGCTTAGATTTAGCAACAACAAACGGAGTAGAGTCCATTGATTGTGGAACTGGTACTTTTGCTAAAGTCTATTATAAATTTACCGCAACAACCAATGGTACTGCCCAATTTTTATTATTTCCACAAAATGGTGGAGCAATTACAGGTAATGCTTTCGTTATTATATATTCGGCCGCAGACCTTAATGTAACCTCAGAAGCAGATTTATCAGTAGTTTCAATTTGTGCCTTTGAAACTCAACCGTTAATAAATACAGTAAGCGGTCAATCTTACTATGTATTAGTACACAGAGATGCTCCTGGAGAATTATCGAAAGTACAGGCTACAATTTCACAAGATGGAACTCCTGAAGAACGACAAGCATTAATTGATTTATATAACGCTACAGATGGACCTAATTGGATTTTTAATGCTGGCTGGAACACTGCTGCACCACTTTCAGAGTGGACTAATGTAACTGTTGAAAATGGTCATGTGACATCAGTGGTTATAGCTACTTTTGGAGTAGTAGGAACTTTACCAAGTTCACTTTCGGATTTGACATTTTTAAAAACTGCCGATTTTAGATCGAATAATTTATCCGGTGAAGTACCAGATTTAAGTGGGATTTCTACTCTTGAATTATATGATGTAAATTTTAATAGATTTTCGGCAGGAGATCTTGAAACGCATTTCGCCAATAATTCTACACTACCCGATTTTAGATATACAACACAGTCTAATTTCGATCCTATTATAAATATTGAGCCAGCAATTGGAACTAACTATACGCTCACAATGACTCCTGACACAGGATCAAATGTTAGCTATCAGTGGTATAAAGACCGTGGATTCAACAATGCAAATATTCTTATAAGTGGAGCTACAAACGCTACATACGAATTAACAAATATACAGCCTGACGATTTAGATAATTACATCTGTGAAATAACAAGTACTTCAATACCAGATTTAATAATTCAACGTTTACCAATAAATTTAACAGGCCCAGTAAGCCAGCAAGAAAGAGACGCTTTAATTGCATTTTATAATGCACTTGATGGTGATAATTGGGCAGATAACACCAATTGGTTAAGTACAGAACCCGTAGGTACATGGAAATTTATTAAGACTCGCGGGAATAAAGTTATAGAAATAAGCATTATTGGAGATGCCGCATTGAATGGTCAATTACCTACTGAAATAGGAGACTTAATATATTTGGAAATGCTATCAATAGGCATAGAACAGGGCTTATTGGGAGAATTACCTTCTAGTATAGGAAACCTTACTCAACTCCAAAGGTTACGCTTACAGTTAACAGGAAATACAGGAGCCATCCCTTCGAGTATTGGTAATTTATCAAATTTATGGGAACTTAGAATCATAGCTACAGGCATGACAGGTAATTTACCATCTACAATGGGTAATCTTACTAGTTTAACAGATATAACACTCTTTGGAGAACGCACTTTTGCGGGTAATGGTCAAAGTTTTACAGGAACTATTCCTGCATCTTTTAGCAACTTAACAAATCTATTTAAATTAGATTTACGAGGCAATAGCTTTAATGGACAAGTCCCTAACAGTTTAAGCAGTTTAACTAATTTAGCTCAATTATATTTAAACGATAATGATTTAGTAGGACCTCTACCAGACTTCTCAGGTAATATAAATCCATCACCGCAAATTACAGTTGAAAATAACTTTTTTGATTTTAGTGATTTAGAGCCATTAATAAATAATGGTGTCCCTTATACTTTTATTAGTTATTCACCACAACGCACTTTAGATCTAGAAGAAGAAATACAATCTCCTCCTGGTGTAGATATTACTCTAGACGTTAATGATACTAATATTAGCAGAGATAGTGAAGATACTGTTATGAACAATGAATACCAATGGTATAAAGATGGTAATCCAATATCTGGTGCAAATGCAAATACGCATACAATTATAAATGCTCAAATTTCAGACAGTGGTATCTACCATTGTGAAATTACAAATACCCTACTGCCAGATTTAATTATTGTGCGTGCTCCTATTTCGCTTTTAGTAGATCCTAGTTTAGGTTTTATTGATACAGAGATTAATGATATTTCCATTTATCCCAACCCAACAAAAAACTGGTTATATATTAGAACAGTAGAATTAACAAATGCTAAATTGTCTATATACGATATGAGAGGACGTTTAGTTATTTCTGATTTATTACAAGGAAATCTTAATGCTCTGAATATTCAAAACCTACAAAGTGGCACTTATATTTTAAAATTAGAGCTTCAAAATTCTATTCTTACCAAACGGTTTGTGAGGCTATAATTTATAAAAATACAGTATATCGATGTTTTTAGTTGTTGCTAATTAAAAAATCCCCAGTAATGGGGATTTTTTGATGCTAATCGTTTCTATATATTGCTAGCATATTAACTTAACACATTTATAATTATGAAAATTTTTAAAAAACTGTATGCTATCACATTTATTTTTATCGTAGCAATAGCTTGCAGTAGTGATGATGATAATTCTGGTACAACCGAAGAAAACCAAGCCAAGATTATTGGTACATGGAAATTTACTTCAAGTACCACAAATGGAGAGACAGATACAGACCTTTATATCTGTGATTTTGAAGAAACTTTTGAGTTTAATGCAACATCTATTACTATTAATTTTTATGAAGACCCCTCAGGTGAGGATGGTTCAAACTGTCAGCTCGTTGAAACTTATACTTTTAACTATACTATTAACGGAAGCACTATTTCAAATGATGAGGGGAATACTCAAGAAATTATAACTCTTAATGATACCACGCTAAGATTTGAGGAAACTGAAACCTATGAAGGTACAACCTATATATATACCGAAACCTATACAAAACAATAGTTAGTTGTTAGTTGTGATAGTTGAGTTGCTATTAATCTAAGGAAAACAAAAAGTCAGCTATCATTTAAAATCCCCAGTAATGGGGATTTTTTCACTTAGAAGTAAAAGCTAATTTCACTCTATGAAAAAGTCTAATATGACAGCTGAACTTCAATTATTAAAGCTAATTGAAACACTTAGTGATAAGAAAAAAACATTAAGTTACAAAGAATTTATTTCGGTATTAAGTGCTACTAAATCCATTCATAACAATAAACAACTTATCGATAATTTAATTCAATCTTTAAGAGTGCTTAGTCAAACAAAAGTTTATAATAAAAACAATTTAACCAAACGAGAAAAACAGATATTTTTACTTATTGGAGAAGGCTTAAAAAACATCGATATTGCAAATGAATTTAACTTAAGTAAATCAACAGTAGAAACACATCGAAAGAATATTAGAAAAAAACTTAAGCTCAATAGTAATGAAAATTTATTCGCTGTTGCATTGCAATATAGTATGCAATACCAAAATGGTAATGGTGATGACAATTTTTAGAACAAACGATGATATAGAAAATAAATGAATATGATACTACTTGTAATTCTTTTAGCAATCAATGCACTTTTACTACGATTTAGTGTAAATAAAAAACATCTAGTGAAATAATAGCATATAAATAAAGAACGGTCTTAAATGACCACTCTTTATTTCTGTTGTTATTGGGAAGCTAATATTATTCGTAGCCTCCTTTAACGTTTATTTACCAGAAAGTATAGTTTGCCTTCTATGTTTTCAATACAGGTAATTTCTAAATGAACGTTTGGTAAGCTTCTACATCAAAAAAAACATCATCTTTTAAAAGACTAACAAGCTTGGTGTTACCTTTTCTCTTTAGGTATATCAGTAAAAACGATGTTATTCATATCACTCGCAAAATTTCCACTTCCTTTAGTTCCAGCATTAACATTTGCTGCTCTTTCTTTAATTACAATTGTTCCGTTGTGAAAACCCGCTGGTTTAAAACTTTACCATTCAATATAGACTTGTTAATAATTGACTCGGTATTTTACAGCTGAGACATTTGTTATTGCAGCTTCTTTATTTTTAGCTATTAATGTTACTAAAGTAAAAATTATTAAAAATGATGTTTTTAGGTCAGTTTTATTTTAAGTCTGCAAAGGCAAGAATTAGAAAAGATAAAGTCTTATAAAAAATGTTAATGACATTTTGACATTTTTATAATAATGGCAGTACTTTTGTCATCTCTAAATCGAAGATTTAAAAACGAAACTCAAAATGAGTAAAAAAAATAAAAACAAAGAAGTGGAAGAACCACAGCTAGAAGATACAGCAACGGCAACTGCTGAAACGGAACAAAAAGAAGAAAGATCTGCAGAAGAACAGTTGCAAAACCAATTGGTTTTAGAGAAAGATAAGTTTATGCGTTTGTTCGCAGAATTTGAGAATTATAAAAAGCGTACAACAAAAGAACGTATCGAATTATTTAAAACAGCGAGTCAAGACCTTATGGTGTCTATGTTGCCAGTTTTAGATGATTTTGAGCGTGCTTTAGCGCATATAGAAGACGATAAAGAAGCAGAAGAATTAAGAAAAGGTGTACTGTTAATTTATAATAAACTCATCACTACACTAGAGCAAAAAGGCTTATCTAAAATAGAGGTAAGACAAGGTGATACATTTAATGCAGATGATCATGAAGCTATAACGCAAATACCAGCTCCTAGTGAAGATTTAAAAGGTAAAATCATTGATGTGGTCGAGCATGGTTATAAGTTAGGAGAGAAGGTAATTCGTTTTCCTAAAGTGGTTATTGGACAATAATATTAAAAGAAGAGTTTTCCACTTTTGTGGAAATGAATAATAAATTATTCGATGAAAGAAGATTATTACGACATATTAGGTATAAGCAAAGGCGCTTCTGACGCTGAGATAAAAAAGGCTTATCGTAAGATGGCTTTAAAGTTTCACCCAGACAAAAATCCTGATGATACTCAAGCAGAAGAGAAATTTAAAAAAGCAGCAGAGGCTTATGAAGTATTAAGTAATGCTGATAAGAAAGCACGTTACGACCAGTTTGGTCACCAAGCCTTTGAAGGAGGTGGTGGTGGAGGCTTCGGTGGAGGCGGAATGAATATGGATGATATCTTTAGCCAATTTGGTGACATCTTCGGAGGAGGCTTCAGTGGAGGTGGCGGATTCAATGGCTTCGGTGGAGGTGGCAGACAACGTGTCGTTAAAGGAAGTAACCTACGTATTCGTGTTAATTTATCCTTAGAAGAAGTGGCTAATGGTGTTGAGAAGAAAATTAAAGTAAAGCGTAAAATACAAGCACCAGGAACTACATACAAAACGTGTAGTACATGTAATGGTGCTGGTCAAGTTACTAGAGTTACTAACACCATTTTGGGACGTATGCAAACTTCTGCTGCTTGTCCTACTTGTGGTGGAGCTGGTCAGACTATTGATAAAAAACCATCAGATGCTGATGCACAAGGTTTAAAAGTAGCTGAAGAAACCGTAGTGGTGAAAATTCCTGCAGGTGTTGTTGACGGTATGCAGCTAAAAGTTACGAGCAAAGGTAATGATGCTCCAGGAAACGGTATTGCTGGTGATTTATTAGTAGCCATACAAGAAGAAGAACACCCGACGCTAAAACGAGAAGGAGATAATTTGCATTACGATATGTATGTTAGTTTACCTGATGCTGTTTTGGGCACTTCGAAAGAAATAGATGCTGTAACTGGAAAAGTGAGAATTAAAATTGAAGCTGGCGTACAATCTGGTAAAATTTTAAGACTTAGAGGTAAAGGCATTCCTAGCATAAATGGATATGGTAAAGGAGATTTACTCGTTCACGTAAATGTTTGGACACCAAAGACTTTAAGTAAAAAACAGAAAGATTTTTTTGAAAGTATGAAAGAAGACGAACATTTTGAGCCAAAGCCAGAAAGTTCGGATAAATCTTTTTTTGAAAAGGTGAAAGATATGTTTTCATAAAAAGCCTCTTTTTAAGAAAAAATACTATATTTGAATTATCGCTAATGCTAATTAGCGGTAATTTTTCTTTTTCATAGCAATTTTTTCCCATCCTTGTCTAACCATAAGGGTGGGTTTTGTTTTTATAGAATTAACGTTTTGCCTTAATAAATGATGCATAATTTGTATGATATTTATTCTTTAAAACGCAATAACATTTAATATATTTACATGCTAACCCTACGATAAAAATTTAGTTAAAAATGAATAACCTCTTAGTTGCTAATTCCGTATCAAAAAACTATGGAGATTTTAGAGCACTAAATAAAGTTTCTATTGCCGTACCAAAAGGTAGTATTTTTGGTCTTCTTGGACCAAACGGAGCAGGAAAAACCACACTAATTCGTATCATTAATCAAATTACAATGCCAGATGAAGGCTCTGTTTTATTAGATGGCCAACCACTTAAATCAGATCATATTAGAGACATTGGTTATTTGCCAGAAGAACGCGGCTTGTATAAGTCTATGAAAGTTGGCGAACAATGTTTGTATTTAGCACAATTAAAAGGCTTGAGTAAATCTGAAGCAAAAAGCCGACTAAAATATTGGTTTGATAAACTCGAAATTGGGGATTGGTGGAATAAGAAAATTCAAGAGTTAAGTAAAGGCCAAGCTCAAAAAATACAATTTGTGGTAACTGTTTTACACAAACCAAAACTATTAATTTTTGATGAACCCTTTTCTGGATTTGACCCTATAAATGCAAACTTAATAAAAGACGAAATTTTGCAATTAAGGGAAGAAGGAGCAACTGTGATTTTTTCGACGCATCGTATGGAATCCGTTGAAGAATTATGTGATAATATTGCATTAATCCATAAATCTAATAAGGTTTTAGATGGAAAATTGAATGATATTAAGCGTCAATACAAAACCAATACCTTCGAAGTTGGTATAGAATCTGCAAATAAAGATAAGGTGCTTTCTGAAATTCAGAATACGTTTGATGTGCTTCCTGCAACCTTCAAAAATTTAAATGATGATATTAAGTTGAATATTAATATAGGAGACAATACCTCTCCAAATGATTTGCTTTCATTTTTAACCGCTAAGGCAGAAGTACATCATTTTGTAGAAGTCATCCCTTCTGCGAACGATATTTTTATTCAAACTGTAAAAAATAACTAAGTATGAACCATTTACCACTCATCATAAAACGAGAGTACTTAACTAAGGTTAAGAACAAGTCGTTCATTGTTATGACATTTTTAAGCCCATTAATAATGATTGCGTTGATTGCTGTAGTTGCTTATCTATCTCAACTAAACAACGATAAGCAACGTACTATTTCTGTGTTAGATGAAACAGGTTATTTAAAAGATGTTTTTCAGAATACAGAAAATACAAATTACACCAATCTAAATGCCCTAAATTTAGAAGATGCCATCGCTTTAGTTAAGAAAAAAGAAGATTACGGTCTGCTACATATTGCTGCAGTAGATTCATTAGATGTTTTTTCTAAGAATGTAAAGTTTTATTCTGAAGAGTCTCCATCAATATCTATTATGTCTGTATTAGAACGTAAAATTGAAAAGCGATTACGAGAAATAAAACTTCAAAAAGACGGAGTTACTCTCGCTCAAATTGAAGCTTCTAAAACAGATATAGATATTGCCCAAGAAAGTTTTGATGGAGAGAAAAGCTCTAAGATAGATAATGTTGTTAAGCTTGCATTTGGAGGTATAGCTGGTTATTTGTTGTTTATGTTTATAATTATTTATGGTAACATGATAATGCGAAGCGTTATTGAGGAAAAAACAAGTAGAATTATTGAGGTGATTATTTCTTCAGTAAAGCCTATTCAATTAATGATGGGTAAAATTATAGGAACATCTTTAGCCGGAGTTACTCAGTTTGTTATTTGGACGATTTTAGGTGGTGTTTTAATGTTGGTTGTGTCTTTTATCTTTGGTATTGATTTAACACAAGTGCAAACACCACAGCAAGAAATGATGAATCAAGCTTTACAAGCAGAAGGTGCACAAGCTATGGCAGAAAATTTAATCATTGCAATCAGCAACTTGCCTATTGCTAACCTTGTAATCGCTTTTATATCTTTCTTTATTGGAGGTTATTTATTATACAGTTCGTTATATGCAGCAATTGGTGCTGCTGTAGATAATGAAACAGATACACAACAGTTTATGTTACCCATATTAATGCCATTGATTTTAGCAGTTTATGTTGGCGTGTTTACGGTTATAGAAGATCCTCATGGCACGGTTTCAACTGTATTTTCGTTTATTCCATTTACATCACCTGTAGTAATGCTAATGCGTATTCCTTTCGGTGTTCCATTATGGCAACAAGGCTTGTCTCTATTACTTTTAATTGGTACTTTTATATTTGCAGTATGGTTTGCTGCAAAAATCTATCGTGTAGGGATATTAATGTATGGTAAAAAGCCAACATACAAGGAGTTATTTAAATGGTTAAAGTACTAATATGGAAAAGGTTAATGAAATATTAAATTATTCGTTTCAATTAACAGACACTATTTCTATTAGTGTTAAAGGAATGCTATTTGTTTTACTTGTCATTCTTTTAACTACATTTTTTTTAAAGCTTATCAGGAAAATTACAACTAGAAATTTACCTAAAAATGATCGCGCTAAATTTGATACAGTCTTTTCTTATGTGCGATGGATAATCTATCTTATATTTCTATTAATTACGCTTCATGCCATAGGAGTTAATGTAACCGGAGTATTTGCAGCTTCTGCGGCACTTTTAATAGGTGTAGGTTTGGCACTCCAAACGCTATTTCAGGATATTATTTCTGGTGTATTTATTTTAGTAGATCAATCTGTACATGTTGGTGATATTATTGAATTAGATGGCAAGGTGGGAAGAGTAGAAGAAATAAAGTTAAGAACTACAAGAGCTGTAACTATAGATAACAAAGTAGTGGTAATACCAAACCATTTATACTTAACCAATTCATTATACAATTGGACACAAAATGGAACACTAACACGAGAAAATGTTGAGGTTGGTGTAGCTTACGGAAGTGATGTTCAGTTAGTAAAGAAAATATTATTACAAGTAGCAAAAGCCCATCCAGATGTTATTTCAAAACCAGAACCAATTGTGGTTTTTACGTCTTTTGGAGATAGTTCATTAAATTTTAAGTTAATAATTACGCTTAATGATAGTTTTAAGGCTACATTTCCAAAGAGTGATATTCGTTTTGAAATAGATCGTTTATTCAGAGAAAACAATATTACTATTCCGTTTCCTCAACGCGATATCCATATTATTCAAAAATAGAAGACCTAGATGATTTTACGCTTATCTAAATGTTATGCAATACTCGCTATAGTTACTATGTGTTGTATTCATTCAGTTAAGGCTCAACTTTCAGATTTAGCACGACTAGAGTATTCATTTATTCCTAGTACAAATTCAGAAGATCAATACACAAGACTAAGAGCTTTGGTGAATTACCCAATAAAAATTAGGGATAAGAATTATTTAATTATCGGCGGAGAATACAATAGAATCATTTTAAATCTAGAAGATGAATATCCTTTTAACACTGAGCCTTTAAGGAAATTGCATATAATTGATTTGAATATAGCTTATACATTTAAGTCGCAATCCATGTGGAGATTGGGCGTTAAGGTAAATCCAAGAATTGCTTCTACATTGACAAAAAAACTCACCTCGGACGACTTGTTTTTAAATGGTGGTGTTTTTGCAATTAAAGACAGAACTGACGCTAAAGATATAGCTAAACCTTATCGTTTAGTATTAGGGTTAACCTATAATACAACAGTTGGTGTCCCATATCCTCTCCCATTTGTTAGTTATTACAGACGTGTTAATAATAAATGGTCGTTTAGTGCAGGTGCTCCAAAATCCAACCTTAAATACTTCTTTAGTGAAAAGAGTATGCTACAAATATTTGCCACTTTAGATGGTTACTTTGCAAATATTCAAGAGTCAATGCTAGTTAATAGTAAGATTGTGAATAATATTTCACTCTCAGTTGCAGTTGGTGGATTTGGGTACGAATATTGTTTTACAAAACATTTAGTAGCATATTCTTATATTGGGTACACCTTTAGATTAAATAATGTGTTAAGAGACGAAAACAGAGATGACGTTTTTAAGTTAAATGATTTAAATGCTTTTTATTTTAGAAGCGGATTAAAATTTAAAATATAATTATGCCAAAAATATTAATAATAGAAGATGAAGCGGCAATCCGCAGAGTATTAGTAAAAATACTTTCTGAAGAAAATAATACTTACCAAGTTGAAGAAGCTGAAGATGGTTTAGTCGGAATTGAAAAAATAAAAAAAGACGATTACGATTTAGTGCTATGTGACATTAAAATGCCAAAAATGGATGGTGTTGAGGTGCTTGAAGCCGTTAAAAAAATAAAACCAGAAACACCTATGGTTATGATTTCTGGTCATGGTGATTTAGATACCGCTGTAAATACAATGCGTTTAGGTGCTTTTGATTATATCTCAAAACCACCAGATTTAAACCGATTACTAAACACTGTTCGTATCGCTTTAGATCGTAAAGAACTAGTCGTTGAAAATAAAATGCTAAAAAAGAAGGTTAGCAAAAATTATGAGATGATTGGTCAGAGTGATGGTATCTCTCGTATTAAAGATATGATTGATAAAGTAGCTCCAACAGATGCACGAGTTTTAGTAACCGGTCCTAATGGAACAGGCAAAGAACTTGTTGCACATTGGTTACACCAAAAAAGTGAACGCTCTAAAGGGCCAATGATAGAAGTGAATTGTGCTGCAATACCTTCTGAATTAATAGAAAGTGAATTGTTTGGTCACGTTAAAGGTGCATTTACATCTGCAGCAAAAGATAGAGCAGGTAAGTTTGAAGCCGCTAATGGAGGTACCATATTTTTAGATGAGATTGGAGATATGAGCCTATCGGCTCAAGCCAAAGTTTTACGTGCTTTGCAAGAAAGTCGCATACAACGTGTTGGTAGTGATAAGGATATAAAAGTAAATGTTAGAGTCGTAGCTGCAACAAACAAAAACTTGAAGAAGGAAATTGAAAATGGTAAATTTAGAGAAGATTTATATCACAGATTAGCAGTGATTTTAATTGAGGTACCTGCTTTAAACGACAGGAGAGAAGATATTCCGTTGCTTATCAATTATTTTACAGATAAAATTGCAACTGCTCAAGGAAATGCTAAAAAATCATTTTCAGATAAAGCGATAAAATTACTTCAGAATTATGATTGGACAGGTAATATTCGAGAATTGAGAAATGTTGTAGAGCGACTTATTATATTAGGAGGAAGTGAGGTTAGCGAAAATGATGTTAAAGCGTTTGCTTCAAAATAATTATTAAAATATGAAAAATATATATATAGACGATTTTAAAATTTCATCCCAAATCAATATTGAAAAATTACCAACGGCTCTAGATTTAGGAGAAGATAAGAAGGATATTCAAAAAGAACTAAGAGATGTAAGTGAGCGTTTGGCAGATATACAGAATACTATGTATGCTCATGGAAAGTATTCGGTTTTAATGTGTATTCAAGGTATGGATACAGCTGGTAAAGACAGTCTAATCCGTGAGGTTTTTAAAGAATTTAATGTAAGAGGTATCGAAGCTCATAGTTTTAAAAAGCCAACAGACATCGAATTAAAACACGACTATCTTTGGAGGCATTATATCGCTTTACCAGCTAGAGGTAAATTCGGAATTTTTAACAGAACGCATTATGAAAATGTATTGGTAACTCGTGTACATCCTAATTATTTGATGTATGAGAATATGCCAGAGATAAAAAGTGTAGATGATGTAACGGAAACCTTTTGGGATAAACGATTTGAAGAAATAAATAATTTTGAGAAACACGTTGCAGAAAACGGCACTATAATCTTTAAATTCTTTTTGAACATTTCAAAAGAAGAGCAAAAAAAACGATTGCTCAGACGTTTAAACAAGCCTGAAAAGCACTGGAAATTTTCACCAGACGATTTAAAAGAACGCAAACTTTGGGACGATTATCAAAATTGCTACGAGGATTTATTAAATAGAAGCTCAAAGTCTTATGCACCTTGGTTTAATATTCCTGCGGATGATAAACCAACAGCACGTTATATAGTTGCTAAGATTCTTTATGACACTTTAAAAACTTATACTGATATTAGAGAGCCAGAGTTACCAGCTAAGGACAAAGCGAATATAGATATGTATAAGCAAGAATTAGAAAACGAATAATTAGAAAACATGAAAGTTAAACTCCTACTCCTATCTTTTATTACTATACTATGTAATTTTAATTTAAATAGTCAATCCGATGAAGATGTATTAAAAACAATATACACCGTGTCACTAACTAATGGACAAAGCTATAATTGGCTAGATTATCTATCTAATGAAATAGGAGGAAGATTGTCTGGCTCAAAAAACGCAGAACTTGCTGTACAATACACCAAAGCAGAGCTTGAGAAACTTGGTCTAGACCAAGTGTGGTTACAACCTGTTATGGTTCCAAAATGGGAAAGAGGAGAAAAAGAAATGGCTTATTTTGAAGTTTCTGGTATTGCAAATCAAGTAAATATTTGCGCTTTAGGAGGTTCAATTGCAACTACAGAAGATGGTATCTCAGCAAGTGTTATAGAAGTGAAAAATTTTGAAGAATTAGCTGCTTTAGGAAAAAACAAGATTAAAGGAAAAATTGTATTTTACAATAGAGCAATGCAAGCAGATTTGATTAGTACATTTAATGCTTATGGCGGTTGTGTAGATCAACGTTATGCTGGTGCTTTAGAGGCTGGTAAGTATGGAGCTGTTGGTGTTATTGTACGTTCTATGAATTTGCGCCAAGATGATTATCCGCATACAGGTAGTATGAGTTATGGTGAGTTAACATTAGAACAACGTATTCCTTCTGCAGCAATAAGTACTAATGATGCAGATGTGTTAAGTAAAGCATTAAAGCAGAATGAAAATCTTCTGTTCTATTTTAAGCAAAGTTGTAAGCAATTTGATGATGTGCAATCCTATAATGTTATTGGAGAAATCACTGGAAACGAATTTCCAAATGAATACATTGTAGTAGGAGGTCATTTAGATTCGTGGGATTTGGGAGATGGTGCTCACGATGATGGTGCAGGAGTAGTGCAATCTATGGATGTATTACGCTTGTTAAAAGAAAGTGGTATTAAGCCAAAAAGAAGTATTCGTGTAGTTTTATTTATGAACGAAGAAAACGGATTACGTGGGGCAACTGAATATGCAAAAGTAGCAAAAGAGAAAAATGAGAATCACATTTTTGCTTTAGAAAGTGATTCGGGCGGATTTACACCAAGAGGGTTTTCGTTTGCCGCTAATGATACTAATTTCAATCAAGTACTGGGATGGAAAGCTTTATTTAAACCGTATTTAATTCATTATTTTGAAAAGGGCGGAAGTGGAGCAGATGTTGGCCCATTAAAATCTGAGACTAATGTTTTAGCAGGTTTAAGACCAGATTCTCAACGTTACTTCGATCATCATCATGCATCAAATGATACGTTTGAGCATGTTAACAAGCGTGAACTAGAATTAGGAGCTGCAACAATGACAGCTTTAGTGTTTTTGTTTGATGAATATGGAGTTAATCCTGTTCCAAAATCAACAAAAATTAAAAATTAAGTAATTAGCTAATAAAGTTAGTTTTAAAACTTATAAAGCAATGTTATAACTAATGCCAGTTTGAATATCTGGTTGATTATTAACAGTAAAATCTTGTTGCAAATATAATTTAAGAATGTTCTTTTTACCAAACGAGTATATAAGCGTCCAATAGTTATTGTTTCGATATAAATTACTTACACCAGAATTCCAGCTTTTAAAAGATGTGCCATTTTTTGTTGGAATGACATAATCAAATTCACTCTTTTTATTTAAACTGGTCTGTATATAAAAGTCCACTCCAAAAGCATGTGTTGTTCCTCCTTTTGATAGGTATTTGTACTCAATAATACTTTCTATATAACCTATATTATTATTTGTTCCTAAATCAATAGGTTCGCTATTAAATTTAATAAGTTTTCGATAAACTCCACCGACACTTATACCTAAGTTAACTTTTTTTAGATCTTTTATTTCAAAAGACTTAATGAGGTTTACACTAAAGCCAACATCAACTGATTTGTTATATTTTGAGGTGTTAATTCCTAAATGGCTACCATAATTTAAATAATAATTCTTTTTATTTAGTTTTTTCATTTCAGGATAATAATAATAACTAGCTTCAATTCCACTAAATATAAAATCCCCTCTATTAATGTCCATTACATTGTCGTTGCGATCTTTATATTTTATACGTGCTTTGTTAAAAGGGTAAAGCTTTCTGTCAAAAGGATCTTCGCCTCCAGCTATTTTGTCATGAAAGCCCTCAATAAACTCATCATTTGTAAAAATTGTAAATGGAGATTTACCTCCTGTAAGTAAAAAACTTCTTAAGGTTATAGCAAGTGAAGATTTATTATTTATTGGTATATCTAATTTAAAATTGAAAGCTTTAATTACACCATCATTTTGGACCTCTATAGTCTTTGCATTTAATGTATCAACATCTACTACAAACTCTCTTTCGTGCCATTGGTATTGTTTAACAAAATCTCTGTCTCTATTTAAATTTGGAATATAGGCCTTCACTGGTGGTGCCCATACGTTCCCGCTTGAAATGTTAAAATCTATAGTTGTTTTTTTTGAGGGTTGGGTTTTAAAATGTCCTTCGAGACGTGTAAATAAGAGCCCAAGTGGATGCGTAGAAAGTAATGATGGTTTAGTTATTTCTAAAAGATCTAAGTTTTGATTAGTATCATTTTGCGAAAAAAGAAGGCTAGTGAATAAGATAAGTGATAAAATAAAATTGTTTTTTATTATCTTCATAAAACACTTTTACAATATGATGGGTTTTGTAACAAATATAACTAAAACACTTGTTTATAATAATAGATTTATTTAGATGAGTTATTTCTTAAATTTGATAAAATTTAATCTTTAAATAATGAAGCATATTTTAGTATTTCTCATTTTTTTAATGACAATAAATATTTATTCTCAAGAAAAAAATGATAAGCAACCATATTACGAGGTTCCAGACTATCCAAAAGAGTTCACTGCAGGCACTACGGCAGCACGTATGTTAGATGCTTTGGGTTTTCGGTATTATTGGGTGAGTGATAGTCTCACTGAAAAAGATTTGGCCTATAAAGCCAACGAGGAGGGAAGATCTTCTGAGGAAACAATAAAGCATGTTTATAACTTATCTAAAATTATTGTGAATTCTACATTAAAGCAATCCAATTCTAGAGAAAAGGAAGAATTATCTTATGCAGATATGCGTGTTAAAACATTAAATAATCTTAAAATAGCTGCAGATATTTTAAGAGAAAGTAATGATATTTCACAGTATAAAATCATTTTTGGAGAACAAGAAATTCCGTTTTGGAATCTGGTAAATGGTCCTATTGCAGATGCTATATGGCATTGTGGACAGCTTGTTATTTATAGACGTACCACAGGAAACCCAATTAACCCAAAGGTAAATCATTTCTCAGGGAAAGTTAAAGACTAATGAAAACTAGAAGTCAAGGTTTTTTAAAACAGATTCATCCTGTACTACCAGTTAAGGATGTTACCAAAGCAGTTGATTTTTATATCAAAAAACTAGGGTTTAAGCTCGCATTTACTGATACCACAGATGAGTATGGTTATGCAGGTGTATCTAGAGATGGTATTGAGATTCACTTACAATGGCACGATAATACAGAATGGGAAAATGAGTATAATACTCAAATGCTTAGGATTTATGTAGATAATATTGAAGTATTGCATAATGAATATAAAACACAAAATGTGTTCCATAATAACACCTTGTTAAAAGAGACATCTTGGGGAACTAAAGAGTTTGCGTTTTATGATTTATTCGGAAATGGGTTAACATTTTATAGAGATATTTAAATATTATATCATTCCATATTTATGTTTAGAATTAATGCTCCATTGAAGCAAAAAAAGGGTTAATCATTTTGTTTGTCTTCATCTTCTTTTTTCATTTTAATATATTTTGTAACTAAGCGCACTCCTAATCTTGCAAAAAGGATAATGGCAAATACCATTACAATGTCAAATCCATTCATTAATTAGTAATTTAAATATTACTTGTTAGTAGATGTAAATCAATTTTAGTTACAAATAACTAAGCCACCATTTATCTTTATTGTTGGCTTTGTAGGTCATGTATTTTTTGCAGATAGGATATAAAAGCAAAATGATTACAATCCACACAAGATACACGGTAAATAATGAATAGCCATAACCTTGTAGCATACCAGAATTCATGGTGTTGTTATCGAGTATCATTAGTTTCCAATCTTTTCCGGTAACCAATAGTCCTATAATTGCACTTATATGAATAACGAAGATATGCAAGAAATAATAGAAGAAGGGTACACGTCCAAAAATCAATAAAAAGTTAGTGAACCCGTTTTTAATCTTTTCGATAAAATATAAAAACAATAATGCAGGGCCTAAAGTAATAAGGATATATGCTAACGATGGTGGATATTTAGTAGCATTAAAGAATGAAATTATTGTTTTTTCTGTTGTTTCTTGATAAACCCATGGACTTAAATCACCATAAAAATTGAAACCTCTAAGCACAAAAAATAAGATTGTAGCTGATATGCCTATATATAACAGCCATTTTTTCCTTAAGGTGACAGAAGCCTCTTTTTTATAGAATTCACCAAAGCAATAGCCCAAAAGAATAACACCAATCCAAGGCAATACAGGATAGGAAAACCGTACAAAGTGGCCTTCTAAACTAAAACCGTTTGCTTGATGCAACATATACCAAAGTAAGGATTCGATACTATCTCCTTCTTTGACGATGCCGTCTAAAGCATTATGCCCAAAAACAATAAGTAAGCCTAATACTAATATAATGCGCTTTGGGAGATAAATAATTAATCCCAAAACAATCATACAGACTCCAATAGCCCAAATCACTTGAAGTTGTATAAAACCATAGCTCACATCGAACCACCAAAGAAAATTATTGATTACAATTTCGACAAAAACAAGCCATAACCCACGCGTGATTAAAAACTTGGATAGTTGTCCTTTAGTTTTTTTCTGTCCATATAAAAACGCCGAAGTACCAGCCAAGAATACAAATACAGGTGCGCAGTAATGTGTGATAAAGCGCGTTCCGAATAGAATGATGTTTGTAGATTCTAAATTTTCAGGATAATTGCCCATCAAAGCATTGATATGAAAATAATCTCTAACATGGTCTAATGCCATAAAGACCATGACTAAACCTCTTAAGATATCTATTGATTCTATTCTTACCGATTTAATTGATGCCATAAGTCTTTGCTTTTTGAGGTTGAAATGGTATTAAAGACTTGAGGAAGTTTAAAGGTAAATAAAATTATTGGTGTTATTCAGTAGGTATTGTCTTCATTATATTTTGGTTGATTATAATAAAACAGGCAAATCAGTAATAGCTTACCATTAACTAACTTCAAATACTAAATATTTTCGAAGCATATCTAATGCTATTACTGATTCTATCTTCACATATTTTGCCTGCCATTTATTTATTGGATCTGTATTAGTGCTAATACAGCTTCAATGAATACATATAAGTAGGCTACCTCAGTAAATTTTTATTGCTGGCTTAATTCTGTTTCTAGTGTGAAGGTGTAGCTCCATTGCTCATCAATAACATCTTTAAATTTTTTGCGTAAGTCATCTGTTTTAGACTTGCCATTTGCGCTTTCATATAATTTCCATATATTTTCTCTATCTGTATCTAAATCTGCAAAATCTTTATACGGAGTAGAAACAAAATAATCAGCAGCTTCTCCACCCATATATCGATACCAATAACCACGAAGATCACCTTCTTTTTTACTAATGGTAGAGCTCATTTCTTTTACAGCTTCATTAAAAGCCCTACTATCATTTACTTTAAAGCTGGTCACCCAAACAATAGACATGCCTTCTAAAACTGTTTTGCGACTAAACTCAGGCATAGATCTTGTCGTATTATACTCAATACTTTCAATATGGGGTGTAATGAATTGTAAAGCAATTGAACGACACGTTTTTCCTGCAGCATCAGTTTGCTCCATTTCAGCCCAATTTTTGAATCGGTTTGTTGCTACGTATACATTACCTTTACCTTGTAAGCGATGCCAAATATTCCAGGTACCAGACCCATTATTGTCCTTATAACACTTTTTCCATTTTTTTACACCTTCAGTAAAATTTGAGTTTTCACCAAATTTAATAGTGTACTCAGTTAAATCCATGATATCACTTTCGGATTCTTGAGCTTGTGTTGTAGTTGGTAGCAGTAATGCAAAACACGCTACAAATAAAATTGTTTTAAAAAAATTCATGATTAATAGTATTTAAATGGTTAATAATAAATGAATCCCTCTTTAGAATTCTTACATCAAGTAACTTATAATCATTGTAAAATGAAACTGATATAGGACGAATCTGCAGTTGCTTTATCCGAAGGATACTATTTGTTTATCGAAGAATTTTTAGGTGATATAGTCTTAGCTATATAGTTTGAAGACGATTTAGTAAGTCTTCTTTCAATGACTTGCTAATCGGAATAGCCTTTTTTTGAATGACGATATGGCTCGTAGCAACCTCATTGATTTGAGATAAGTTTACTATAAAAGACCGATGTATTCTTAAAAAGTGTTTTGAAGGTAATTTTTCAGCCATATCTTTTAAGGTCATTACCAAAAGATATTCTTTAGTTTTAGAATAGATACGACAGTAATTACGCTCTGCTTCAATATAAAGAATGTTCTCAATACTCACTTTCACCATAGTGTTGTGGTGACGTACAAATATACTATCACTTAGTATAAATGGTTTAGTACCTACCTCTTGAGAACTGTCTAATTCTAAAGATGGTGTATTTAGCTGACTTATGGTTAATTCTATGGTGCGTTGGAGGTCTAATTTTTTAAATGGTTTTGAAATGAACCCATAAGGATGTGTCTGTTTTGCTCTGTTAAAATGTGCGTCGTCAATGTTAGCTGTTAAGTAAATAACAGGAATATTATGGGTTTTCTGCATGGCTTCAGCCGTTTCAATACCGTCTAATTTTCCTTTTAAATTAATATCTAAAAGTAAAATGTCTGGTTTATGGTCTTCAATATGTAGTAAAGCGTCTTCACCTCTTGGTATAATACCAGTAACTTCATAGCCTAACTCAGTAAGCTGAAGAGAAACATTAGCAGCAATAATCATCTCATCCTCTACTATTAATATTTTAGTTTTTTCACTCATTATGCTGCTGTATCTATTAAAAAGTCAAATTCTACGAAAGTTCCACTTTCAGAATGTTCAGTCATTTTACCATTGAGTTGTTGGGTTAATAAACTGATTAATTGTGAGCCAAAACCAGTTCCTTTTGGTGCCAGTCCTTTTATTTTACCAATCCCATTATCCGATACTTTTAATTTTAAATGATTCGATTTCGTTTTTTCTAGGCTGATTGAAATAGCACCATTTTTATTTTCCGGAAAGGCATATTTTAAAGCGTTGGTCAATAATTCGTTTACAATAAGACCTATTGGCACAGCTGTATCTACATCTAAGTCCAAATTGTCCATTGCACATTCTATTTTTACTTTATCTTCTGCATTAAAAGTATCTAGAATACCTTCGCTGAGGTTTAAGAAATAGTCTTTCATCTCTATGCTACCAAGATTATCCCCTTGATATAATTTTTGATGAATTATGCCCATGGATTGCACACGATTCTGACTCGCAATCATAGCATCTTTACTAGCAGAATCTTCCATTTGGGCAGATTGAAGCGAAATCAAACTTTTTACCATTTCGAGATTGTTTTTAACGCGATGGTGGATTTCTTTGAGCAGTAATTCGTTTTCAGCATTTTTATCGCGGATGATTTTTGTGGCTTTTTTATTCTTATTGAAGAAGAAAAACAGAGATAACAGTAATAATCCTAATAAAGCAGCAACCACAATAATAAAGTTTTGAGTTTTACTTTTTTGTTCTAACAAAGCGGCTTGTGATGCAAGTGCTTCATCTTTTTTACCTGTTTCATATTTTATTACCGCTTCGGTTTCAAGATTGGCGATTTTATCTTCAAGTATTTGTTTTGAATTGGAGGTGGCTTTATCCTTATAAAGCATTGCATTTTCAAAATCCCCTAGTTTTGCATAGATTTCAGATAAATCTAAGTAGGGTTTTATAAGACCACTTTGCCCTTTATCGTCATAAGCTTTAATACCAGCAGACAAATGGTCTAGTGCTTTGTTATATTGATTTTGGAGTAAGAAAACTTGCCCAATTTCAGTACGGAAGGTGGCACAGCGTTCCTCACCAATATGAGACTTACAAAGTTCCCAAGCTTCTATATAATCCAATAAAGCGTTATCATAATCTTTAGCTTTTACATAAACTTCTCCACGATAAGAAAGCGCTCTAACAGGAACAAATTTTTCCTCTGGTGCTTTAGTTTTAACAACCTCTAAACAATAATCTGCGGCTTCATAGGCTTTTTTAAACTCTCCAAGCTCGCCATAGCCTATAATTAAATTAAATTGTGCAATGGCAACAGAGGCATAATTACCTGACGCTTCTAAAATAGGAATGGCCTTAAGTGTATATTTAATAGATTTTTCGAACTCTTCCATAACTTGATAGAGCACACCAACAGAACGGTAAGCACTTCCCAATCCCGCTTCATCTTCTAATTCTTCGTATAGTGCAATAGCTTTGAATAATACCTCTTGAGATTTTTCGAGTTTACGAACATTAAGGTAATCTATAGAAAGAGATCTATAGGTATCTGCAATTTTCTTTTTATCATCACCTTTTTTATAATATTCTACGGCTTTTTCAGAATGATAAACGGTAGAATCTGACGGAAACATGCCGTTATAAGCATGCCAATTAGCAAGTTCTTCATGTACTTCAGCAATAGTTTTTGAACCTTCAGATTTTAAACTGCGTTTTAAGGTTTGCAAACCAATGGTATGGAAATTATCTAAGTCTTCTCCTGTGTATGCATTATTGCGCATCCAAGATAAACACGAGTCAATAGATGTTGCTTGTAAATCCTTTACGCTTAGAATTTTGGATTGAGAAAACATACTGCATGTTAGTAAACATACGGCAAAACATGTGAAGATAGTTTTTATCATAAGCCTTTAATAAGGATAAAAAGACTTAGGGGAAATGTAAGATATAAAAAAAAGCGTTACAAATTAAATAACGCTTTAAGTATTTATAGAGCTATCTCTATTTGATTATTTATAATGTCATCAAAGGTTTCTCGTTTTCTTATAAGATGTGCTTTTCCTTTATGTATTAACACTTCAGCTGGTCTATAACGCGAATTATAGTTACTCGCCATAGAATAACAATACGCTCCAGCGTTTTTAAAACACAGAATATCTCCTTCATTTAATTCAGAAATGCGTCTGTTATTTGCGAAGGTATCTGTTTCACAGATATAGCCAACTACGGAATAAAAACGCTCTCGTCCTTTTGGATTAGAAATGTTTAGGATATCGTGTTGAGAACCATATAACATTGGTCTTATTAAATGGTTGAAACCAGAATCAATTTGAGCAAAAACAGTAGAAGTGGTTTGTTTTACAACATTTACTTTGGCTAGAAACACACCAGCTTCACTCACTAGGAATTTACCAGGTTCAAAAGCTAAGGTTAAATCTGTACCATATTCTTTACAGAATTCATTAAAACGCTTGGATAGTTTTTCTCCTAACTCTTCAATATTGGTTTCAATATCACCTGTTTTATACGGTACTTTAAAGCCAGAACCAAAATCTATAAACTCCAGATCTTTAAAATTCTTTGCGGTTTCAAATAAAATTTCACTTGCATATAAAAAAACATCAATATCTAAAATATCACTACCAGTATGCATATGAATACCGTTGATATTCATTTTGGTATTCTCTACAATACGAAGTAATAACGGAATCTGATGAATTGAAATTCCGAATTTACTATCTATATGTCCAACCGAGATATTAGTGTTTCCACCAGCCATAACATGCGGATTAATACGAATACATACAGGTGTTTTTGGGTGTTTAGTACCAAACTGTTCTAAAATTGAAAGGTTGTCAATGTTAATTTGTACACCTAATTTTGAAACCTTCTCTATCTCTTCAAGTGAAACACCATTAGGAGTAAAGATGATATCTTCTGGTTTAAATCCTGCGTTTAATCCTAGTTGTACTTCTTGTATAGAGACGGTATCAATACCAGAACCAAGTGTATTAAATAATTTTAAAACAGAAATGTTAGAGAGCGCCTTAACAGCATAGTTAAGCTTCAACTGTTTCACCTTACTAAATGCCTTTGTTAAACGGTTATATTGTATAGTAATCGTTTCGGCATCATAGACATAAACAGGACTATCATAATCCTTAGCAATTTGTAATAAGGTTGTGTTATTCATTAGTTTTAGTTCTTAATATTCAATTAATACAAAGAGTCAAAAGTATATGTAAGCAATAGTGAAAACATGAAAATTAAAAAATATTACTATTTTTACACAAAATGTTAAATAATTAACAAATTGAAAACAATTGCATCATGTGTACAAGAGATTATTTTATCCAGTCCTTTTTTAGAGGAAGGCCTGTCTCGACAAATCATTAATTTTTCTGCTTTAGCTAAAGATTTAAATAAACCTATTTCCGAGATGCTTCGTAAACCTATAAAAGATGGAGCTATAATGATGGCGTTGCGACGGCATCAACAACCCTTAAATTTAGAAAATTCGGTGCGTTTAAAAAAAATATTTAAAAACTTAGGAGACATTACAGTGCGCTCAAATTTAAGCGATTTCACATTTAAAAATTCTAAAACATTGATAAATAGTCATTTGCAAATTTTAGAAAGCATTAGTGCTAATCATCAAATTTTTTATGCTTTTACTCGTGGTATGTTTGAAAGTAATATAATTATCTCAACTTCAGAAAAGGAAAGTATATTAAAAGCCTTTGAATATGAAACACAAATTGGGTTACAAAATAAACTCTCTGCGATCAGTATATATTTACCAAAAGGTAATTCTAAAATTGTGGGATTATATTATCAAATTTTTAAACGTTTGGCATGGGAGAAGATAACATTATATGAAGTAGTTTCTACAACTAATGAGTTTACTATAGTAGTTGAAGATGACTTGGTTGACAAAGCTTTTTCAGTAATTATGCGCTTAAAAGGCTAAAATATTTCAAAGAGAATGAAAACTTATAAGTAGGACTTGCTATTTATTGAAAAGAATAAGAGTTTAAATTATTTCATTATAAAAACTATTGGTAAAAACGTTTTAGTATGCTTATTTTTGTGCCACCAATAAATCATAAAATATTTCCTTTTTAAAGGAAAAAATAAATTGAATATTTATTATGAATTTACACGAATATCAAGGTAAAGAATTATTAAGCAGTTTTGGAGTACGTATTCAAAGAGGTATCGTAGTTCAAAGTGCTAAAGAAGCTGTTAATGCAGCGAAGCAACTAACTGCTGAAACTGGTACTGGTTGGCATGTTATTAAAGCTCAGGTTCACGCAGGTGGACGTGGAAAAGGTGGTGGAGTAAAACTTGCTAAAAATCTTCAGGAAGTTGAAGAAATTGCAGGTAACATTATAGGTATGAACTTGGTAACACCACAAACTTCTGCTGAAGGAAAGAAAGTACACCAAGTTTTAATTGCTGAAGATGTGTATTATCCAGGTGATAATGAACCAGAAGAATATTATATGTCAGTTCTTTTAAATAGAGGAACTGGTAAAAATATGATTATGTATTCTACTGAAGGTGGAATGGATATTGAAACTGTTGCGGAAGAAACACCACATTTAATTTTTACTGAAGAAGTAGATCCTGCTTTGGGATTACTTGGGTTTCAAGCGCGTCGAGTAGCA
>TARA_R110002111_G_scaffold104469_5_pt1 | contig 34222 bp, 30 predicted proteins | sample TARA_R110002111 | Tara Oceans TARA_R110002111 (sample SAMEA4397363) | marine metagenome | biome: Polar Biome; feature: [ZZZ] marine water layer (ENVO:01000295); material: water (ENVO:00002006), including particulate matter (ENVO:01000060) such as... | depth 199 m | reverse complement strand
CAGCGCCCCCAAATGCCCTCAGCCGTCCAGCAATGCGCTGGCCGCGGCCCGTGCCGCATCGGTCACCTGGTCGCCCGCTAGCATCCGCGCCACTTCGTCCACGCGCGCGGGCGCATCCAGCGGAATGACCTGCGACGTGGTCATGCCCTTGGACACCGATTTCGACACCTGCCAGTGATGCGCGCCCAATGCGGCCACCTGCGGCGAATGGGTCACGACCAGAACCTGCCCGCCCTCGGCCAGCGCCTTCAGCCGGCGCCCCACCGCATCGGCGGTCGCCCCGCCCACCCCGCGGTCGATTTCGTCAAAGATCATCGTCAGCCCCGCCTGCCCGCCGGCCAGACACACCTTGAGCGCCAGCAAGAACCGGCTCAGCTCCCCGCCCGAGGCGATCTTGTTCAGCGGTCCCGCAGGCGCGCCGGGGTTGGTCGCCACGGTAAAGGCCACGGCGTCGCGCCCTTCAGGACCTGCGGCTTCGTCGCTGATGCGGGTTTCAAACACCGCGCGGTCCATTTTCAGCGGGGCCAGTTCGGCGCTGACCGCCTTGTCCAGCTTGGCAGACGCCTTGGTGCGTGCCTGCGTCAGGTCGGTGGCTGCCGTGTCATAGGTGCCTTCGGCGTCACTCAGCGCCTTGCGCAGCGCGGCCAGATCGGCATCGCCCGCGTCCAGCGCCGCCAGCTTTTCGCGCAATGTCTCTGCAAAGCCTGCCAAGTCGTCCGGGGCCACGTCATGTTTGCGGGCCAGGGCGCGGATGGCAAACAGCCGTTCCTCGGCCTCTTCCAGCTCGATCGGGTTGAACGACAGCCCGTCGATGGCCGCAACGACACCGCTTTGCGCTTCGTCCAGTTCGACCATGGCACGCCCAAGGGCCGCAATCGCGCCGTCCAGCGTGCCCTCGGCCTTGTCCACCGCCCCTTCAAGCCAGCGCAGCGCGTTGTTCATCGCGCCCTCGGCCCCGTCATAGCCCAGAATCTCATAGGCCTTGACCACGTCCGACCGGATGCGCTCGGCGGCCTGCATCAGACGGCGGCGGGTATCAAGCTGCGCCTCTTCGCCCGGCTCTGGGGCCAGTTGGTCCAGCTCGCCCACAGCATGGCGCAAGAACTCTTCTTCGGCGCGGATCGCCTGCATCGCCGTCTCGGCGGTGGTCAGCGCCTTGCGGGCCTTGCCCACGGCGCTCCACGCCGCGCGCAGCTTGGCCTTGCGCGGGGCCAGCCCGCCGAATTCATCCAGAATATCGCGATGCCCACGCGGGTTCAGCAATCCGCGGTCATCATGCTGGCCGTGCAATTCCACCAGCGTGTCGGACAGCGCGCGCAGCACCTCGCCCGAACAGCGGCGGTCGTTGACCCAGGCGGTCTTGCGGCCGTCTGCCGTGTTGATGCGGCGCAGGATCAGCTCGTCGCCATCGGGCAATCCGGCCTCTTGCAGCACGCCATGCGCCGGATGGTCCTCGGGCAGATCGAACCACGCGGTCACCTCGCCCTGATCGGCCCCCTGGCGGACCAGATCGGCACGCCCGCGCCAGCCCAGCACAAAACCCAGCGAATCCAGCAGGATAGACTTGCCCGCGCCGGTTTCACCGGTCAGCACGTTCAAACCCGGCTGGAACGCAAGCTCCAGCCGGTCGATGATCAGCATGTCCGAGATATCAAGCCCGCGCAGCATGTCAGTTGCCTGTCGGGTGGCTGCGTTCCTTTCGGATTACAACCACCGCCCTTTGATCATCTGGCGATAGATCTGGCTTAGCCAGTTGTCGCCTGCCGATTCCAGCTCAAGCCCGCGACCGGTCAGCAGTTTGTAGCTGTCTTCGTACCAATCGGTCGACCGGAAGTTATAGCCCAGAATGGCCCCTGCGGTCTGTGCCTCTTGGGTCAGGCCCAGCGACAGATAAGCCTCGACCAGACGGTGCAGCGCCTCGGGGGTGTGCGACGTGGTCTGGAAATCCTCGACCACAACACGGAACCGGTTGATGGCAGCGGTATAGTTGCCCCGCTTCAGGTAATAGCGCCCGATCTCCATTTCCTTGCCGGCCAGATGGTCAAAGGCCAAGTCGAACTTGAGAATCGCGGATTTGGCGTATTCGCTGTTGGGATAGAATTCGATCACCTTGCGCAGTGATTGCAGCGCCTGGAAGGTCAGGCCCTGATCGCGGCCCACTTCGTCGATCTGGTCATAATAGCTGAGCGCCAGCAGATACTGCGCATAGGCGGCATCGTCGTCATCGGGGTAAAAGTCGATGAACCGCTGCGACGCCGAGCGCGAGTTTTCATAGTCCTTGTCCCGATGATAGGAAAACGCCTGCATGATCAGCGCGCGTTTGGCCCATTCGGAATAGGGATAAAGCCGTTCAATTTCAGCAAAGTAGAACGCGGCCTGATCCGGCTTTTTGCGCTCAAGCTCGAATTCGCCCCGCTCGTAAATCTGCTGGGCTGTGTAGGTCTCTAGCGGAACTTCCTGCTGGTTGAAGATACCGCCCGTTGTCGGACGATCCTTGCCACCACCACAGGCGCTCAACGCCGTCGCCAACACAAGGGCACACACTACCCCGGTTCGGGTCCCGCCGCTGGTCATGCCTTGCCATCCTCATCGCTGTCCGTCGTCTGCTTCGCAGACTGAATTACACCGTCTCTAGCACAGAAAATTGGAAGGCAAAACGCCCCAATGCGCTGTTGTCGAAACTGAATGATTGATGTCACGTCACGCGCGCCGAGGCAAGCTTCAGGCAACTTGGGGGATTTCATCCCAAACCAGACCATAGCCCGGCAGACGGCGCGATTGCTGCGCGTCACAGATCACCATGCGCACAGCATCCGGCGTTGCAAAAACCTTGCGCAGCAAGGTGTTGGTCAGCGAATGACCGGCACGCACACCGACATAGTGGCCAATCAACGGCGCACCGGCCAGGGCCAGATCCCCCAGCGCGTCCAGCATCTTGTGGCGCACGGGTTCGTCGCTGTGGCGCAGGCCACCGGGGCTGAGGACGCGGTCACCGTCGAACACCACGGCGTTCTTGCCGGGGTTGCCGCCCAATGCCAGACCGTTGGCCTGCATGGCGATCACGTCCGCCTGACGGCAGAAGGTGCGGCTGTCGCACAATTCGCGTGCAAAGCTGCCGTTGTTCATCACCAGCGATTTCTGCTGGTGACCAATGGCCGCATCGGCAAAATCAATTTCGAAATCAATCCGCAGCGTGTCCGAGGGGCGCAGCGTGGCGCTGGCCTCGCCGTCGGTCACGGTGACCTCTTTCAGCATTTCGAAGGCCCGCACCGGCGCGTTCAGCGCCCGCAGGCCGCGTTGCATGATGCCGCGCACGAACGGGGCGGCAGAGCCGTCCAGGATCGGCACTTCGGGGCCGTCGATTTCGATCAACGCATTGTGAACGCCACAGCCCGACAGCGCAGCCATCACATGCTCGACCGTCGACACGGTTGTGCCTGCGGCGTTTTCCAGCTTGGTGCACAAAGGCGACCGGTTGACCGCATCCCAACGGGCGGGGATCAGCGCATCGCCCAGAACGTCACGGCGTGCGAACCAGATCCCGTGTTCGGCCATCGCGGGCCGAATGGTCAGCGTCGCAGGCCGACCGGAATGCAGACCGGTGCCAGTGAAGCTGATTGGGGATTTGACAGTTGTTTGCACGTTAGGTGTCCTTGGCCGTTAGCGGTGTATCTTAGTTAGAGGCCGGGGGGCTGTCCCTCAACTCAATCTTTGTAACGTAATGAAACATCCGGAATCAGAACCGGCAATAAGGCGCCTGCACCCCTGCAATCCCTTGTATTAAAACGAAAAAGGGCCACCCGCAGGCAGCCCTTTTCGTTACAAGTGACCTAGCGTCAGTTTGCTTGACGGCGCAGGAAAGCGGGGATCTCGATGCGTTCCTGATCGGGATCGTTCGCCTCGACCGGCTGCGGCGCGGGGGCCGCAGAGCGACCCGACTGCACCGGCGGCTGCTGACGTGCGGGCTGTTGTTGCGCACGCTCGGGCTGTTGCTGGCCTTCGCCGTGACCGGTCATGCGGTTGATCAGCGTGTTGATGCCAAAGCGCGGGCGTTCACCCTGTGCAGCCGCAGGGGCCTGCTGACGCGGAGCCGATGCAGGGGCTGCTTTCTGCGCAGCGGCGCGCAGACGTGCCAGCGCTTCGGGCGACGGCGTGCCGGGTGCCGGTGCGCGCGGTGCAACGAACGTGTCCGGCTCGGCATTCAGCGAGTCGTGGTGCTGCGGTTCAAACGCGGCCACTTGCGGCTGGTACGCGGGCGGCGGCAATGCATCGCTGTCGTCCTCGGCAAAGATGTCCTCGGCCATGTCCTCGGCCGCGGCCTGCTCGGCGTTCATGTCTTCGAACAGGGTCGGTTCCTGGTATGAAGTGTGGGCCGCAACGTGCTCTTCTTCATAGACTTCTTCGACCGGCGCGGGCGCAGGCGCGGCTGCAACAGGCGCTTCTTCCTGCGTGACCTGCGGTTTCAGCGGCGCCGACATCTTGCGGCGCGGCACCGGCATTTCGGTGTTCACTTCGACCGCGTCGATGCCTGTGGCCACAACGCTGACGCGCATCATGCCGCCCATGTCCGTGTCCAGCGTCGAACCGACGATGATGTTCGCCTCGGGGTCCACTTCCTCGCGGATGCGGTTGGCGGCCTCGTCCAGTTCGAACAGGGTCAGATCGTGACCACCGGTGATGTTGATCAGAACGCCCTTGGCGCCGCGCAGGCTGATTTCGTCCAGCAGCGGGTTGGCAATCGCCTTCTCGGCGGCCTGGATCGCGCGATCCTCGCCCTCGGCCTCGCCGGTGCCCATCATCGCTTTGCCCATCTCGTCCATCACGGCGCGCACGTCGGCAAAGTCGAGGTTGATCAGGCCCGGACGGACCATCAGGTCGGTCACGCCTTTGACGCCCTGATACAGAACATCGTCTGCCATCGAGAACGCTTCGGTGAATGTGGTTTTCTCGTTCGCCAGCCGGAACAGGTTCTGGTTGGGAATGATGATCAGCGTATCAACGACCTTTTGCAGCGCCTCGACGCCGTCTTCGGCCTGACGCATCCGCTTGGCGCCTTCGAACTGGAAAGGTTTCGTGACAACACCGACGGTTAGAACGCCAAGTTCACGTGCTGCCTGAGCAATGATCGGGGCCGCGCCGGTGCCGGTGCCGCCGCCCATACCCGCGGTGATAAAGCACATGTGCGCCCCCGCCAGGTGATCAACGATCTGTTCAATGCTTTCTTCGGCAGCCGCGGCCCCGACCGAAGCGCGCGCGCCAGCGCCCAGACCTTCGGTGACCTTGATGCCCAACTGAACCCGGTTCGCGGCGGCAGATTGTTGCAGCGCCTGCGCGTCGGTGTTGGCGACCACAAAGTCGACGCCGTCCAGTTGTTTTTCGATCATGTTATTGACCGCGTTGCCACCGGCGCCGCCGACCCCGAACACGGTGATCCGTGGTTTCAGCTCGTCCTGCCCCGGCAATGAGAGGTTCAATGTCATCACTAATCCGCCTGTTTTTGTGTTCCGGCCCGCATTCGCGGTGTTTTTCGTCCCAAATCTGAACTTATCCTAAAGACTGTGCACAGGCGCGTCACGTCAAAACTGGGCTACAACCCCAAAATGTTGATGTTTTTTTACCAAAGACGCGGGATTTTGCCGATCACACCGTATGATGTGGGCAAAGCAAGGGCGCACCCTGCACCTAGAGGTAGCAGGCATACAAAACGCAGGCCCGTTCTGAAAGCGCCCAAAAGCATGGAGCGCAAAGTCGATCTGTCTGTGTGGCTGACTGCTCAATCCGCCGCGGGTCTCTTCGGACCTTGCGCAAAGACTACATCAGGGCAGCCGCCCACGCCAGTGGATTCCCGCGCCCGTCGGCGAAAAATGACCGGCGCAGGCGCCCTGTCCTTACCAGTTGTCGCGGAACCAACGCACGGCACGGCGCAGCGACCGCGCGGGGTAACGGTCGGCCGGAATGTCGAAATCCCACCATTCGTCCTGCGGGTGTGCCGCAAACAGCGCCAGCCCCACAGCCGAGGCAAATCCGGGGCCGGTGGCCGCCTGCGGCAGCCCGTGCACGCGCAGCGGGCGGCCCAGACGCACCTGCTGGCCCAGAATTTTCGACGCCAGCCCGTCCAGACCGGGGATCTGGCTGCCGCCGCCTGTCAGCACGATCTGCTGGCTGGGCAAATGGTCAAAGCCCGCCGCGTCCAGACGCGCGCGCACCTCTTCCAGAATTTCCTCGACCCGAGGCCGCATGATGCCAATCAGTTCGGCACGGCTGGCGGTGCGACGGTCATGTTCATAGTCGCCGGTGTCGCCGCCGATCTCGATCATCTCGCGGTCGTCCATGCCGGTGGCGTGCACCCCGCCGTAAAACGTCTTGATCCGTTCGGCGTTGGCCATCGGCACTTGCAGCCCCATCGAAATGTCCGACGTGACGTGATCGCCCCCCATGCGCACCGCATCGGCATAAATCATGTGTTTCTTGATAAAGATCGACACACCCGTGGTGCCGCCACCCAGATCAATACAGGCAGCACCCAGCTCTTGCTCGTCCTCGACCAGTGCCGAGATGCCCGACACGTAAGCAGACGAGGCCACGCCCGCCAGTTCCAGGTCACAGCGTTTGATGCAATGCGCCAGATGCTGCACGGCTGCGGCATCGACCGTCAGCATGTGCATGTCCACCGACAGCGTGTTGCCCAACTGGCCGCGCGGGTCCGACAGACCCGACCGGTGATCCAGCGCAAAGTTCACCGGCTGCGCGTGCAGCACCTCACGGTCGTCGCCATAATCCGGCACGTCGCAACGGGCCAGCACGCGGGCCACGTCCTGTTCGCTGACCAGATCGCCGTCCATCTCAAGCTGTGCATCCAGCCCGTAGCTGCGCGGTTCCGCCCCGGCAAAGCAGGCAATCACGTGATCGACACGAATACCGGCCATCTTCTGCGCGGCTTGCAAGGCGGTGCGAATGGCGCGTTCGGTTTCGCCCATGGCGCAAATCTCGCCGAAGCGGACACCGCGCGAACGGGTGGTTGCGGCCCCGATGACGCGGAACCCCGATTGACCCGCCAGCGATCCGATCTCGCCGCCCTCGTCCATCTTGGCCGATCCGTCAAAGCGCAGGACCAGGCAGGCAATCTTGCTGGACCCTACGTCCAGAATGGCAACGACGCCGCGTTGCATCGCCATCTTGCGCATGTTGCGCATGCTGCGTTGGCTGTCATAGAGGTCATTCATCATATCACTGCCTGTCCATCTCGATTTGTCGGATACGCCACATTTCTTGTGTTGCGGCTTCGTTCATTTTGACTGTCGGGCGCGCGGCGATGCGCAGGTCCACCCGCGCCACGTCGCGCGACAGCACGTCCTGCGCGTTTTCCAGCGCGATCACCCGCTCCAGCGCACGGACCGCACCGTATTCGGGCAAAAGCACGCGTTGATCGCGGTCCAGCACCACATCCCAGCGGCGCAGGCCAATCCGCACGACACCGCGCAAGCGACTGCCCAGCGGTGCGGCGGCCTCGATCAGCTCCAGCGCCTCGACCACAGCCTTGTCCGCGCCCTCGCCCGCCACCAGCGGCAGGTCGGGGCGCAGGCTGCGGCGGTCAATGCCGGACACATGCGCGCCGGTTTCGTCAATCAGGGTCAGCCCGTCGGCCTGCCGCCAGATGGCGACCGGCACACGCGGCGTCACGTCGATTTGCAGGATACCGCCCGGACGGATGCGCACGGTGGCCTCTTTCACCGGGTCCAGCCCCGCAACGGTGCGGCGGATGTGTTCCAGATCCAGATCAAAGGACGACGCAGGGAAATCAATCGGCAGGATTTCCCGAATATCCTCGGCGGTTTCGGTGGTGGCGCCGTCAATGGCCATCACCTGCACCATGAACTCGGGGCGTTCCTCGATCGCGCGGCGGGCTTCGGCCACCGTATCAAACACCGACTGGCGGCGCGCGTCATCGCCCAGGTAAATCGCCCCGGCCAACAGCGCCACCGTGAACGGCAGACCAAAGCGCAGACCAAACCGGAACCCCGGCGTCAGCATCAGACGCTGCAACCGCCACGCCCAACGCGACGGGGCCGGATCGGCCTTGGGTGTGCGGTTGCGACGGATCAGCGATCGCACGATGCGTCCTCCACCATCCAGCGGCACAGCTTGCCAAAGGACATGCCGGTTTTCTCGGCCTGTTCGGGCGACAGCGACGTGGGCGTCATGCCGGGTTGGGTGTTGGTTTCCAGCAGGATCAGACCATCAACGCCACGCGCTTCGTCCCAACGGAAATCGGTGCGGCTGATGCCACGGCATCCCAACGCCTTGTGCGCGCGCAGGGCGTATTCCAGGCACAGGTCGAAAATCTCTTGCGGCACATCCGCAGGCACCACATGGGTCGACCCGCCGGGTTTGTATTTGGCGTCGTAGTCGTACCAGCCGGTTGTCAGAATATCGGTGACGGTCAGCGCACGGTCGCCCATCACGCTGGTCGTCAGCTCGCGGCCGGGGGCAAAGGTTTCGACCATCACCTCGGCAGGCATCGTGTCGCTTAGCTGCGGCGGGCCGTTGTTGTCCAACCCCACCAGATAGACACCGACGGACGAGCCTTCGTTGTTCGGCTTGACCACATAGGGCGGCGCCATCACGTGGTCCGCCATCACCTCGGCCTTGGTGCAGATGATGCTGTCAACCACGGGCAGACCGGCAGAGCGGAACACGTCCTTGCTGCGCTGCTTGTCCATCGCCAGCGCCGAGGCCAGCACGCCGGAATGCGAATAGGGCACGCCCAGCCATTCCAGCAGCCCCTGCACACAGCCGTCTTCGCCCCAGCGGCCATGCAGACAGTTGAGAACGGCATCGGGTTTGATGTCTTGCAAACGCGCAACAAGGTCGGGGCCTGCATCGACCTCGACCACGTCAAATCCTTCGTCCCGCAAAGCGGCGGCGCAAGCGTGTCCGCTTGAAAGTGAAACCTCGCGTTCTGCGGAAGGTCCACCCAATAGTACCGCGACTTTCGGGGGTGTCCTGCTCGACTGACCCACGTTAGTGCCTCTGTATCCCAAGCCCTTTTGCGGACTCTTATCGTTGTGACCTGTTTCGGTCCTGATCGTTTAACTGATCGTTGTTTTTGGTCGTTATTTTGGTCGTTCTGCCATCGTGAGAACCGGCAAATCCGCGCGCGGTTCGCCGATGCGCATAATTTCCCACTCTAGCGTGATACCGCTGGTTGCGTAAACCTCTTTTCGCACCTTTTCACCAAGGTTTTCAAGGTCCGCCGCCGTGGCATCGCCGGTGTTGATCAGGAAATTGGAATGCTTGGGGCTCATCTGTGCGCCGCCCACCGTTGCCCCGCGCAGGCCCGCATCGTCGATCACCTTCCACGCTTTCAGGTCGTGAACATCATCCGCCTGCCCTGTCGACGAAAAGCCGGCAGGGTTGCGAAAGGTCGATCCGGCGCTGCGGTCCCTGGTGGGCTGGGTCTCGTCGCGTTTTTGCAATTGCGCCGCCATGCGGTCGTGCAATGCGGCGGGATCACCGGCAGGGCCGCGCAGCGTGGCGCTGACCAGCACCGCCCCCTGCGGCAGGTCGCTTTGACGATAGCGGAAATTCATCTGCGCGGGTGTCAGGGTCACCACTTCGCCGCTGCGCAGAACCGCACGCGCCGAAACGAACACATCCGCCGTATAGCTGCCGTAGCAGCCCGCGTTCATCCGCACAGCGCCGCCGATGCTGCCCGGAATGGTGCGCAGGAATGTCAGGTCCACGCCCGCATCCGCCGCGCGCCGCGCCACATGCGCGTCCAGCGCCGCCGCCCCTGCCGTGACCGTGTCGCCCGAAACCTCGATCCCATTGAACCCGCGCCCCAGCCGGATCACCACAGCCCGCAAACCGCCATCGCGCACGATCAGGTTGCTGCCGACGCCCATCGGGAACACGGCCACATCACCGGGCAAGGCGGCCAGAAACTGCGCCAGATCGTCGATATCCGCAGGTTGAAACACCCAGTCCGCAGGCCCGCCCACGCGCAGCCATGTCAGATCGCTCAGGTCGCGGTTCGGGGTCAGTTTGCCACGGACGGGCGGAAGATCGGTCATGTCAGGCTCGGCTCTTGCGGGTCAGGAAACGGTGAATGATCCACCCCATACCAAAACAGGCGCACAAAAACAGGCCCATCGCCAACAAGGCCACGATCACGCTGTTGTTGTAGGGCGGCACGCCAAGCCTCAGCCAGATCAGCGCGGCGATGATCACCAGCGACAGCGGCACATAATACAGATACAGCCGGATATAGCCGCGCAGGCCGATGTACATCGCCACAGCCCCCAGGATCAGCGGCGGGACAAAGGCCGAAAACGGGATCATTTCCCCAAGGTCCGGCTGCGCAGCCAGCGCCCCAGATAGATCACCGGCCAGCGCAGGATCGACACGCCCGCCACCATCACCAGCAACCCGATCCACGGCCCGTGTTGCATGGTGACATAGCCCAGGATCGGAATGCCAAAGGCGATCAGCACATAGGCCGCACGCCAGTGGTAATCACGGCTGGGGGTCATGGCGATCAGGTTGGCGGCCAGCGCCCACAGGCAGGCGAATGTCAGCGAAAGTGTCATAGGTCAGGAAGCTCCGGTCGTTGCCCCCTCAGGCGTGCGTAGAAATAGCGCAGCGGATTGCGAAACATCGAAACGAAAGCAGCCAGCGCCAGCGCGCCCGCCCACCACGCGACCTGCATCCCGATCATCGCGATCAGAACAGGCGCCGCGATCAGTAGGGCGACTCCGGGCACATATTGGCGGCGCATCGGCAGCATGGCCACGGCGGCGGCGGCCAGAACCCACGCCACCGAAAGCCACAGCAAGGTCACGCCGCGCCCTTTTGCAACCGTTTCGGCAAGGCGTTGGCCCACGTGCTGATCGTCCCTGCCCCAAGGCAGACCACCATATCACCGGGGCGCGCGTTCTCGCGGATCAGCCGTTCTAGATCATCCTCGTCCATCACGGCAAAGGCATGACGATGCCCGCTGCGGGTCAGCCCCGCCACCAGATCGTCACGCGACGCACCGGGAATGGGCTGTTCACCTGCGGCGTAAACCTCGGCGATGCCGACCACATCGGCGTCGTTGAAACAGGCACAGAATTCGTCAAAGTGGTGCGACAGGCGCGAATACCGGTGCGGCTGGTGCACCGCGATCACGCGGCCTTCGGTGGCCTGACGCGCGGCGCGCAACACGGCGGCGATTTCAACCGGATGGTGGCCGTAGTCGTCGATGATCGTCACACCGTCGACCACACCCACACGGGTAAAGCGGCGGTTCACACCACCGAAATTGGCCAGCGCCTTGCGGATCTCGCCGCTTTTCATGCCCAGATGCCGCGCCACGGCCACCGCCGCCAGCGCGTTCGACACGTTGTGATCACCCGGCATCGGCAGGGTGCAACCTTCGATGATCGTGTCCTCGGCGCGCAAAATGATGTCAAAATGCGCGATACCGGCCTTGTACGTCAGGTTGACCGCCCGCACATCGGCCTGCGCGTTGAAACCATAAGTGGTCACCCGCCGGTCGGTCAGCTTGCCCACAAGGCTTTGCACGTCCGCGTCGTCGGTGCAGCACACAGCCAGCCCGTAGAACGGGATGTTCGACACGAAATCCAGGAACCCCTTGTGCAGGTTTTCCTCGGTGCCCCAATGTTCCATATGCTCGGGGTCGATGTTGGTGACGATGGCAATTGTCGCAGGCAAGCGGTTGAACGTACCGTCGCTTTCGTCCGCCTCGACCACCATCCACTCGCCCTCGCCCTTGCGGGCGTTGCTGCCATAGGCGTGGATCACCCCGCCGTTGACCACCGTGGGGTCAAACTTGCCCTCGTCCAGCAGGGCGGCGACCATCGTGGTCGTCGTCGTCTTGCCATGGGTGCCCGCAATGGCGATGTTCGATTTCAGCCGCATCAGCTCGGCCAGCATCTCGGCCCGGCGCACGATGGGCAAACCGCGCGCCCGCGCCGCGTCCAGTTCGGCATTGCCCGGCTTGATCGCCGATGAAATCACCACCACCTGCGCGTCTTCGATGTTCTCGGCCCGCTGGCCGACGAACACCAATGCGCCCAACTCTTCCAGCCGGTCGGTGATCTTGGATTTCTTCAGATCCGACCCCTGCACCACATAACCGTGGTTCAACAGCACTTCGGCGATGCCCGACATGCCGATGCCGCCGATGCCGACGAAATGAATGGGGCCGACGTCGCCGGGAAGTTTGGTGGCTGCGTTCATTGTTCTGTCTCTTTCCCAGCAAGCGTTTCGACCATCACGGCCAGTTCAACCGCCGCCGCCGGTTTGGCGTGACCGTGCGCGGCGGAGGCCATTTGCAATGCTCCGTTCGGATTGTCCAGAACCGCATGGATCTGTTCCGCCAGCGCGTCAGGGGTCAGCGCATCTTCGGGGATCAGGATCGCGGCCCCCGCATCGACCAGCCCGCGCGCATTGGCGGTCTGGTGATCGCCGGTGGCGGCGGCAAAGGGGATCAGGATCGACGGACGACCAATCACGCCAATGTCAGCCACCGAGGATGCCCCCGACCGCGATATCACCAACTGCGCTTCGGTCATGCGGCGCGGCACATCGTCAAAGAACGGCTGCACATCCGCGTCGATGCCCGCCTGCGCGTAATATTCGGCCACACGGTCCATGTCTTCCTCGCGGGCCTGATGGCTGACACGGATGTTGCGCACCATCTCTATCGGCAGTTGCGCGATAGCGGGCGGCACCACGTCGCTTAGCACCCGCGCGCCCTGGCTGCCGCCGATCACCAACAATTCCATCGGATAGTCACCGGGCACGATATACCCCGCCTCGGCCCGTTCCAGCACCGCGCGGCGCACAGGGTTGCCGACGTAATACCCCTCGATGCCGTCTGGCAGTTCGGTGGGCCACGTCCCGCACGCCACCGCCAGCACCCGCTTGGCGAAAATCTGGTTCACACGGCCCAACACGCCGTTCTGTTCGTGGATCATGCGCGGCAGACGCAGCGCCGTGGCCGCCGCCATCGCCGGAATTGACGGATAGCCGCCAAAGCCCACGACAACGTCCGGCCTGTCGCGCATCATCTTGAAGATCGCCCCCAGCACACCGCCCGCAATGCGGAAGGGCACCGCGGCCTTGGCCAGCACACCGCCGCGCGCAAATGTGGCGCTGCTGATCTGTTCGATCTGCGTCGAATGGGGAAAGCCGCCCGTGTACCGCGCCCCGCGCGCGTCCGTAGACAGTTTCACCCGCCAGCCGCGGCGCAACATTTCCTCGGCCAGCGCCTGCGCGGGGAACATATGCCCGCCCGTGCCACCGGCTGCGATCAACAAAAGCGGCTGTTTCATCGGCCGCGGCCCCGGCCCAGCAAATCGCTGATCTCGCCCTGGGGACGTGTGCGGGTGAACGCCAGCAGCATCCCCAGCGCAATCCCCGAGGCAATGACAGACGACCCGCCATAGCTGACAAAGGGCAGCGTCATCCCCTTGGCCGGCAGCAACCGCACGGCCACACCCATGTTGATCATCGCCTGCACGCCAAAGGTACAGGCCAGCCCGGTGCCCGCCAGCCGGATAAACGGATCACGCTCGCGCATCAGGCGCAGCAGTGACCGCACCACCACAACCGTGTACAGCGCGATGATGACCAGCACCAGGATCAGCCCGTATTCTTCAGCCGCCACGGCAATGATGAAATCGGTGTGCGCATCGGGCAGCGACCATTTCACCTCGCCCTCGCCGACGCCCACGCCGAACAGCCCACCCTCGCGGATCGCGTTGGTGGCATAGCCCATCTGCGTCGTGGGGTCGATGTCGGTGCTCAGGAAGCCGTCGATCCGGCGCGCAAAGTGTTCAGAATTGGAATAGGCCACAGTGCCCGCCATCACGACCAGCCCGGCCATGCCGACCAGCAGCAGCATCGGCGCACCGGCGACAAAATACATCACGCCCCAGCCGAACAGCACCAGACAGGCCTGACCAAAGTCGGGCTGTAACGCCAGCATCAGCACGATGGTCACGCACAGGATAAACGACCACATCCGCCCCGGAGGACCGTTCAGGTCCTGGCCCGCGGCCATCATCCATGCACAGACAACCACAAACCCCGGTTTCAGGAACTCGGACGGCTGCACGCTGGCAAAGCCCAGCGAGAACCAGCGCGTCGCACCCTTGCCGAAATCGGTGCCGAAAAACGGCAGCAGCATCAGCGCGATAAATGTCAAAAGAAAGCCAACGACCGCCAGACGGCGCACCATCACCGGCGTCATCATCGACGTCAGCATCATCGCAACCAGCGCGACACAGCCGAAAAACGCCTGTCGTTGCACGTAGTGAAAGGAGTCAAAGCCGTTTTTCGCGGCCAGCGGCGGCGACGCGGCCAGCCCCAACAGCAACCCGATGGTGAACAGGATCAAAATGCACGACATCGACCACATGTCGATCGTGCGCCACCATTTCGGCAAAATCGGTTCGCCATCGCGCACCGGTGCTGCACCATACACCATTTCTGTCATGTCAAACCGCCTAGAACTGCCTCAGGTCGCCCCTTTGCGGGGTCTAAGGCGCATCATAGCCGGAAAAACCGCTGCGGGCTAGTGGGTTTCACCCCCGCCCGCCACTGGGCAAGCGCCCGCCGATCAGGGGCGCGCGCGGGTGCCGCGAATGGGATAGTTCTTTTCGCGCACGAACGTGATGCCGCGCAGCAGCGCGTCCAGATCGGGGCGCGCAAAGGGGGCGTTCGACACGTCGACGATTTGCAGGCTGCCGTCCCCGTTCACCACGAACGTTCCCGGCTCGGCAAAGGGGCGGTCGGTTTCCTGCGGGCTGCGCGGGTCCGAGATGAACAGCCCCAGCTGCGCCATCTGGTCGGGACTAAGATCATAGGCCACCGGCAGTTCAAGCGCCTGTTCTTCCACCATCTTTTGCGCCTTGCCCAAAGGGTCGGCCGACACGGCAATCACCTCGACCTTCTGGTCATAAAAGGCCGACGCCATCTCTTGCAGTTGCGACAGATAGCGTTTGCAGATCGGGCAGTGCAGGCCGCGATAGACGACAACCAACTGCCATTCGTGTCCGTCCAGCGCCTTGCCCAATGTGCGGGTGCGGCCACCAACGGTGTTCAACTGGATTTGCGGAAACGGCGTGCCTGCATCAAGCGTGTTCATGGGGCGGTCCTTTCAGAATTGCGTTGCCCCCTACCTATGCCTTGTGACGCGCGCGTCAAAGCCTGTCAGCGGTTTCTTGACCAGACCCGCACAATCAGGCAGGGCTGCGCGATGCAGATTGACACGTTGATCATAGGCGCCGGTGCGGCCGGCATGATGTGCGCGGCCCATGCGGGCGGGCACACAGGCAAACGCGTGATGATCGTGGATCACGCCAAGGCCCCCGGCGAAAAAATCCGCATCTCGGGCGGCGGGCGGTGCAATTTCACCAATATGTACTGCGACCCGCAGGCGTTTTTGTCTGCAAACCCGCATTTCGCCAAATCGGCGCTGGCGCGGTACACGCAATGGGATTTTATCGACCTGATCGACCGTCACGGCATTGCATGGCACGAAAAAACGCTGGGGCAGTTGTTCTGCGACGGCTCGGCCAAGCAGATCGTGGCGATGCTGACGGGAATGATGGCCGATGCGGGGGTGACGCTGCATTTGCAAACCTCTGTCGGCAATGTTGCAAAGTCCGCGGACGGCTTTGCAGTCGATTTGCAAACTTCTGACGGAGCTTTGCAAATTCAAGCGCAGAACCTGGTTCTGGCCACCGGCGGCAAGTCGATCCCCAAGATGGGGGCCACGGGCCTGTCTTATGACATCGCGCGTCAATTCGGTCTGCCGGTGACCGATACCCGCCCCGGACTTGTCCCCTTCACCTTTGCCGAAGGGCGCTTTGTTCCGCTGGCCGGTGTCGCCGCGCCCGCCCGCATGGTCGCGGATGGCCCCAGCTTTGACGAAGCGGTGCTGTTCACCCACCGTGGCCTGTCCGGCCCTGCGGTGCTGCAAGTGTCCAGCTACTGGCGCGAAGGCGAACAGGTCACGCTGAACCTTGACCCGCAAAACACCATCGCCCCCGCCCTGCGCGCACAACGCCAGCACTACGGGCGGCGCAACCTGACGACGGAACTGTCCACCCATCTGCCGTCGCGGCTGGTCGATTTCATGAAAGACGACTGGGCGCTGACCGGCAACCTGGCCGACCAGTCCGACGCCCGCATCGACGCGCTGGTGGACCGCATCCAGAACTGGCACCTGACCCCCACCGGCACCGAAGGCTATCGCACCGCCGAGGTCACCCTTGGCGGCATCGACACCGACGCGCTGTCGTCCAAAACGATGCAGGCCAAGGACGTTCCGGGCCTCTATGCCATCGGTGAAGCGGTCGATGTCACCGGCTGGCTGGGCGGCTACAATTTTCAGTGGGCGTGGTCGTCAGGCATGGCCGCCGCGCGGGCGATTGCGGCAGGCTAAGCCACCCCCAACCGCGCCTTGACCTCGGTCACGAAATCATCGCCGCGTTTCTCGAAACTGTCGTATTGGTCAAAACTGGCCGCCGCCGGCGCCAACAGCACCGTATCGCCTGCCTCAGCATCCGCCATCGCCGCCGCGACCGCCGATGCCATCGTCCCGCAGACTTGCGTTTCCGCGTCCAGTTGCACGGCAAAAGCCGCCGCCTCGCGTCCGATCACATAGGCCTTTTTCACCGACCCCGACACCGCGTTCAGCGGGTCCAGCCCGCCCTCTTTCTGCAAGCCGCCGCAAATCCATCGGATGTTCTGGAACGCCTCCAGCGCCTTTACCGCGCTGTCCACATTGGTGGCCTTGCTGTCGTTCACGTAAGACACGCCGCCTGCTTCCGCGATCAACTGGCTGCGGTGCGGCAACCCGCCGAAACTGTGAAACGCCGCCTCGATCACGCGCGGGGCCAACCCCAGCGACCGGCAGGCGGCATAGGCCGCACAGGCGTTCTGATGATTGTGCGCACCCGGCAACCCCTTGACGCTGCGCAGGTCGATCGACGCCACCTGCTTGCCCTTGCGGTATTCCGACAGGAAGCCCTTGCGCGCAAAGATGTTCCACCCCGGCCCCGCCAGCTTGGCCGCGACCGAAATGCGGATCACGCGGTCGTCCGTCGGCCCCTCGGCCAGTTGTCCGGCCAGAAACCGGCCCTCGGCCTCGTCCACACCAATCACCGCGCGGTCGGGTCCGCCTTCGGCGAACAGCCGACGCTTGGCGGCGAAATAACCCCCCATGCCGGCGTGCCGGTCCAGATGATCGGGGCTGAGGTTGGTGAACACGGCCACATCCGGCGTCAGGCTGCGCGCCAGATCGGTCTGATAGGATGACAGCTCCAGCACCACCACACCGCCATCGGCGGGCGGGTCGATGTCCAGCACCCCGCGCCCGATGTTGCCCGCAAGCTGGCTGTCGCGCCCCGCTTCGGTCAAAATGTGGTGGATCAGCGCCGAGGTGGTCGATTTGCCGTTCGATCCGGTCACCGCAACCACGCGCGGGACGGTGTCATAGGTGGCCCAGTCGGGCGTTGCAAAGCTTTGGAAAAACAGGCCGATGTCATTGTCCACCGGCACCCCCGCCAACTGCGCGGCCGCGACGATGGCATTGGGCGAGGGGTACAGATGCGGAATGCCCGGGCTGACCACCAGCCGCGCGATGTCGTCGAATGCGCTGGGGTGGTGCAGGTCCTGAACCGCGAACCCTTCGGCTTCGGCCTTGGCCTGTGCGGCGGGGTTGTCATCCCAGCACACCGGCAGCGCACCGCCTGCGGCCAGCGCACGGGCGGCGGACAGGCCGGACCGGCCCAGCCCCAACACCGCCACTTTTGCACCCGCCAAACCCTGTACTGGAATCATCATATCGCCCCTGTTAACTGTGCGCCGCAGAATGGGCGCAATACGCGTCTTTCACAAGCCGGAGTGCCGCGAAATGGCCGATGTTGAATCCATCCTGCGGACGCTGAACAGCGATGCCCGCCAAGGTGACGACTGGGGACAGGTCGCCCAGTACATTCCGCAATTGGCCGACGTGGACCCTGCGCAATTCGCAATCTCGGTCGCGCTGGCCGATGGCCGCCTGCTTGAGGCCGGAGATTGCCATGTGCCCTTTTCGGTCCAGTCGATCACCAAGATTTTTACGCTGGCCATCGCCTTGGGCCGGTCCGGCGACCAGCTTTGGACCCGCGTGGGCCGCGAACCTTCGGGGCGGGCGTTCAATTCGATCGTGCAACTGGAACAGGAAGACGGTCGCCCGCGCAATCCGTTCATCAACGCAGGGGCCATCGTGACCACGGACGAAGTGCTGGGCACACGCACCCCGCGCGAGGCACTGGGGGAAATCATTGCCTTTGTCCGTGCCGCCGCCGGATCGGACGACATCTACATCAACGATGCGGTCGCCGCGTCGGAAACCGCCTATGGCCACCGCAACTTTGCGCTGGCGCATTTTCTGGCGTCCCGTGACAACCTGAACAACAGCCCCGAAAAGGTGCTGGGCACTTATTTCCACCACTGTGCGCTGGAAATGACGACCGGCCAACTGGCGATGGCGGGCCGGTTTCTGGTGGACGGACCCGCGATGCCCAACCTTGTCTCGCCCCGCCGGATCAGACGTCTGAATGCGCTGATGCTGACCTGTGGCCACTACGACGGTTCGGGTGATTTTGCCTATCGTGTCGGCATCCCCGGCAAAAGCGGTGTGGGGGGCGGCATTCTGGCCATTGTGCCCGGACAGGCGTCGATTGCCGTCTGGAGCCCCGGCCTTAACCGCTATGGCAATTCGCACAAGGGCACAGAGGCCCTTGCACAGCTTACAACAGCCATGAACTGGTCGATTTTCTAGGCGGGCGCTTTCAAGCGGTCAGCGCACTTTCAACGTGGCCAGACCGATCATCGCGAGGATCAGCGAGATAATCCAGAACCGGATCACGATCTGCGGCTCGGCCCAGCCCTTTTTCTCGTAGTGATGATGGATCGGTGCCATCAGGAACACGCGCTTGCCGGTGCGTTTGAAATACAGCACCTGGATGATAACGCTCAGCGCCTCGACCACGAACAGACCGCCGACGATGGCCAGCACCAGTTCGTGCTTGGTCGCAACGGCAATGGCCCCCAATGCGCCGCCCAGGGCAAGGCTGCCGGTGTCGCCCATGAACACCGCGGCAGGGGGCGCATTGTACCACAAGAACCCCAAACCGCCGCCGAACAGTCCGGCGGTAAAGATCAGGATTTCGCCGGTGCCCGGCACATAGTGCACGTCCAGATAATCGGTAAAGTCGACGCGGCCCACCGCGTAGGCGATCACGCCCAACGTGCCTGCGGCGATCATCACCGGCATGATCGCCAGCCCGTCCAGCCCGTCGGTCAGGTTGACCGCATTGGCCGACCCCACGATCACGATGATCGAAAACGGCACGAACAGATAGCCCAGATTGATCAGCGTGTCCTTGAACACCGGCAGGGCAAGCTGGTTTTGCAATTCAGCGGGATGGTACAGCGCCGAAACATAGGCCGCGATGCCCGCGATCAGGAACCCCAGCAACAACCGCACCTTGCCCGACACGCCTGCGGTCGTCTGCTTGGACACCTTGGCGTAATCGTCGGCAAAGCCGATGGCGGCAAAGGACATGGTGACAAACAGCACCACCCAGATGAACGGGTTGTCCAGCCGCGCCCACAACAGCGTTGACGTCAGCAGCGCGCCCACGATCAGCAGCCCGCCCATGGTCGGCGTGCCCGCCTTGACGAAATGCCCCTCGGGGCCGTCGTCGCGGATCGGCTGGCCCTTGCCCTGGGTGCGGCGCAGCACGTTGATCAGCGGCTGACCAAAGATAAATCCGAACAGCAATGCCGTCAGAAACGCCCCACCGGCGCGGAAGGTAATATAGCGAAACAGGTTAAAGAAATCGCCACCATCCGACAGCAGGGTCAACCAATACAGCATTTCAGGTATTCCAACTCATGTTTTTTCTGGCCCGAAGCGTGTTCAGGCGTTTTCGACCGGATGGCCCATTTTGCGGATTGCGTCAACGACCAGCGCCAGTTTCATGCTCAGCGACCCTTTGGCCAGCACAACGTCGCCTGCGTCCAGCCGCGCGCGCAGCACCTTGGCCATATCTTCCGAGGTTTCGCACCAGCGGCCGCGCTGGTGTTCGGGCAATGTGTTGTACAGCGCGCGCATCAGCGGGCCGATGCAATGGACGCGGTCCACCTTTTCCATCGCTTCCAGATCGGCCAGACCGGCGTGCAGTTTCTGCGCGTCGTCGCCCAGCTCTTTCATGTCGCCCAGCACCGCGATGCGGCGGCCCTGACGCACGCGGCCCATGCCATTGGTCACCTCGGCAGCCGCCAGCACCTCAAGGGCGGCGGCCATCGACGTGGGGTTGGCGTTATAGCTGTCGTCGATCAGTTCCAGCGTCAGATCACGCTCGACCGGGTCCAGGTAAATCGTCTCGCGCGCGCCGCGCCCCTTGAAGGGGGTCCAGCGGCCCAGACTTTGCGCAGCCAGCGCCAGATCGGCACCCAGTTCGGCGCAGGTGGCCAGCGCCCCCAGCCCGTTCATCGCGAAATGCTGCCCCGCAGTGGCGATCTTGAACACCAGCGGGCTGCCGTCCACCTCGGCTTGCACGATGGTGGTGTCGCTTTGCAGTTTCACATCTTTCAGCACGTAATCAAAGCCATGCCAGCCAAAGCCTACATCCTTGCGTTTCGCATCCAGCGCCTTGGCTTGCAGGATCGCGGCGGTTTCCACGTCGTTGTTCAGGATGGCCGATCCGCCGTATTCCAGCCCGTCGATGATGCTGGCCTTTTCCACCGCAATGCCTGTGATGTCGTCGAATGCCTCAAGGTGTGCGGCAGCGACGGTGGTGATCAGCGCCACGTGCGGGCGCGCCATGCGGGCCAGCGGGGCGATCTCTCCGGGGTGGTTCATGCCGATCTCGATCACCGCATATTCGGTGTCCTGCGGCATCCGCGCCAGCGTCAGCGGCACGCCCCAGTGGTTGTTGTAGCTGGCCACGGACGCATGGGTGCGCCCCTGATCGCCCAGCATCGCCAGCAGCATTTCCTTGGTCGAGGTTTTGCCGACGCTGCCCGTCACCGCCACCACACGCGCACGGGTGCGCGCACGCCCCTTGCGGCCCAGCGCCTCCAGCGCCGTCAGCACGTCAGGTACGATCAACAGCGGCGCGTCGTCGGCCACCCCTTCGGGGACATGGCTGACCAATGCGGCAGCGGCCCCTTTTGCCAGCGCCTGTGCCACGAAATCATGGCCGTCGCGCACGTCTTTCAGCGCCACGAACAAATCGCCCTGTTCCAGCGTGCGGGTGTCGATGGACACGCCGGTCGCCACCCAATCGGTGGTGACGGTGCCGCCCGTGGCCTCGGCGGCATCGGCGGCGGTCCACAGCGGCGTCGTCATGTCAGGCGTCCTTCCAGTGCGGCGACAGCCAGGCTGGCCTGTTCCGCATCGTCAAAGGGCAGCACGTCGTCGCCGACGATCTGCCCGGTTTCATGGCCCTTGCCCGCGATCAGCAGTGCGTCGCCGGGTTCCAGCATATCCACCCCGCGCAGGATCGCCTCGGCGCGGTCGCCGACCTCCATCGCGTCGGGGCAACCGCCCAGCACGGCGGCGCGGATGGTGGCGGGGTCTTCGGAGCGGGGGTTGTCGTCGGTCACGATCACCACGTCGGCATTGGCCGCTGCCGCCGCCCCCATCAGCGGGCGTTTTCCGGCGTCACGGTCGCCGCCCGCCCCCACGATGGCAATCAGGCGGCCCATCACATGCGGGCGCATCGCGGACAGGGCGGTTTCGATGGCATCGGGCGTGTGGGCGTAATCCACAAACACCGCCGCCCCGTTTTCGCGGCTGGCGGCCAGTTGCATCCGTCCCCTGACCGTCACCAGATGCGGCAGCGTGTCGAACACATGCGACGGCTCTGCCCCGCAGGCGATGACCAGACCGGCGGCCAGCGCCACGTTGTCGGCCTGAAAATCCCCGATCAGGTTCAGCCGCGCCTGAAACACCTTGCCCTGATAGACCAGCCTTATGTCCTGCCCCGTGGCGTCCATGCGCTGCCCCGCCAGATGCAAATCACCGCCTGCGCGGCCCACCGTCATCACCTGCTGGCCCCGTGCCTTGGCAATCGCCGCCATATCGACACCGCGTTCGTCGTCGATGTTGATCACGGCGGTGCCGTCCTCGGGCAACACACGGGCGAACAGGCCCGCCTTGGCGTCGAAATAGGCGTCAAAGCTGTGGTGATAGTCCAGATGATCCTGCGTAAAGTTGGTGAAACCCGCGGCCCGCAGCACCACGCCGTCCAGCCGCCGCTGGTCCAGCCCGTGCGACGACGCCTCCATCGCGGCATGGGTGATCCCGCGCGATGCCGCCGCCGCCAGCGTGCGGTGCAGCGTGATCGGTTCCGGCGTGGTATGGGCCAGCGGCGCGGTCCATGCGCCCTCGACGCCGGTGGTGCCCAGATTGATGGCGGACAGGCCCAGTTCAATCCAGATCTGCCGCACAAAGGTGGATACGGATGTTTTCCCATTGGTGCCGGTCACGGCCACCATGACCTGCGGCTGCGCGCCAAAGAACAGCGCGGCGGTGCGCGCCAACGTCTCGCGCGGGGTGTCGGTGACAACCAGTGCGGCACCCGATGCGGCCAGCACATCACGGGCCAGTTCCGCCCCGACCGGATCGGTCAGAATGGCAGAGGCTCCGCGCTGCAAGGCGCCCTCAATGAAACTGGCACCATGCACGCGGCTGCCCGGCATGGCGGCAAACAGCGTGCCCTCGCGGGCCTCGCGGCTGTCAACGCACAGGTTGATCAGCTGCGGATTCGCACCCGACACGGCCATCAGCCCCAGAGAATTCAACGTGATACTGCGGGGCGTGACCATAAGAGATGCCTTTTCGGCTTAGTTGCTGCTGGTCAGCGTTATATCAGCCAGTGTGGTCGGTTCAACGGTTGGTCGCAGACCCAAAAGCGGCGCCAGACGGCGGACCATCTCGGCGGCCACGGGCACGGTGGTCCAACCGGCGGTGCGGCGCGGCTTGTCGCCCGATGTTTCCACCGGCTCGTCCAGCGATACGATCAACACGTATTTGGGGTCGTTGCTCGGGAACATGCTGGCAAAGGTCGAAATGTTGCGATCCTTGTAATAGCCGCCCTGCGGGTTCGGCTTGTCCGCCGAGCCTGTCTTGCCGCCCACCGCATAGCCCGGCACATCGCCAAAGCTGGCGGTGCCCTCGGTCACAACCTTGCGCAACATGGCGCGGGCGGCTTCGGCTGCCTTGGCGCTCATCACCCTTTCGCCCTGCGACGTGCGCCCGTCCTGCTTCAGGATCGTGGGCTTTACGATATAGCCGCCGTTGGCAATCGCGGAATAGGCAGCGGCCAACTGCATGGGCGAGGTCGAGATGCCATGCCCATAGGAAATGGTCACAGCACTCAGCTCGGTCCACTGTTTCGGCAACAAGGGCTTGCCCTGCGCCGCTTCAACGATCTCGAACGGGGTCGATTCAAAAAAGCCCAGCTTTTTCAGGAACTCTTGCTGACGTTCTACCCCGATTTGCAGCGCCAACCGGCCCGAACCGCGGTTGGACGAATGCATGATAATGTCCGTAACGCTGAGCACGCCGTAGTTTTTCGAATGGAATTCGCCAATCGGATAGCCCCCCACCCGCATCGGCGGCGACGTGTCGATCATCGTGTCGGCGGTCACCAGCCCCAGATCCATCGCCTGAACGGCCGCGAAAATCTTGAACACCGACCCCAGTTCGTACACGCCCTGCACCGACCGGTTGTACAGCGGGCTGTCCGACGGGTCGCCGGAAATCGCAGGACGTGGGCGGTTGTTGGGGTCAAAGGTGGGCAACGACACGACCGAAACCACCTCGCCGGTGTGCACGTCCATCAGGATTGATGTGGCGCCCTTGGCGTTCATCAGCTTCATGCCGCCCCACAGCACCCGTTCGGCCGCCGCCTGAACCGTCAGGTCCAGCGACAGCGTCAGCGGTTTGCCCGCATTGTCGGGATCGCGCAGATAGTCGTCAAAAAACTTCTCGACCCCCGCCACGCCGATCACTTCGGCGGCGCTGACGCCTTCCTTGCCAAAGGACGCACCGCCCAGAACATGGGCGGCCAGCGTGCCGTTGGGATACAGCCGCATGTCACGCGGACCGAACATCAGGCCCGGGTCACCGATCTCGTGCACCGCCTGCATTTGCTCGGGGCTCATGGTTTTCTTGATCCACAGGAACTTGCGCTTGCCGGTGAAATCCTTGACCAGACGGTCGTGCTTCAGGTCGGGAAAGATCTGCACCAGCTTTTCAGCGGCCCCCATCGGGTCGATCATATGGGTCGGCTGCGCATACAGTGCGTGCGTTTCAAAGTTGGTGGCCAGCAATTGTCCGTTGCGGTCCACAATATCGGCCCGCGCCGCCGAGATGGACGCCCCCGGCGCATAGGCGCGCGGCTCCATCGGCTCGGAGATCGACAACAGCCCCATGCGCGCGCCCACAACCACAAAGGCGCAGACAAAGAACATGCCCAAAATCAGCAAACGGCTTTCGGCACGCGCCCGCATCCGGTCGCGCATTTCCTCGTGGCGGATGCGCTTGTTCTCGCGCTCGATCGCGTCGGGGTTCTCGCCGTTCGCACGGGCCGGCAGAATGCGCGCCAGCGGGCGCAGGGGAACGCGGATCATTCGCTTGCCTCCATGTTCGAGACATCCACCGGATTGGTGATGGGCAACAGGACCGGCGCAGGCGGATAGGCAACCTGATCAATCATGCCGAACTGTTCGGGGGCCAGCGGCAACAGGCCGAGGCTGTCAAAGTTCACATCCGCAAGGTCGCGCAGCCGGTCGGGACGGTTCAGATAGGCCCATTCGGCCCGCAACACCGCCAGCCGCGCATGGGACTGCTGGATCTGGTGGCGCAGCTTGTCCGTGTCGTTCAACGCCTTTTGTGTCGCGTAATTCTCGCGGTAGGCCCAGAACGCCAACCCGATCACGGTTATCACTGTCAGAATATAAAGAACCGATCGCATTTATTCGAACACTCCTGCCGTGTACGGCATTCCAATGGATTTAGCGTCAATCTGACCTGACGGGACGTCGGTGCGCGTGGCCACCCGCAGCTTGGCCGAGCGCGCGCGCGGGTTGGCGTCGACCTCGTCCGCGTCGGCGGCAATGGCCTTGCGGGTCTTCTGGGTAAACTGCGCCGCTTGCGCCTCGGTCTCGGGGGCATAGCGGTTGGCATTGGCCTGACTGCCGGTGCGCGCGGTCAGAAACCGTTTGACCATGCGGTCCTCGACCGAATGAAAGGTGACCACAGCCAGTTGCCCGCCGGGTTTCAACGCCCGTTCGGCAGCCATAAGCCCCTGATAAAGCTCGCCGTATTCGTTGTTCACCGCAATGCGCAGCGCCTGGAAGCTGCGGGTGGCGGGATGCGACTGGTTCGGCTTGGACCGTGGCAGGCAGGATTCGACAATCTTGGCCAGACGCAGGGTCGTGGTGATCGGCGCGACATCACGCTCCCGCACGATCGCCTTGGCAATGCGGCGGCTGGCGCGTTCTTCACCGTAATGGAACAGCACATTGGCCAGCACCGCCTCGTCTGCGTCATTGACCAGATCGGCCGCCGACGGGCCGTCCTGGCTCATCCGCATGTCCAGCGGTCCGTCGCGCATGAAGGAAAATCCGCGCTCGGCCAGGTCCAGTTGCATCGAGCTGACGCCCAGATCCAGTACAACACCGTCCAGATCCTGTACATATTCGTCCAGTTTCGAAAACACGCCCTGCTGCATGACGATCCGGTCGCCATAGTCGCCGACCCAGCCCGCCGCCATCTCGAAGGCCAGCGGGTCGCGGTCAACCGCGATCACGCGGTCGGCACCCGCCTCAAGCAGCGCACGGGTATAGCCCCCCGCGCCAAAGGTTCCGTCCAGCCATGTCCCGGTGATGGGTGCGCAATGGCGCAGGATGGCGTTGATCAGAACCGGAATATGTGGCCCCCCAGCCATGATTATTCCAACTCCCCGTCCAGATAGACGGACGGATCAACATCCGGATCATAACCGTCACCCTCAAGGTCGTCATGGACCGCATCAAAGGTGTCAGGGTTCCAGATTTCAAAGGTATCGCCCGAGGCTGCAAAGCGGGCCATGTCGGTCAGCCCGATCTTTTCGCGCAGCTTTGCCGACAGGACGATGCGGCCCGTGTCATCGACCACGGTTTCAATGGCTTGCGTCGAATACAGACGCTCCATCGCCTTGCGCTTGGCAGAGCCGCGCGGGTGTTTCGAGATTTTCTCGTCAACCTCGTCCATGGCCTCGATGGTGAAACCTTCAAGGTAGTCGCGGGTCTTGCCGCCATAGACGATGATGATGCGGGGCGGCAGGCCGTCTTTCCATTCGGGATCGGACCCTTCGATCACACGACGAAACGAGGCCGGGATTGACACCCTGCCCTTTGCGTCCACCTTGTGGTCGCTTTCGCCTCTGAACCTGCGTGCCATCTGGCCTGGTCCGTCCCAATGTTGCGCCCGTTATGGTTCGGGCTTTGTGTGTCTCGCGCCCCCGCGAATGTCGTCCCCAGAGCTTGAAATAAAAACGGCGGGTTGATCTGCTGCCACTGATCAACCCGCCGCCTTGTCCCGCTTGGCGGGATGTCCAGCTGCGCGCGCCACCTGGGGGGATGTCTGCTCGCTCGCGCGCCGGATCTTTGGTCTGATGAAAGCGAGGTGCCTGTATGAAACCTGCTAGAGTCTTGTTTGTCTGCGTGGGGTCGTTTGGTGCCCCGTGTCTCGTTCTCATCCGATGAACAATTGATCGCATGGGAATTCATGGGCGGCAATAGTTTTTTATGGGACCAAGCCACAAACTGTGCCCCGCGAGCAAGGTTATACACAACATATTGTGGATAAAAATCGGCGGAATTTAGCTCAATTGGTTTGAATATGAGAAAATAACACAACATCTTGTGCGGCTACCACACTAGGAATGGTCGCCCATAGTTTCCCAAAAAACTTATCCACAGCGCCGCCGGATATCCCATGTTTCCCTTACGTTCTCAAGGGTCAGCGCCCATCGCCCGCTGAATCACCCCCGAATCTGCAAATCACGGCCCTGTGATTCGGAAGTCAGAGGTCATTTCCCAATCTCGTCCCATGATTTCCCACACCACCCGCGCCAGCCCACCCCGATCCCATGAAATCCCGCGGCTTGCGCATGAGATGTAGCGCGACATTGGAAAGTGCAGTGATTTACACAGAAACCTGCAGCAAAGTGTTTTGAGGGATGGTGGGGAGCGGGCGGGGCAGCGCCAGGCGCTCAAGTTCAGACCAGACACTTTAGCAATGACAGCTTGCTAAAACCCTCGCGCCCATAACGGATGCCAATTGCACGGCGGCTATGCGCTTGCGCGATGCAGGCCGCAAACACAGAAATTCACACAACGGTTCAAGATCGCCGCAACAAGATTAACTTTGATCCATGGGATCAGGTTTATGTGTAATCACCGCGTCGTTGACCGCAGGTCCGGCAAACCTGCTCTGGCATGCTTTTGCTCTGCCGCCAACGGTGCAGGCCAAACAGACAGGTTACCCGTGCTAGCTTACGTGCAAGACTTTTCATCGGAACCAATAGTCCTTTTTTCATTTACGCGCGGCGGATTTCCTTCTTCTCATCAAAGCTAAGACAAATGGCTTAGAGAGGCCTGCTCGTGAAAATGTAAATAAGGTTTCGAACGAGCCGTTATGAAGGATAGTAATCAATCCAAGACGTTAAACACGACACTCGCTACGTTATGGGTAGTCTCACATATCAGATGTATAGAAAAGGAGAATTCTTCAAAAAATCACCTTCTTGGCGATTAGTTTTGCCATGACGGTTAAATAATCGGTGTTTGCTAGATTTAGCCGCTTCCCTGAGCGTAATTAAAGCTTCGCCTATAAACAAAAAGACGATTTGGGCCAGGTGTTCACCTGGAAACGCCAGTTCACTGACGTAAAAATCCCTGATCAGCACCTGCGCCCGCGCGCCGCTGCCATCCCGCTGCTTGCCGATCCAATAAGTCGTCTGCACCGCCTCGATCGTGAACGCGGAGCTCTCCTTGACCTCGGGCAGATCATTCAGTGACGGCAAGAACTTTCCCTGACTCGCGGCAAGTTGTTCCGCCATCCTGAAATCATCACGGCTGAACATGGCCGTTGCGGGCATCCTTGCCCTGATCGGGCCAAAGCCTGGGGGCCATACCGATGTTGAAACTGGTGTTGTGATGCCCGCGCATGATGCTGGCGCTTGGCGTGCTGGGCGCGGCTTGCATGTATATAGAGGCAAACCGCGCCCAGGATTAGGCAAGCCTCAGGCCATGCCGCCGTCGATCAACCCCTTGGCGATCTTGGCATAGGCCTGCGCCATCGGTCCGTCGCCCGCGGCTACCGGTGTGCCATTGTCACCGGCCAGCCGCGTTTCCAGATCAATCGGCAAGGCCCCCAGCAGCGGCACACCCATCTTCTGCGCTTCGGTCGCCACGCCACCGGTGCCGAAAATCTCGTGCTGCGCGCCGCAGTCGGGGCAGATGAACATCGACATGTTTTCAATCAGCCCCAGCACAGGGGTTTTCAGCGTCTTGAACATGTCCAGCGCCTTGCGTGCATCAATCAGCGCCACGTCCTGCGGCGTGCTGACCACGATGGCCCCGGTCAGTTCGGATTTGGTGCACAGGGTCAGTTGAACATCGCCGGTGCCCGGCGGCAGATCGACCAGCAGCACGTCCAGCTCGCCCCACTGCACCTGCCCCAGCATCTGTTGCAGCGCGCCCATCAGCATCGGGCCCCGCCAGACCACGGCCTTGCCCTCTTCCATCATGAAACCGATCGACATCAGCGTAACGCCATGCGCGTGCAGTGGGATGATCGTCTTGCCGTCGGGCGATGCGGGGCGTTTGTTCACCCCCATCATGCGCGGCTGCGAGGGTCCGTAAATATCGGCATCCAGCAGCCCCACCTTGCGGCCCTGTTTGGCCAGCGCCACGGCCAGGTTCGACGACACGGTGGATTTGCCCACACCGCCCTTGCCCGAGCCAATGGCCAGAATGCGCTGAACCCCCGACGGCTTGGTCGGGCCGTCCTGCGGCTTGGGGTGGCCGCCGATCTTCAGGCTGGGCGGCGGTGTCGCGGGTTTGGCGGCGGGGCCGTGGGCGGTCAGGGCCACCTGCACGCTGTCCACGCCCGACACGGCGGCCACGGCAGCTTGCGCCGCTTCGCGGACCGGCCCCATGGCCTGCGCGGCCTCGGGCGTCGGTGCCTCGATGACAAAGCGCACGGCGCTGCCGTCGATCTGGATGGCACGAATCAAATCGCGGCTGATCAGGTCGCCGCCATCGGGCAAGGCGACTCGTTTCAGCGCGGCGGTGATCAGATCGTTTGTAAGTGTCATGTCATACCTCTTTTCACAGCCATTGTTGTGGCAGTTGCCGCCGCAGGTGCAACCCCTAACGGCGGTTTGCACAAGGCTTGGGCGCTTTGCAAAAATAGGTCAGTGCCCCCTATGCATTTGCTGCATGGCAGCATTGTTGATACGTCTATTGTGCAGGCGCAGCATTTCACTAAATTGAAGTCAACACGAACGCAAACGAACGCAAAACAAACATCCGAGGCACCGACGAACATGGCCTATCTGAACCAGACAACCACATACGCAAGCCTGACCGAGCGTCTGCTGGCAACCACAGCACGCCTGCTGGACGCCGCTGCGGCACGTCAGGCAAAACGCGCGGTCTACCGCACAACATTCAACGAGCTGGCAAGCCTGGGTGATCGCGATCTCGCTGATCTCGGCCTGCACCGCTCGCAAATCCGCCGGATTGCCACCGAGGCAGCCTACGGCGACAAGTAATACGAGTTCGGGCATTTTCACCTCCTCCCGGAAATGTCCGTCACGACGCGGCGGTATCTCTCCTCCTCCCTGATGCCGCCGCACCTTTTCCCCGATCAAACGGGGATACGACATCGCTGCCGGTCTTTCCTCCTCCCTGACCTGCGCAGTGACTAACGCGGCGACACCGCTCCTCCCTCAGGTGTCGCCGCACAGGATACCCCGGTCAAACGGGGGTTTGGATCGCCACTTGGGTCTCTCCTCCTCCCTGACCCGGTGGTGAACTAGGCGGCGGCCCTTCCTCCCAAGTGCCGCCGCACCTTCTACCCCGGTCAAACGGGGATACGGATCGCCACCTGGCCTCTCCTCCTCCCTGGCCCGGTGGTGAAAATACGCGGCGGTCTCTCCTCCCAGATCCCGTCGCACCCTAAAATTGTCGGGCCTCTCCTCCTCCCTGGTCCCGGCAATTGCAAAGGCGGCGGTCCCATCCTCCCGGGGCCGCCGTTTTTTTATGTTTGTGAGGGGGTTCGGAATGTGGTGTCGGCGCGCGGCGCGATTGGTCGCTGTGCGGGACGAAGCTGCCGTTAGAAATGGAATGCGAAGCCGCGCATCGTCGGGCCGTGGTGCGGCGATCCTGCTTCTGTGACTGGCACTTTATGGCAGCCAAGCACATCCAACCTGTCCGTCACGCGCAACAGCAACCAAATCGCCGTGCCGTGGGGCGGCCCGGCGATGCGCGGCGGCCTTCGGCCTTGATTCCGCGCGGGGGAAAGAGGAACAGGCTCGAACCGGACATTCAGAGCAAATCGCCCTAAGGGCTGCTTTGAGCCCCAAGGAGAGCAGACCTGTCGATCGGTTTCCCCAACCAAATCGCTTGTCGAAAACCACTGCTGGCTCACGCTGACAACAGGTGAGGGTTACGCAGTGCCAAACCGCTTAATGCACCATCCGACGCCCCGCAGCCCCACCCCGGCGCTGTGGCGTCGGAATGTGATGCGTCGCCGCTGCGATATGATCCAGAAAAGCGCTGACCGCAGGGCCGGGGTTGTCATCCTCCCAATGCGCCAGCACATCGCGCGCCGCCTGTCTGGGCCGCACGTCCTGCGGCAGGGTAAACACCCATTCCAGAAACCCCGCCCGCGCCGCCGCATCGCCGTCGGCACCGGCATTGTCCAGATCGGCAAGCCCTGCCACGATCCTTGAAAACATCTGTCGTCCTTTCCCGTCACGCCCCGTGACGTATTCCATTGGACGGATGGTTCGGGAAGGGCAGCACGGGAACAGACCTGTGCACAGCCGCCTCCATCGCCACCCGCGATTCACGTAACACCAAGGCTGGTTTCCGGGCTTGGGGCGGGCGGCCTTGCGGCCTGCGACGGGCACCTTCCCGGGGACTGTCCCCAGTGGCCTTGCCCGTTGCATCCCACCCTCACCGTTGCGGGGGCAGCGCCGGCATCTCACCGGCTTCCCAATTCTCCGCCCGTGGGCGGCACCTTGGACGTTCAGATTAGAAGTGCAGCCGATTCACAGCAAGTGCAAAGACGGCAGCAAGCGGCTGTTTGCGACGTGCCCTGGGGTCATGCCCTAAAACGGAATATCGTCGGTGCCGGTGATGAACTTTGACACGACCTTTTTCAGCCCCGCCTTTTCAAACGCGATCTCCAGCTTGTCGCCCTCGATCCCGACAACCGCGCCATAGCCGAACTTCTGGTGGAACACCCGTTCACCGACGGTAAAGCTGCTGACGGCGCTGGCGTCGATGGTGGTGTTGCGGCTTTCGCGGGGCTGGCTGACCGACCGGTCCTGACTGCGCGCCTGCAACCGCCGCCATCCGGGCGAGTTGTAGACATTGGCATCGGCCGCAGCATCGTGCAGGCGGGATTTGACCTCGGCCATGCCGGCCGCACCGTAATTGCCACCGTGCAGCCCCGGCGGGGTCAGCACATCGACGTGGTCGGCGGGCAATTCGTCGATAAACCGCGACGGCAGGGCCGACTGCCACTGACCGAACACGAACCGGTTCGACACGAACGAAATCGTGCACACTTCCTCGGCGCGGGTGATGCCGACATAGGCCAGCCGCCGCTCTTCCTCCAACCCCTTCAGCCCGCTTTCATCCATTGACCGTTGCGAGGGGAACAGGCCGTCCTCCCAGCCGGGCAGGAACACCATGGGAAATTCCAGCCCCTTGGCCGCGTGCAGGGTCATGATGCTGACCTTGGCGCCCTCGCCTTCCTGCTCGTTGTCCATGATCAGGCTAACGTGCTCCAGAAACCCTTGCAGGTTCTCGAAATTGTGCAGCTGGTTGATCAGCTCCTTGAGGTTCTCCAGCCGCCCCGGTGCCTCGGGTGTCTTGTCGTTCTGCCAGTGGGCGGTATAGCCGCTGTCGTCCAGAATCACCTCGGCCAGTTCGATGTGGGTATAGTCCGGCGCGGTGTCGGTTTCGGTGTCCACCACGCTGTCGTCATCGTCCAGAACGCGGGTGCCGTTCGACCGCAGCATCGCGGACCAACGGTCGATACCCTCGACCAGCTTGCGCAGCTCGGCACCCCCCTTGCCCTTAATCAGCCCTTGTTCAACCGCAATCCGCGCGCCTTCGACCAGGTTCACACCATTGGCCCGCGCCGTGATCTGGATCGTCTGCTGCGCCTTGTCGCCAAGGCCGCGCTTGGGCGTGTTGACGATACGTTCAAACGCCAGATCATTGTCCGGCGACACCACGACACGGAAATAGGCCATCGCATCGCGGATTTCCAAACGCTCGTAAAAGCGCGGGCCACCGATCACGCGGTAGGGCAGCCCGATGGTCAGGAACCGGTCCTCGAAGGCGCGCATCTGGTGCGAAGCACGGACCAGGATCGCCATCTCGTCCAGGTTCATCGCCCGCAGGCCACGGGTGCCACGCTGCGCCGCCTCGATCTCCTCACCGATCCAGCGGGCCTCTTCCTCGCCGTCCCAATGGCCGATCAGGCGCACCATCTCGCCCTCGGTCTCTTCGGTCCACAACGTCTTGCCCAGCCGGTCCGAGTTGCCCGCAATCACGCCAGACGCTGCCGCCAGAATATGCGGGGTCGAGCGGTAGTTCTGTTCCAGCCGCACCACATGCGCGCCGGGAAAATCCTTTTCAAACCGCAGGATGTTGCCCACCTCGGCCCCGCGCCAGCCATAGATCGACTGGTCGTCGTCGCCCACGCAACAGATGTTCTTGTGCCCGCCCGCCAGCAGCCGCAGCCAAAGGTACTGGGCGACGTTGGTGTCCTGATATTCGTCCACAAGGATGTATTTGAACCAGCGTTGATACTGTTCCAGCACATCGGGGTGCTTTTGAAAGATCGTGACCATGTGCAACAGCAGGTCACCGAAATCCGTGGCGTTCAGGTCGATCAGCCGGCGCTGGTATTGCGCGTACAGCTCGACACCCTTGTGATTGTAGGCCCCCGCATCCGCCGCCGGGATCTTGTCCGGCGTCAGCGCGCGGTTTTTCCATGCATCAATGACCCCGGCCAGTTGCCGCGCGGGCCAGCGTTTGTCGTCAATGCCCGCCGCACTGACCAGTTGTTTCAACAGACGCAACTGGTCGTCCGTGTCCAGAATGGTAAAGTTCGACTTCAACCCCACCAGTTCCGCGTGCCGCCGCAGCAGCTTGACGCAGATGGCGTGGAAAGTGCCCAGCCACGGCATGCCTTCGATCTGCTGGCCCAGCATCTGGCCCACGCGGTTCTTCATCTCGCGCGCGGCCTTGTTGGTAAAGGTCACGGCCAGCACCTCGTTCGGGCGTGCGCGTCCCGTCATCAGCAAATGGACGATTCGCGCCGTCAACGCGCGGGTCTTGCCGGTGCCCGCCCCTGCCAGCATCAGCACTGGGCCGTCCATCTGTTCGACAGCGGCCCGTTGCGCAGGGTTCAACCCGTCCAGATAGGGTTGCGGGCGCGCGGCCATGGCGCGGGCGGACAGCGAAGCGCCTTCAAAGGCGTCCATTTCATCGAAACTGCTCATGTGGCCCGATATACAGGTCCCGCGTCCCGAGGGAAAGGGTGTTCCACGGATGTTCTCATTGCAGACCCCGCACGGAACGCCCCGCCTGCACGGACGCCCTGTCCGGCTTTGTTCCGTCCCGACCGCTATGGGCGCGCCTGTCAAATGCCCCGATCTGCGTCAGCCCTGCTGAGTCTGTGCGCTAACATGTCAGAGAGCAGACCGGATGCGCCGCAAACGCGCCGCTGAGCGGTGTCATTGGGTTGTAACAGTCGCATAATTTGACCTACACCCTGCGTGAACACCATCAGGTCGTTACTTACATAAGGATGTCCACCTTGACTGAGTTCTCCAAAATTCTC
>TARA_R110002111_G_scaffold203713_2_pt1 | contig 34383 bp, 30 predicted proteins | sample TARA_R110002111 | Tara Oceans TARA_R110002111 (sample SAMEA4397363) | marine metagenome | biome: Polar Biome; feature: [ZZZ] marine water layer (ENVO:01000295); material: water (ENVO:00002006), including particulate matter (ENVO:01000060) such as... | depth 199 m | reverse complement strand
GAGCCGCTCATTTTTGCGGGTGCGGTTTTCTGTTCTTGTGAGGTGACAATTGCCTGTTCGCTGCGCTCGGTCCGGATATGTATCCGGGACTGCTCAATGTTTGTTTTCTTTGGGACTGTTTCTTGTCCGGGGGATTGTGGACTATTTTCAGGAAGTGCGTGGGGCGGTCAAGGGGAGCGGGAACATTTGGCCGGCGAAGGAATGCCGATGTGTGTTGGAGTGATGGTGGCCGTGATTGGGATGAGGGCCGTTGTGCTGTGGTATGTGTCGATACGCATAACTTTGAGAGGCTGTTTTTATGGAATGTCGCTGAAACAAGCAGGTTTGATGGTGCTACTATTTTCAGAAGTTCAGGGAGTTCAACTGAATCTGTACTGTTCTCGCGCGCGACACACATGAGGAACCATCATTTCAATCGGCGCGATGGCGTCAAGTCGAACATGAGCAGTGGCAGTGATAAAAACAGCACTGGAACTGCGATAACGATTCCGGAGAAAAATATAATTTATGAAATTGCATACCAATAAATGCTAAAACATTGGTGGCGAAACCTGATAGAATGGAACGTGGTGACGTTGGGAATCCATTCCGTTCTCCTTCAAATCTGTCCGCGCTCACATACATTGAAGAGGTAATAACCTGTGAAACGACAACTCATTTCCGCCGGGGCATTTTTCGTCTGTTTGTCTGCTGCTGTTTTTGCCGACGACCGAGGCACATTGATTTTTGAAGATGATTTCGATCGTACCGAGTCTCAGGAAACCAAAGACGAAATCGGTAAGGGCTGGGGTTCAAACAGTCGCACCCGCGCCAAAGGGAATAAGCAGGTCGATCTCAAAAATGGGGCGATGTATATTTATATTCACAAGGCGGCGGACCACGCGGTTTCCGTGACGCACCCTGCCGAGTTCAAAGACGGGGCAGTCGCACTGCGGTTCATGCTCGAAGATGAGCAGGACAGCCTGGGGTTGAACTTTGCGGATCTGAAATATAAGCCCGTGCACGCCGGGCATTTGTTCGTCACGAAAATCAGTACCAAAAATGTAGAGTTGACTGATCTGAAGACGGGGGTCATGGAATTAAAAACGCGTGAGTTGAGAAAAGCCAACAAACTGCCTCCGGAAATGAAGGAATTGTTGAAAACGAAGACAAAACGATTTCCCAACAAGCTGGAAACCGGCAAATGGTATGACTTACTGGTCACCGTGACCGGCGATACGCTGACGGTTGCCATTGATGGAAAACAGGTCGGCTCATTTTCGTCGGCAGGGATTGCCCATCCCACCAAACGTTTGTTGCGTCTGGCGGTGCCGCGCAATGCTGTGGTGGATGACGTCAAGATTTACGCGCGTTCCACTGACGCCAGTTAGGAATGGCGATCGAGTCTGTTGAATCAAATTCCCTGTTGGAATCAAAATTCCTGGAACGATTCCTTCCTGAAGATCTCTCCTGAACGAAACTACCAGCATGATGAATCACTTCCCATTACTGCGTTATTATTTTCTGCTCGTGTCCTGTTGTCTGAGCTTTGTGTTCGCTGCCGGGGCAGAAGATGCTTGTGCCGCTGACTGGCCGATGTGGCGATACAATTCAGGGCGCACCGGCGTGACGACAGAATCGCTTCCGGAAACACACGCCCTCAAATGGGTACGGCATCTGCCGGAAATTTCGCCCGCTTATCACAGCTCGCGTTTACAGTTTGACGCCGGTTACGAACCGATTGTGGCTGACGGGAAACTGCTGCTCGCTTCATCCCGCAATGATTGTGTGACGGCTTACGAAGCCTCGACGGGCCGCGAACTCTGGGTGTATCGCACGCAGGGCCCCGTTCGATTGGCACCCGCCGTCTGGAAGAACGCGGTCTGTTTTGGATCAGACGATGGCTGGTTCTATTGTGTGGATTTGGCGACGGGGATTTTACGCTGGAAACATCAGGCGGTCCCCAACGAGCGCCGCCTGCTGGGGAATCGGCGGTTGATTTCCGTGTGGCCCGTTCGGGGAGGTCCTGTGGTTTCAGAAGGGACGGTCTACTTCGCCGCCGGCGTCTGGCCGTTCGAAGGGGTGTTTGTCTATGCGATGGATATCGAGACAGGCGATCTGATCTGGCGCAACGAGCGGCTCGGTTATCTGTTCAGCCAGCAGCCACATAATACACACGCCATCGGGGGACTGGCGCCGCAGGGTTATCTGGTCGTCAATGACGATGAACTGATCGTGCCCTGTTCGACCGCCTACCCGGCACGATTGAATCGTAAGACCGGTGCGTTGATTGAATTTCAACTTCCCGATGCGGGACGGTTTCCCGGCGGCTGGTTTGCTGCCCTGGATTCGGATACCGCGAAAGCAGTCCGCCGGGGAACAGTGACTTTCGATAAAGTGGTGAATCGCCAACAGCACGAAGACAAAGTGAATGAGGGGTTGGGCAAACAAAATGTCAGCCGTACGATTCAGGCGGGCGACCATTCATTAAAGTTCGATGACAAATTAGACGGCGTTGAAGGCACCATTCATTCCCTGATTGTCGCCGATGGCAGACTGTTTGTTTCCACGCGCAACGGAAGCCTCTACTGCTTCGAAGAATCAGACGCGGCCACAGCGACACCCGTCAAACACTGGAAACAGAACCCGGTCTCACTTTCTACAACGCCGGAAGCGACCCGGTTTTCCAAAGCATTGATTCATGAAGCGTCGGGGCCTGAGGGAATTGCCTTTGTGGTCGGTCTGAAAGAGGGGGCGCTGGTGAAAGCGCTGCTACGCGAATCGAACTACCATGTGATTGTCTTTGCGGACGACATAACACGGGTTGAGCAACTCCGCAGTGAGTTGCAGCATGCGGACGTGTATGGAACGCGGGCTGCCGTCATAAACTGCGACACGAAAACGTTGAATCTGCCCCCCTATCTGGCGACGGTCATCGTCACGGAAACCCCTGCTGCGATCGCCGATACCTGGGGCACGCTGTTACAGTCCCTTCGCCCCTTTGGTGGAGTCGCAGCGTTGGGCATCAAGCGGGATACCGGCTTTGCTACGACAGAGAAATTAAAGTCATTGAATCCCGGCAGCTTTGAGTTGGGAGAGTTTGCAGGGCAGGCACTGGTTCGGCGACCTGGCGCTTTGCCGGGGGCCGCCGACTATAGAGGGAACTACGAACACTGCGAAGACAGCCTCGTCCGCTTTCCACTGGGGGTACTCTGGTTTGACGATACGCTCTCGCACTTCAAACGCTCTCCCCAGCCGCATTTCTTTAACGGGACGATGGTCTCCCGTCCGAAAGACTGGTCGCAAGTTCGGCTCAGAGGTGATTATAAACTTGATTATCCTTTACTCGCTCCGGTACTCTCCGATATCTACACAGGGCGCGTACTGACGCAAACAGAACAGACGACACTCCGAAAGAATTTGACGGCAAACCCTGCCGGCGCTCAGGCAAGCTACTATCACGCACCGCACCAGAAAAAGATCCTACACCCTGACCCGCCCGTGGCAGGTACACGCATTAACCCGCTGACGGGTCTGAAAGAACCACGGGCATTCCCCAAAATGTATGGCTGTGATGGCGGAGTTGATTATGGCTTGTTCTACACGTTAAGAAGCGGTACGGCGGCCTATTATGATAAGACTCTGGAAAGCGGAACGGTTTTTATCAGTGGCCCGCGCAGCGGTTGTACCAACAGTATTATTCCCTCGGGAGGGCTGTTGAATGTGCCGTATTTTTATGACGGCTGCACCTGCAGTTATCCGTTGCCTGCGGGACTGTCGATGGTGGCGATGCCGGAAAGCCACGAGCAGTGGTCATCGTGGGGCGATGACAAAATCGAACCTGCGTCGATTCAGCGGATTGGATTGAACCTGGGCGCCCCCGGCGATCGGAAAACGCGCGCGGGAACACTCTGGCTCGATTACCCGTCCATTGGTGGTCCCTCTCCGAAAATTCGTGTCGAGACGAAACCGAAAGATCCACTCTACCGGTATCGGCACACAAACTGGATGCACGCCAGCGAGGCCTGGCCGTGGGTCGCAGCTTCAACAGTGCAGGGACTGGAGGAGTTGACGTTACACGATCTCAAGCCGGGCATTTATACCGTTCAACTCTACTTCGCGGAAGTGGACGACCTCAAACCCGAACAGCGCCTGCAGAACATCTCACTCCAGGGGCAGCAGGTGCTGAGTCAATTCGACATCCTGACGGAAGCAAAGCAGCAGATGACGGGAATCACCCGGCAGTTTGACAACATCAAGATCGACGGCAGCCTGACACTGAACCTGGAAGCAACCGCAGGCGAGTCACTCATCAGCGGAATCGAGCTGATTCGCGTTCCCTGAATGATGCGACGGAGAAAAAATTTCCTGACAACTTTTTCCATCTGTACCAATATTGAGTTGAATACCTTCATAGTACACTTGAGGACGCCAAAATTTCCAATCCCATTCAGTTGGTGTTACTTCATCATTTGGTGGATACCACTCTTCGATTTCGTGATAATCGTATTCTTTGTATCCCTCTAAGCGCCCTGAATGAATCTGATCAGCTGTGTGGATCGTAGGTAGATCACCTACAGATCCTAAATCGCGTGAAATAAAAAGACCCTCACAATCATTGAAATGTAATACAACAGCTCTTTCATAAGGATAGAAACCAGAATCAATCTCATGTATCTTTCGCTTAATCACTCCTATCGACTTCACTCTCTTACCAATAAAATCCAAGAATCTTCTCTCACTATACCTAGTATCCCCTGCATGAACTGGAATCGGATCAGGAACTCCGTGTTCTTTCTTTCGTTCCTCGATTGCTTTTGTATTCAAAACCAAAGAACCATCTTTATTTTGAATCAAATTCAGCATAATTGAAGATAGATATTCATTCGATTGGAAGCCGACGACAAGACCATTCTCAAAGGACAGTTCAACACTCCCCCCCCCCTTTTGAAAAATACTGATTTTGACTCAAATCTGGATGATATTTTTCTAAGAAAGGAATATGCGAAGGATCTAGCAATTTAACGATACTTTTGATCTTTTGATTCACTATTTGGTCAAGCACCGACTTTCTTCTTGATGGTACGTGTCCTAATAAAATATTCTCTACGTTCTGAGTCATCTTTCAATCCTAAAACATTCTTACAATTCAATTCATTTTCGTTAGTTTAATTAGTTCGTCTAACAGATCCAACGGGAAAAAGTTATCAGAGGAACCTTAAAATTCCATTTTGCTGTTTTCTTGGTCTGAACGATGCATTTTAAACGGAACGTGTGGCGGAGTCGGAGAGTGTTTGTGTCCCTTGAGCGATGCGCCGTAGAAAATGTTTTCTGATATTTTAAAGTCCATCATCAGATTCTGCTTCCGTGTCTGGCTGTTTTTCATCATTAACTTCAGGATCGTAGGGGACTTTCTCATGTAAGCTCGGTATAAAAACCGGGGCTAATGCCCTGCGGCTAATCAGGGATGTTCTACGGTGATTTGCGAACGCCATTTCGCTCTGTTCTGGGAAATCGCATAAAACCCAGTTCCCTGTTCATTTCCCGGTTGTCGTTGTATCGCGAATGGATACCATGATGAAACAACCACATGTTTTCAGAGGGACATCCAGGAAATGAATCCGTTAAACGCAACAACAAACGAGACGCAGTCACTGCCCGACTGCGAGACGATGTATGCAGCGCTGGTCCAGCGGGACAGCAGCTTTGAAGGCGTGTTCGTGGCGGCGATTCGGACGACAGGTATCTTTTGTCGGCCCTCTTGTTCGGCCCGCAAACCGAAGCCGGAGAACGTGGAGTATTTTCGCGATGCAAAAACCGCCCTCGCAAACGGCTACCGGGAGTGCAAAATCTGTCGGCCGCTGGTTTCGCTCGGCTCGACGCCCGACTGGTTACAGCCGTTAATTGAAGAGGTCGAGCAGGATACCAGCATTCGCCTGCAGGCCGAAGATCTGCGGGAACGGGGCCTCGATCCGGTGCGCGTGCGTCGCTGGTTTCAGAAACTGCACGGCATGAGTTTTACCGCCTACCTGCGGATGCGTCGCATCAACCAGGCTTTCAGTCAGATTCAACACAAAACGCCGGTCACCGACGCTGCGTTTCAAAGCGGATACGAATCGCTCAGCGGGTTCGGCGAGGGCTTCAAAAAAACAATGGGCACCGCGCCCGCGAAGAGTAACGGTCAACAGGTGATCGCCGTCAGTCGTATTTTAACGCCGCTCGGCCCGATGCTGGCGGGCGCGACAGAGCAGGGGATCTGCCTGCTGGAATTCACCGATCGACGCATGCTGGAGACGCAGCTCAACCGACTGCAGAAACATCTTAATGCGAAAGCGCTGCCCGGCGACAGTCGGTTTTTTCCCTTACTGGAGGGACAGCTCCAGGCGTACTTCGCCGGTAAGCGAACTGACTTCGATCTGCCACTGATCACGCCGGGCACGGAGTTCCAGCAGAAAGTCTGGGCAGCGCTGCAGACCATTCCCTGTGGCGAGACCCGCTCGTATCGCGCACAGGCCGAACTCATCGGCCAGCCCACGGCGGTGAGAGCCGTCGCACGCGCCAACGGCGATAACCGGATCGCGATTCTGATTCCCTGTCACCGCGTGATCGGCGCTGATGGAAGTCTAACCGGTTACGGCGGCGGCCTGTGGCGCAAGCAACGGTTGCTGGAGATTGAAAACGCTGATGTTGCGCAACCAAAATGAGCGGCACGGCGCCAGCCGCCGTTTTTGTAAAATGTCACATCACTCAAAAACGGCGGCTGGCGCCGTGCCGCTCACATTAGGAATGGGATTTTCCGTGCTCGCCCCAGTGTTTCTGATTGAACTGTTCCGACTGGCCGCGGGGGATGGTCAGCGTGTTCCAGTTATCGCCGGCCTGGATGCGGGCGACCTGCACGATCTGTCCGACGTGATAACAGGTGTGGCCGAGCGAACGTTGAATCGCCAGCGGCACCGTGTGTGCGTCGCCGCGAATGTAAACGGTTTTTTCCAGATCGTCTGCAGTCAGACTTTTGAGCGACTCCAGCAGAGTCGACCAGCCCCGCTCCCAGTAAGCCAGCAGTTCCGCGCGTTCCGAGAATGTATCGACAAATTCACCGTCCCGGTTGCGGTCCGGCTTTTCGCCGTCGGTCGTCAGAAAGTCGGTCCAGCGCGAAATCAGATTCCCGGCGACGTGTTTCATGATCACGGCGATTGAATTTGTGTGGTCATCCAGGGCGACGCGGAGTCCTTCGTCCGAGACCTGTTCCACCGCCCGCTCCGCCATCTTTTGATTGGCCTCGAACGTGTTGATGGTGGCCGACAGGAATTGTGTGAAATGGTCCATTTTGATTCCAATACCTGAAAAACAGTTTTCGCTTAGTGGATGAGTTATGATACGATGCAATTTACGGACGTTCAATGGGTTTGCAGTTCTCTCATTTTTTAAACCTGATACGATATTGGTCAGAGGTGATGAAAACGCATGCTCTAATAAGTTATGCCAACCTGTCGGGACTGGTGGCTGCGCTTTGCCAGCCGGCACTGTTGTGGCTTTGCCTCATGGTGAAAGCAATCTATCCCGATCAGGATCTGAAGCAGTTGGCGGTCGCTGGTCCCCTGCTGAGCCTCTTACTTATGGCAATCAGTTTAATCCTGTTACGACTGAAAGGGTCACGTTCTGTCAAAGCAGTATTGACTTTAAACGCGATTCTGATCGTACTATTGATTAACGGAATCGCCTGGTTCTGTCTATTTTATGCGCTGATATTCATGGGGCTGACGATTCTGAGTCCGTTTTTCGGCTGGTTGGTTACACTCCAAAACGGCCTGGTTCTGGTAGCCCTCTTTGCCGGCTTCAGTACTTATCTTGCTGTCCTCGCCAGCTTGAAGCTGGTCTTTCCGTTTTTGTTTTTCCTGCCGTTCAAAGAAATTTCCACCTATGAACTGTAGTAAAATTTCTATTCGCTCTTGAGAGGACAACCTGACCATGCCCGAAAACAGGGCAGTGGCTCATCGTTGATCCCACTTAATTAAATCTCCGCGGTCACGCCCCGGTACGTAATCTTAATTCCCTTTGCTGCGAATTTTTCGGTCAGGTGCGGGATGTCGTTGTTGTGGACGAGCACGATGACCGCGTCGCCGACGAGAAGCTGGGTATCGGGTGATATATTCTGTTCGACTTCGCCGTCGGCGCGGCGGATGGCGACGACCAGAAAGCCGCGATCGCTGCGGACTTCGATCTTGTCGAGTGTTTTGTTCGCGAATGTGGAATCGGGTTTTACCAGTAGTTCTTCAAACTGCAGGCCGAGGTGGCCGAGTTCATCTTTGATGTCGCCGTTGCTGGTAAGCTGTTCCAGCATGTTTTCTGCGGTCGGCCGCATGATCAATTGCGCGACTTTGGTGGCACCGATGGCGGTGGGCAGCACGACCCGGTTCGCGCCGCAGCCCAGCAGTTTCTTTTCGGTCTTCGGATTTTCGCCGCGGGCGATGATCATCACGTCGGGATTCATTTCCCGCGCAGTGATGGTGACGAACACATTTGTCGCGTCGGCAGAAAGAACTGTCGCCAGCACCGCGGCTCGGCGGATGCCCGCCTGTTCCAGTACGTATTCTTCCGAGGCATCGCCGTTGATGACCCAGTAGCCTTGATCCTCGGCAGCTTTGAGTCGGCGTTCGTCGCAGTCGACTACAACGAATGGTTTCTTCGCTGCAAACAGACTTTTTGCCAGGATGGAACCCATGCGGCCAACGCCGCAGATGATGGTGTGACCTTGCAGGCGTTCAATTTCTTTCGTCATTCTTCTTGCTCCCAGTGCCCGGTTGAGTTCGCCGTCGATCACCATCTGCATGAAACCGCCGATGGTATAAATTACCGCGCCGTAGCCGGCGATGATGACCATAATCGTGAGCGCCCTGAGTGCAGACGATTCGATCGGTTGCACCTCGCCGTAACCTACGCCGAAGATGGTGATGATCACCATGTAGATCGAATCTTCCAGCTTCCAGCCGGCGGAGACATAGCCGATCACTGCCACAATGCAGATCGTGCAGAACAGGGCGATCCCGGTGATGATTTTGCGGAATGGCCTGGAGTGGTGCTGGCTGTTTCTCTGAATCGCCTCTGGTGAGAATAATGATTCAGAATCCGTCATGGCTCGTTTTCTCGTGTGGCCGCGCTGGAGTGATACGTTTTATGAAGAACCATACAGGAACAGAGCCGAGCCAGGAAATCAATTCCTGGTCGGCTCGTATTCCGAAGGTTCGATTTTAAACTCGACGCTGTTACTTGATGAACAGCATTTCCTGGTAGGTTGGCAGCGGCCAGAGATCGTCGGCCACAATTCCTTCCAGATCATCGGCTACAGCACGCACCTTATTCATCAAAGGCAGAATCGTGTTGCAGTAGTAACTGGCTTCCGCGAGCATATCTTCCGATCCGTGCTCAGCGGCAGCCGCTTCCAGTTCGCAGACGCCGTCCTGCAGTGCTTTCACCAGTTCGGTGACACGGTCCAGTGTGTTGGTGTCGAAATCATAATCCAGCATTTTCAGGCTGGCACAGTTGGAAACCAGTTCGCCCTGATAACGGATGGCGGCGGGGAAAATCATCGTTTTCGCCATTTTAATGGTCAGGTTCGATTCGACTTTGATCGACAGGCAATACTGTTCGAGGTACGTTTCCAGACGGCTTGCCAGTTCGCGTTCGGAAAGAACGGCGTATTTGGTAAAGAGTTCTTTGACTTCTTTTGTTTCCAGAACGGGTAGTGCATCGACGGTTGTTTTGAGATTCAGCAGACCGCGTTTTTTCGCTTCTGCATGCCATTCGTCGCTGTAACCGTCTCCGTTGAAGACAATCGCTCCGTGCTCATTGATAATTTCCGTGAGCAGTTTCTGCAATTCCGAATGTAACTTGGCGGGATCGCCGCCGGTGGCTTCTTCCAGACGAGTCGCACAGAACTCCAGTGAATCGGCAACGATGGTATTCATCGCGACCAGTGGACCGGCGATCGACTGATTCGAACCGACGGCTCGGAATTCAAATCGGTTGCCGGTGAAGGCGAACGGGCTGGTACGGTTGCGGTCTCCCGCATCTTTCGGCAGTGGCGGCAGGACATCAACGCCCACCGTCAGTGTGCCTCGGGGAATCGAGGAATTAGCGCCGCCGACTTTGATCTGTTCAAAGACGTCTGTCAGCTGGTCACCCAGGAAGATCGAGATGATCGCCGGTGGTGCTTCGTTGGCTCCCAGTCGATGATCGTTGCTCGCAGAAGCGACGACGGCTCGCAGCAGTCCCTGATATTTATGGACGGCACGGATGACGGCGGCACAAAACAACAGGAATTGTGCATTTTCGTGGGGAGTATCACCTGGATCGAGCAGGTTGCCTTGTGAACGGCTTCCCATGGACCAGTTGACGTGTTTACCGGAACCGTTTACGCCGGCGAACGGTTTTTCATGCATCAGGCAGACCATGCCATGTTTCTCTGCGGTACGTCGCAGGGTAGTCATGAGCAACTGCTGATGGTCGGTCGCGATATTTGCCGATTCAAACAGCGGTGCGATTTCATACTGCCCCGGTGCCACTTCGTTGTGACGGGTTTTGATAGGAATGCCCAGTTTGAACAGTTCTCGCTCCGCCTCAAACATGAACGCTAATACGCGATCAGGAATGGCACCGAAATAGTGATCGTCGAATTCCTGACCTTTAGGAGGCTTGGCTCCGAACAGGGTACGGCCGGCGGTCAGCAGGTCGGGACGTGCAAAATAGAAATTACGGTCGACCAGGAAGTATTCCTGTTCCGGTCCTGCTGTGGACGAAACAAGATCGCCTGCCGTGTGTCCGAACAGTTTCAGGATGCGCTGCGCTTGAACATTTAAGGCCTGCATCGAACGTAGTACGGGAGTTTTTTTATCGAGGGCTTCTCCGGTCCAGGAAACAAAGGCTGTTGGAATACAGAGTGTGGTTCCGTTGGAATTTTCCAGAATGTAAGCGGGGCTGGTGACATCCCAGATGGTGTAACCGCGGGCTTCGAATGTCGCACGGATACCGCCGGTTGGGAAGCTGGAGCCATCGGGTTCGCCCTGGATCAACTGTGAGCCGCTGAATTCGGCAATCGCGCCCCCTTCACCATCGGGTGACAGGAAGCTGTCGTGTTTTTCGGCTGTTGAACCAGTCAGGGGATAAAAAACGTGGGCGTAGTGGGTGGCCCCTTTTTCGATGGCCCAGTCTTTGATGGCGGCGGCGACAACATCAGCTGTTGAGCAGTCGAGTTTTTTTCCGCCTTCAATGGTGCTGATCAGATTCTTGTATGTTTCTTTCGGCAGTCTGCTTTTCATTGCGATCTTGGAAAAGACATTTGCATTGAAAAGTTGCCCGGTGGGTGTTTGCTGAAAATTCATCGGTGGATGATTGGGCTGATAACCTGTCACAGCGGCAATGGCTGCAGAACGTGCAGAGCCGAGTGTGGCTTTGCTTCCATTGTTGGAACCAGAGTAAGTGATGGGCGAGTTAGAATTTTGAATTTCTGTGTTCACTTTTTTGACCTTTTCTTTGGGCGAAAATACTGCTTACGTCTTTTTACATATAGGAGACCACAGACTGCGAAGCAGGAATCGTTGATTTGATTCTGGTCTGCACACGGTCTGGCCTGATCACAATTTGCTTTTCAAGCGAACTGAAAATGCTGTTCGTTTGCGCTGTTGGCTTCATGCAGAATTGCGCAGAACTCCCTGAAAATGAAAGCATTAGAGCTATTTGAGCAGAATATGTGCCAAATGATTTGCAGTTTTCCGTTTTACACGGCTCAGTCCGGAGATACCAGCTACCGGGGTCCCCAATTGCGGTAGTTCCCCTATGAAATGCCAGCCAACCAACCATTTTCCACTCGGATTTTGGCAGTTTTCTGAGACCTTACCTAATCAGAATCGATCCAGTTTTTTTCAGCCTTTTACGGGGGCTATTCCTGAGGTTACTTAACAAATTGTCCTGGTTGCTCATTTAAAACGCATTCATGCCTTCTTAAGCAGCAGAGTGCCTTTCGTGGGCAGGCAATATTCTAGCTCGGTGTTCGGCCCCTTAAAATTGTATTTCTGGTGATTATTCCAAAATCAGATCCGGGTTCTTTTGCTTCAGTGCAAGGATCTATTGCTGACTGCCGCTGCAGTTGAGTGAGATCACACGCAAAGCTTGCTGATGTTTTCGAGCCGCAACCCACTAGGAGTCTGTTGTATCCAATAGTTCACGCCATATTCTCAAGGGGGTATCTGCAAAACCGATCAGGAACACAAACCAGAGACCGATCGTAATCAGAGCCATCCATCGGCTTTTTGTTTTGAACAAAATCGCGCCAGAAACAGACCGCCGATAAACCAGCACCGGTTCGGATAAACGGTGACCGCAGCGCAGATGTCGAGTTGCCAAATGTAACAAACGCTGACACTCACCCACAGCGTCACGCCGATGGTGGCAGCTCTGATCAGTTTCGTAACTCGTTCGGATGAACGCGTTAAAGGCGACTGCCGCGAGTCGTTCATTTCCGTTACCTGTTGTGAAGGGAAGCCTGAATGGAAAATAATGCTGGCCCGGTTCAATACCCTAAACTATGATACCCGACATCGAAAAACCAGAGGCAACTCAGAAAGTTTCAGGATCGAACGGGGATGCACGGATGTGAATGCTTTACGAAATCCAATTTCATCTGGATGGCTGAGTCTGTTCTGCTTTTTTATTTGCGGGCAGTTGCTGGCGGAATCGCCTGAACAGCCGCAGGAAGACGCTTCACAAAGGACCGAGATCCACTTTGATGATTTGAAGAACAAGTATCAGATCATAGGCCGACTCGGAAAACCGGTGGGGGAGTATCATACGATTCATGGAACCTGGAAACGGTTCAACTTTTCGAAACGTCAGCTTTTCTTTCAAGTCACCCATGTGAATTTCCAGAAATTGTCAGAGCCCCAACTCTATCCGGAACGGCATTTCAAACTGGCACATCTCTGGGCAACCGAGAAACTGAAAGTCGACCCGGACCATTCTCCGATTTGTGAATACCGCGTCTGGGAATCCCTCGAATATTTCGGCACGCCAGACGATTTCGGGAAGGAATCTGGATTGCCTGAATCAATCGGTATCCTGCCTGGTTTCAAAAGCAGAGACAAAAAGGAATTCATCCCTCTGGAACTCACCAGTGAGTTGAATTTTGTGAAGGCACGGGTTTTGAATCAGGAAGAGGTAGAAAACAGGTTAGAAAAAATAGCAGCGGCAGGCAGCAGTGTTGCAGCATCGATTGTGAATTATAATTCCTGGCTGGCAAACAAAAAAAGGAGCGAGGGACGCTTGGATATCAGCTACAGCGATCTTCAAGAGCGGTATCGTATTATCGGAAAACTCGGAAAACCACTGGGAGAATATTCTACCATTCGCGGTGTCTGGAAAAGGGAAAGAACAACCATAGGCCGCGACGTACGTCGTCTCTATCGCTTCTATGTGACCCATGTCGACGGACAGCGATTAAAGGAAAGCATAATTTTTAACCATTGGTGGGATACAATTTCCAGTTATGGAGTCATGCCCTTCGAACCTCCCGTACCCGATCCTGTGGAAACAGAGGTCTGGGAAATGCGTGTCGTAGAATTGATGAAAAATCGAGGGCTTCCCAGTGGCTTCAACGGAGAAGCCGGCTTAATCGAACAGCACAACAGCTTTTTTGAGCTGGACAGTGTTCTCCGTTATCATCACCGTCCTTCCATTATCAGGGACTCCGTTCGACTATCTGAGAAAGCGAACTAACGGAGTTTTGGAGAAAAATAAGTTCCAGGAACCGAAAATCCATTCTGATGTCTCCCCTGAATGATTACTCTTGAGTATAAATCTGGCAGGCAATTCAATATGGCGTCAACAATAGTAATTCTGGATGACGAGCAGGAGCGACTGACGGCGATGACCGCTGTGTTGTCAAAACGTCTTCCTGAATACGACCTTGTTACTTTCAAGAATGCGCCGGATATCATTGGCTGGCTCGACAGTAATCTAGCTTCAGCTGCAATCATCAGCCTGGATCACGACCTGTTCCCGCAGTCTGATAATGAACCAGATCCAGGGACCGGGCGCGATGTGGCCGACTATCTAACGACGCAATCGCCGGTCTGTCATGTCATCATTCACACGACCAATTCCCTCGCCGCTCCAGGCATGGAACTGGTTCTTAGTGATCAAGGCTGGACCAACTCCCGCGTCGTACCGTTTAATGATCTGGAATGGGTCACCGACTGGTGGATTCGCGAAGTGCTTGACCATCTTTGATAATCTGGGACCTCTTACATTCCTTTCTTCCGTCGCTGGTACTCTAAAAGGTGTCTAGTATCGCTGCTTAGATACAACTGTCTTGACTGCTCAGCCATCACTCTGCGCGATCAGAAACCAGGTCTGGTGCCGTGGCAGAGAGTAAGCCCTTTACTCTTGCTGTTGCAGCAAAGATGGCATGTATTTTGCGTAATTATTGCGTTGAGTTGCTATAATGAGGCGATTGCATCAAGTTACAAATGATCTATCAAAAACACAAAGGAGAACAGTATGAAATATTTTACGCTCTGTTGTTTGAGTCTGAGTTTATTGCTGGTTGCATGTAAGAAAGAGAATTCACCGGCACCGGTTTCAAGTGAGAAGCAGGTGACGGGTGACGATGTCAAAAAAGAAGTCGGAGAAGCCGTTGACACTGCAAAAGACTTCACGATGCAGAAAAAAGAGGAATATGCAAAACAGATCAACGAGAAGCTGAAAGACCTGGATGCGAAGATTGCCGAGCTGGAGACCAAAGGCGCCGATCTGAAAGACGATGCCAAAGTGAAATGGAATGAGAAACTCGAAGATCTGAAAATGAAACGAGGCAAGGTGGCAGAAAAACTGGAAGAATTCAGCAAGTCATCCGCCGACGCCTGGGAAGGCCTGAAGAAAGACATGGATTCCGCATGGGAAAATTTAAAGCAATCCTACGATAATACGGCGGAAGACTTTAAAGAATAAGTTCGATCAAGACTGCAGGCTTGCCAGTGTGACAGCGTTCTTTCGGATCAACAGTCGCGAGACGTTTTTTACCGGTGCCTGCACATTTTAAGCCAGGTCGTGTTTATGTATTGGTTTTGAATGTGATTCCCAGGACCGCAACATGACCCAGGTCGGTATGAACCGCGGCTAACGCCGTGCGGCTGATTTTGTTTTTATCTACTTTGACAGCCGGAATGACCTATTAGCCGAAGGGCGTTAGCCCCGGTTGTACCATACTGATGTTGTTCCACACTGATCAGGACAATTCGAATTAAGAAACACTAACTCTCGCGACTTAGTCTAATACCAGTTCAAAGTCATTTTTGTCACTGTCGACGTTGACCTTAAGGGAAGACTTTCCCTCTCCGTATTTATCAAATAACGCGCGCATCTCAGGCGTGAGAGGCGGAGTGTCAGGGTTGGGATTCGGCTGCATCAGCGTGACAATATTTTGGCCCGCCGTTACTCCGGCGGCGTCGTTCGTAAACGCCATGGAAAACGTTCCCTGCTCGTCCACGTTTCCATAACTGGGACGTCCTCCGCTCAAGGGGGTGAACACGATGATGATACCCGATACAGGCTTGCCGTTGTGGGTCACGGTTCCATTCAACTGGTGCAGCGTTGGTAAGTCGTCCCCTCCGCCGCAACCCGATAAAAATACGACATACGCTACGCAGAGCAGCAATCCTGGAAATGGTCGTTGTCGTCTCATGGGATAAAATCTTTATCTTGAAAAAATGAAGAAATAAACAACCTCCAGTGCACCAGGAACAGAACGCCGAATGCCTCGCCTGGAGGTTGTGTGTTAATTCCGGTTTTTTAAAAATCGCCGATGACTTCTTTACCGCTGCGAGTCGATAATGCGCGCCACGTTGCCAGATCAATATTATTACTGATAAAGCGCACGGCCCCGTCACAGAGCGTGACATGGAGTCCGCCCACATGATCGCTCCGAGCGACGCGCCCATGACTGTTGTCATTCGGGGCATTTGGAATATGGTCGGTACTGGCATAACCTTCCGAATTATGCGACACATACAGGAAATGGTTTGTGGGACGCTTGTTTGTGGCAGTGGTGAAGTGCCTTTGCTCAAGGAGCAGAAATGTGTTTGATGTTCCATCTTTCACATCACGCAGCAAAATCTTGCTGTTCATGAATCCCACACCATTCCAGGTATTCATATCATTCGATCGTTCTGCACAACAATGTACGGTTCCCGAGTTCATCGCATAGTCTTTATAGCTGTTTGTGGGACCGAGTCGTTCCGCGCTGGGGCAAACAAACACAGGGGGCATTTGCTGGCACGGTACTTCATTGGTTAGGACGAGACTGGGGCCGTAGTCTCCGGCCCATTCATCATTTCTGTCGGGAGTATAGGGGGAGACATTGGTGTTCAATGCATTGTAGATGTTGGCCGCTTCGATCTGAGGTAAAATAAACAAAGTCCACCCCCAGGAATTATCGCGGACTCCTCCGGCCAGTGACTGAGGATGCGAACCACCAGTGTAACGGTTGCCCATAGGCAGTGCGTTAAAAGCGTCATGGTAGTTGTGGAACGCCAGCCCTAACTGTTTCAGATTATTCTTACAGCTGGAACGGCGGGCTGCTTCTCGTGCCTGTTGCACGGCGGGTAAAAGTAAGGCAATTAAAATCGCGATGATAGCAATCACAACCAGCAACTCGATCAGTGTGAAACCGCGCTGGTTTCGCAGGTCAAATGATAAGCGGGTCTGTCTCATGAAATAATCCTCCTCAAATAAAAACAAAATGGGAACGCAGCAAGATGGTTTCCTGGGAAGAGAAAATAAGAGAGATTAAACAAATGCGAAAAATGTTATTTTCTAATTCCTGATCGTGATAAAATCTCCTTCTGATACGTAATCGTTTCCAGGGTTACTTTGGGATGGTTCGCGTGAGGGGATGCAGAGTCGAAGTGCCGTTGAACTCAGCTCCCTCACACTCGAAAAAGAAAACGCGCAAGCAGCGTACCGGGGAAGCCAAAACGCGCCGTTGCGGAAATGAGTTCTGGTTCATTTCTGAGCCCCTTTGTAGATTGAGGTGCCTTTGCGTTATTGATGGTACGCAAATGTTTTCGCTGGAAAAGGTGACCGTAAATTCGATTCTGGTCGATCTGACTGTCAATATATGCCTGAGCAACTTTGTGCAGAATGAAATCTGAGTAACGATCGATCTCAGGGTGCCTGAGTCCCTGCACTTAGCTGGTTTTTGAACAATGTCTAGTTGTTTTGAGGTGTTAAATAGAAGATCAATACATTGGTCCATTAATATACAACTGGATTGTACAAGGGCTTTTGCAAATCTGTCAATTGTTTTCTGGACGTAATTAAATTAAGAGGAGTGTTTTAGTTTTGTTAAGATAATGGCGCCCGAGAAAGCGATTCTCGACGCGTGCTTAATAAACAGAATTTGAGTCATCACCTGGTATGAGGATTTTTCAATGAGATATGGCAGCCGTCCGTTAATTGCGTTTTGTCTGGTGTTAACGGGGCTCTTGACTTCTGCTGTCGAGGCAGACGAACCAACTCGCGATGATCAGTCTGTGGTGACGTTTTCGACCGAGCTCAATCTGGGACAGGATGTCGGGCAGAACTTTGGTTCTCTCTTTGAACTCCGCGATAAAAACGGCGCTGTCATCGCCGGTGCCGGCTTCATGGAAGTTTATAATACCCGCTTTCGCAGCGATCGACACACGCTGCAGTTTTATGTCAAACCGACGCAAGATTCCCATCAGTACCAGACGGAACGGCTGCCCCATCCGGACCTGGGTTGCGGCATTTATCTGATGGACCTTAACCAGACAATCTCCGCCTGGGGCGGCAACCGTACCGAATCGCTGCGCACCTGGAATCCTGAAGAGGGAAACTGGTCGGCAGCCCACTCGCCGGAAACGGGACCACTTCGCAGCGGCGATGGGCAGATGCGGATTGGCGGCGGTCTGTTGTCATTCTGTTCGAGTAAGGCCACCTATGATGATCGAGTCATTCTGACTCCCCCCGAAGTAGGCCGATACTATAACTTTTATTACGCAAACGGTTTCCTCTGTTTTTATTATGGCAAACAGGCGGATGAAGGGGGTTTTACCCGCGTGATGGCCTGTCCCTGGACGCCCGCGGATCAGGGGCCCGTCGATCTGGCCAAAGCGATCAGCGTCGACTGCAAATATGTCGGCGCGACGCCGTTTGCCTGGGGGCAGTTTCAAAATGAACTGTTGACGGTCTCGAATTATGGCGGCGTCTACGCCTTTGACGGCAAACAATGGCGGACGGTGAAAGAAGCGAGCAAGAAATACAGCTATCAGATTTATTCCATGTTGAACTTCCGGGATCGCCTGTTGCTGGCACAGTATCCCACCGGGGAGCTGTTTGAATATCGGGGCGGAAGTGAAATCAAACAGTTGCCTGGCTGGCCGCCACGGCTGCCAGGCGTTTCACCCAGCGCACGGGAATCGCAGACGCTGGCGATCTACCGGGGCGACCTGTTCGCAGGGGTCTGGCCGTGGGGCGAGTTATGGCGCTACAACGAAGATGAAAACCGCTGGCATTCCCTCGGGCGGATGTTCTCTCACCCTGTCGCAAACGATAAAACGATTCATCCATACGAAGCCGAAGCGACCGCCCACAAGCTGGTGCTCAATCATTGGGGGCAGCGCGTCACCGGGCTGGTTCCGCTCGGCGATTCACTGATGGTTTCCACGTCGACCAAAGGAACTTACCCCTGGTCGGATAAATACACGTTTCTGACAGAGGCCCAGCGCCGTGAATACGGAGCCGTGCTCAATTTCAAAATGCCCGGCAATCTTGCGGCGCAAATGAAGTGGAAAGACAAACCGATCCAACTGGAATTTGTGGTCGAACCCCAGCGGCTCGTCATCCGCCAGGACGGCCAGGAACTCGGTTCGGCCCCTTTTTCCGCCGGTGATGCCAGCCGCCTGCAAGACGCAACCCTCACCTGGGGCAACGGCATATTCGGCAAGCTGAACGGAACTCTGCAAAATTCGATACGAAAATAATGGAGTTACTGGAACCGAAAAAATATCTGATCTTTCAAATTAGGAGCCTTTGACATATCAGATATCAACAGGAGAACTGCGGTGGTACAGATCGTAAAAAATTTCTTTACGATTCCCTGGGAAGAAACAGAACCTTCCGAATTGTACAACAGCATGACTGCTCAGGCCCGCGAGGAGTTTCTCGGGAAATCCCTGGTGCTCACCGTCGTGGGCAAAAAAAAAACCGGCCAGATTCAACTGGCAACCGAAGCAAACAATCGATCGGAACCCGTTTCACTGGATGAACCCGAACTCATTGCTGCGGAGATTCTGAGATGGTTTGATCTCCTTTTAAACTGCTGCAGAGCATGCGAAAATAAAGGTTCCAGGTCACTCACTGATCAAAGTGCGATTTTTTCCTGAGCAGATGATGATAATGCTGGGCGAAGCGGTGCGATTCGTCGCGGACGTATTGCAGGAGTCTTAAGCCATACGAATGCCGGCTTAAACGGCGGGGTTCGGTTTCGCCGGGGACGTAGACTTCTTCTTCTCGTTTGGCTAATGAAATCGTGAACGGCGGTTCCACGCCCAGCTCGCGCATCGCGGTCATCGCCGCGTTGAGCTGGCCTTTGCCGCCGTCGATCAGCAGGATGTCGGGGAAGCTTTCCCCTTCCTGATGCAGGCGTCTGATCCGGCGGCTGACGACTTCGCGGATCGAAGCGAAATCGTCGATGCCTTTGACCGTGCGGATTTTAAATCGCTTGTAACCATGCTTGAACGGCAGGCCGTCGATGAACTGCACCAGGCTGGCGACCGTTTCGCCCCCCTGCAGGTGCGCGATGTCGACCCCTTCGATGCGGCGGGGCAGGTCGGGGAGCTGGAAGACTTTCTTCAGTCCCTGCATTCCTTTTTTCGGATCGATGTAAAACACTTCGGGCTGGGCGTGATCTTCCAGGTTGCCGCGCTGGTGTAGACTTTCCAGCAACTGAATTTCATCCCGCAGACGGGCCGCCGTTTCGTAGTTCTTTTCTTCCGACGCGGCCTGCATCTCCTTTTTCATTTCGTTCAGCAGCCGGTCTTTTTTGCCATCGAGAAACAGTTTCAGCCTGTTGATGTCTTTGCGGTAATCCTCTTTGCTGATCCGCAAGTTACAGGGAGCCGTGCATTGATTGATGCTGTGCAGCAGGCAAGGGCGGAACCAGCGCCATTTTTCGTCGCCGTCTTCAATGTCCAGCGAACAGTTGCGGAAGCGGAAGATTTTCTGCAGGACGGTGATCGTGCCTCGCAGTTGTTTCGCGTTTGTGAAGGGGCCGTAGAGTTTGGTCCCTTTGCTTTTTGGCTTGCGCGTGAATTCGACGCGCGGGAAATCTTCGCGGGTGGTGATTTCGAGATAAGGAAATGTCTTGTCGTCTTTGAGTTCCGAATTGAAACGGGGGCGGATGTCCTTGATGAGGCGTGCTTCGAGCAGCAGGGCATCAACTTCGGTTTCCGTATCCAGAAAATCAATGTCGGCAATTTCCGTGACGAGCTCAGCGGTGCGTCGATCGACGGCAGCGGCCTGTGTGAAATAACTGGAGGCGCGGCTTTTCAGGTTGACCGCTTTGCCGACGTAAATCACGCGGGCCTGCGCATCTTTCATCAGATACACGCCGGCAGTGGTCGGAAAGGTGCGGGCTTTTTCCTGTGGCGTCTGCGCAGCGTCCTCTGTCGACGGGGGCGTCGGTTCGCTCTCTGAAGATTCCTGATTGGGTAGATTGTCTGTCTCAGACACGGTCTCTGATTCCTGAAAACGCCAAACGTGTATTTGATTTCGTCGGGGGATGTTGAATTATAGAGCAGACAGTGCGAAATCAGAAGATGTTATTTTCTTCAATCATCTGTTTGACGACTTCCCGTTTGTCTCCGGTTGCTTCCATGATTTCCAGTTGTCGTTTGGCGCCGGAGTGATGGACCAGATCGTAGATGCGGCTTAATTCGTCTGTACACTCCAGCCGTTGGGACATGGGAGAAATCAGATCGACCAGTTGTCTGGTGGTGTCCATGACGGAATACAACTGGTAACTGTCGTTGTTGACCAGGCTGGCGTCGATACCATAACGGGTGGCCCGCCATTTATTCTGCTGAACCATCATCGGATGATGCTGCAGCTGGTACGCGCCTTCATCGATTTCATCGGAGATGCATTTGACAAGACACTGCACGAATGCGGTCAGCGACAAGACCTGTTCCAGATTCGCAGGCATATCGCAGACGCGGATTTCCACGGTGCCGAAGTTATGATGCGGACGAATATCCCACCAGATTTCACGAATCGTATTGATGAAGCCGGTGCTGATCAGGTGATTGATGAGCCACGTGTATTCGCTCCAGTTGCGCATGGTGGGAGGCAGTCCCGCGGTGGGCAGACCTTCCATGATTTTTGAACGGTTCGAATGCAGGCCCGTATTGCGGCCTTCCCAGAACGGGGAGTTGGAAGAGAGTGACAGCAGCAGCGGCAGGTAGCGCAGCATGCGGTCGCAGACCATGACGGCTTTGTCGCCGGAATCGACGCCGACATGAATGTGCAGTCCGAAGGTGACCAGTTGGCGGGCGACATCCTGCATCAGGTCGACCAGTTCGTAGTAGCGTTCGTTGACGGTGATTTTCTGATCGCGCCAGGAAGAAAACGGATGTGTGGCTGCCCAGAACAGTTTCAGTCCCAGCTTGTCGGCGGCTGCGGTGACGTCCTTCAGTTTACCCGTCAGGTCCTCGCGCACATCCCCCACTGTGCGGCAGACGCCGGTATTGATTTCGAGATAACTCTGCATCAGTTCCGGTTTAACCGACTTCGCGGTCTCTTCCGGAAGCTGCGCCAGTAACTCCGTGATCGAATTCGAGAGGGCGAATGTTTCCGCATTCACCAGCTGCAATTCCAGTTCTACACCCAGAGTCGGGTAATCATTTCTTGTGAAAGAAATTGTTCCCATGTGACTAATTCCCTTTGCGGATGATTTGCGGATTCAGTGAAAGCAATAACGCGGTCTGCAGCATAATGCGACTGCCCAGCGCGAGGACTCGTTCGTCAATGTCGAAGTAGGGCGAATGCAGAAACGCCGTTTTCTGACCCGGTTTCGCACAACCCAGACGCAGCATCGAGCCCGGAGTGGACTGCAGATAAATGGAAAAATCTTCCCCCCCCATACTGGGCAGATCGATCAGGCCGACCTGCTGAGGTCCCAGCGTATCCTTCGCAGCCTGTTCCAGCGCGGCGGAAATGATCGCATCGTTGACGACGGCGGGCAGGGGGGATTTAAACAGTACTTCGATTCGCGTGCCGGTGCTTTTCGCAATTCCCTGGGCAATCTCTTCGATTCGTTTGTGGAGAACATCGCGGGCATGGTCGCTGGTAGAACGCAGCGAGCCTTTCAGTACGGCGATTTCGGGAATCACGTTCGACGCCTGTCCTGCCGAAATCTGACCGATCGTAAATACGGCCGGCGTGCGCGAGTCGATAGAGCGCGGCAGATTCTGATACAGGCTGGAGATCAACTGGGCGGCGGTGGTGATCGGGTCATTTCCATGATGTGGTCGCGCCGCATGACCTCCCGTGCCATGAATCTCAAAGTGGACTTCATCGCAGAACGCGGTCATCACGCCGTAACGGATATTCGCGGTTCCCGCGGAAATTTCAGGGTCCATGTGCAGACCAATGATGGCAGCGACATTGTTCATGACCCCTTGTTCCACCATCCAGCGTGCGCCCATGCAGATTTCTTCCGCGGGTTGAAAGATAAATCGCAGGCGCAGCCCCAGCCCGTTCCACTGACTGCTGAATTCTTTCGCGACTCGTGCGGCACTGATGGCCGCACCGGCAGCAATGGCGGTATGCGCGTCATGTCCGCACAGATGGCCAACGCCCGGATTGTGCGAGCAGTAGGCGACTTCTTTTTTATCCGTAATCCGCAAGGCATCGATGTCGGCGCGAATGGCGATCAACGGGGCATCCGGGGCCGGTGTACCCAGAGTCAGGTCGGCAGTCACACCAATTTCATCACGCATGATTTGAGGCTGCAGGCCCGCCGCCTGCAATTGATCCCGGATCAGTTGTGAGGTCTGTTTTTCTTCGCCACTCACTTCCGGGTTTTTGTGGAGCGTGCGACGCAACTCGATGAGCGTCGGCTCCAGTTCTCGAAGTTCGATTTCCAGTTGCTTTGAAAATGCCTGATAAAAGGCTCTGATTTCTGTCTGATCAAGAGAGAATGATGACACTGACAACTCCGCTGGTGTAAGTCCTGATTGAGGTAGACCATCTTCGCCACAGTCTATTTCATCACAGACTGACATGGAAATCCTTTCATTATACTTATTATTTTAATAATGTTAAGGTTATGATAAAGGTATCACGTATAAACTATGAAGTTCAGCAGAAAATAAAAGGGATCACAACGGCACAAACTCATTCGCTATTCATAGACACTTTGAATACAGGAATCTGCAACATGAAAAACATGAACTCGGATCGTCGCAATCTTCTGAAAGGGGCCGTCGCTACATCGCTGGCGTCACTGGCGGGCAATCTCTCTCTCGAAAATGCGCAGGCAGCGAAGGCCGACCCGGATTTGATCCATCGCGAAAACCTCAAAGAAGGCGCCGTCGATTGGCAACTCACGCGGGTGCAGCTCGATAAACGCGATGGCTTTCGTTCCCCAAAAATCGAAGGTTATTGTTCCAGGCAGAGTGTGGCTGCCGGCGATGAGATTGACATCATGGTTTCGACGCGTCCCGCGCAGGAATTCAAAATCGAAATCTTTCGCACCGGTTATTACGGCGGCCGTGGTGCCCGACTGATGAAAACAATCGGTCCTCTGCAAGGCAAACCACAACCTGTGCCGCAACCGGGCGAAAAGAATTTGCATGAATGTCACTGGGACTCTGCTGTGAAATTGGAGATTCCGAAAGACTGGACCAGTGGCGTTTACCTCGGACGTCTCTCGACGCTCAAAGACAAAACCGGTTATGGCTACTGGCAGAGTTATGTGGTCTTTATCGTGAAGGATGACCGGCCGGCGGATATTCTGTTTCAATGTTCGGACAATACCTGGCAGGCTTATAACCAGTGGCCGAGCAACTATTCGGTCTACACGCATCCCAAGGGGAATCAGGGTCCCTGGGCCGATGTCAGTTTTGATCGGCCTTATGCCAAGTACTCGCAGATTTATGAGAACCCGCAGTCGGTCGGTTCGGGAGAATGGCTCTGCTTTGAATTCCCGTTTGCCTATTGGCTGGAAAAAAACGGTTATGATGTGACCTATTGCTCCAACAGTGACATGGTGACTCCGGAGCACGGCTTGAAGTGCAAGTCGTTTTTATCGGTCGGCCACGATGAATACTGGGACATCAAACAGTATGAGTCGGTTGTGAAAATGCGCGATTCCGGAGTCAATCTGCTGTTCTTCTCCGGTAACTCGGTCTGCTGGGTGACGCCGCTGACAGACAGTACCGACGGGCAACCGCAGCGGATCATGTTTCGCGGCGGCCCTTATGGCGGGAAGTACAAGTATGCGGAAGCACGCGAAAAAGATAACGGCCCGTTTCCGTTCCGCGGACCGGATGAAGGTTATCTGATGGGCTCCCGGAATGTCGACCCGGTGAACGGAGGCGGCGACTGGGTCTGTGAACTGCCCGATCACTGGATTTTCAAGGGGACCGGGATGAAAAAGGGAGATGCGATTCCCGGTCTGATCGGCTGGGAATATCACGGCGATCCGCCAACCGATATTCCCGGTCTGGAAATTGTCGCGAAGGGGACGGCATTGCAGGGAGGCGTGAATCCTCAACAGTGGACGGCGACCATTTATCCCGGACCGAAAAAAAACTTTGTGTTCAACGCTTCGACGATCTTCTGGTGTCAGGATCTGGCCAGCCCGCCCGGGCATATGCTCCCCTGGTCACACTGGTCGCGTCCGCATGGCCCCGATGATCGTGTGCAACAGATCACGCACAACATTATCCGCCGCGCGATTTCATGAGATGCCAATAAGAAAAGCCGGTAACGAAAATATTCGTTACCGGCTTTGATTGATCGAGATCCGAGCGCTTTAGAACTCTCCGACCACATTTTTGTCTCTGCGATTCGCTAAATTGGTATAAATTGTATGGCCAGGATCGGTTGAATCCTGTTGCGAACCCTGCAGGTTTTCGCTCAGGAAGCGGACACTTCCGTCACAGAGGAGGAAATGCGCTCCGCCGACGTGCATACTGCTGGGGCAACGACCGTCCGTACCATTGATATTTCCCCAGGCACGACGATGGGCGTTCATCACCTGATATTGCCCATTAGATTCAGTAGCTGATTTTCTGCAGATGGGGCCATTGGTTCCAGCCCAGCTACCACCCTGATGGTTTTCAAAATCGCGTTCGCTGGCCAGGATTGTATTCGTGGTCCCGTCAATAATATCCTTGATCCGAATATTACTGTTGTTAAAGAAAACACCATTGGTTTCACCTTGCCGACAATCGATGGAGTCACTACCCGCATTGGCCAGGTAGTTATTACAACCGATACGGTGTGCTGTTCCGGCGCTGAGTATATCATAATCAGGATTGTTGTCAGGTGTCCGTAATGTATCGGAAGGGCAGAGATAACCAGGGATCACCGTTTTACAGAGTGTTCTCAACGCGGTATTGTTTAGATCCATGAGATTGCCGGGGTTCAGTTGATTATACAAGGGAGCCTGATCGATATAGGGCAAGATAAACGTGCTCCAGGCCCAACCGGTGCCGCCGCCCGTTGCGGATGCAATATCACTCCCGCCGATATATCCGGGGGGAAACAGTTTGAATGTATCGTGATAGTTGTGTAATGCCAGACCGATTTGCTTCAGGTTGTTTTTGCAAGTGGATCGGCGGGCAGCTTCGTGAGCCTGTTGGACGGCAGGCAATAAAAGGGCGATCAGAATCGCAATAATGGCGATGACAACCAGCAACTCAATGAGGGTAAATCCATACCACTGAGTTTTTCGTAACGATTTTTTAAGCATTAGGGGAGGGTCTCCTGAGAAAAATTGAATGATGGAATAACAAATTCGTGAAATGGAAATGACTAGAATAGCAGAACAGAACGTACAAGAAATGTGAATCGCGCACAAAGCGGACCCATTACTAGTATCAGTAGATGTAACCCCACTCTATAAAAATTTGTTCGGGAATTAAAACTAATAATGAATGTTTTATGAGATTGAGGTGAATTATGATTATCAAGTAATGTTTACTAATTTATTGGTCTGGCACGACGGATGTCGTCGGTCAGGGGGTGGTCAATTTTCGCATCAATTGCTGAGATTTTTGATCTTCAGGAGCATGCGCAAGGGCCGTTTTGAGGTGTTTCAGCGCCGCTTCCCGTTCCCCTTTCTCAAGCAGTAATTCCGCGATGATCCGATGTGCGGCCGCTAAGTTGGACTGGCAGCGGACGGCCTGCTGAAAGGCGTCGAGCGCAGCTTCACGATCATTCAACTTCAGGAATGTTTCACCCAGATTAAAGTAAGCAGGGGTATGGTCAGGTTTCAGTGAAACCGCCTGACGAAATTTCAGCGCGGCGTTCGACCAGTCTTCGCTGCGAAAATAAACGAGCCCCCGCAGGCGATTCAATTCGGATGATTCAGGATGGAGTTCGAGAGCGCGGTCCAGCACTTTGGAGGCGAGATCGTCTTGTTCGATATCCAGTAGCACGCGGGCCAGTTTGATTTGATAAACGGGAACATCAGGATGCTCATCGACGATCCGGGTGAGCAGACGTAACGCTTCTTGAAGTTGTCCGGCCTGGATCAATTCATCGACGCGCTCGAGCAGGGCATCCGAATCGCGCCGGAGGTTTTCCAATTCCAGTACAAAGGGATCCGGCCAGGTGGTCGGCCCGGGAGGCATCGTCGCTAAGATTTGAATTTGTGCTTCGGCGGCCGGTTCGTTTTTGAGGGCCATCTGAATCTGAGCCAGTAATTCCAACGGTGCACGTTTTTGTTTTGCCCGTTCTGCCGCCTGGGTTGCTAATTTCAGACTTAGTTTGAGATCGCCGTTCATCAGTGCCAGACGGGCAAGCGCCAGTTGAACACGCGGATTGTCGGGATCGAGGCGATCGGCGGTTTCCAGTTGTTCTAAAGCGCTCTGCGTCTGTTTCATCTCCAGAAGTAATTCACCCAGACGAAGATGTGACAGAGCCGAATTCGGGCGAAGCGCGATGCACCGTTCAAAGTGCTGAATGGCAGCTGCCTGATCTTGAACTGTCGCCAGATGACCTTGCAGATAAGGCCATAGAAATTCGTCTGTATTCAACTGTTCTGCGATCTGAAAGCAACTCCGCGCCTGCTCGTGGAAATGATGGGCGGCCAGAATCATCGCCAGCCGTCCCCATGCCTGGTCTGAATTCGGGTTGTTTCTGACTCCGTCGCTTGCATTTGAAATAAAAGCGGATACGTTCGAGTCCAGTCCATCCAGCGAGATCGAATCTAATATGGTCAGTGAAACTTCTGGAGGCTGCCGCTTCTTCAAAGTCAAAGAACCAATGAGAAGTATCAAGACCAGGCCGCCAACGCCAATTGCCCATAACTTACGTTGCTTTGGTGAAGCAGTCTGTTTGGTTCCCAATTCATCCGAAGGCAGCGATGTCATGGCGTGCTTCCCGTGCCATGTTTCAGTACGCGCACTTGATTGACGTCTCCACCCGGAAAACGTTCGTGACTGCCATCAGGCCAGGTGACTTCAATATGGTCAATATTTTTGATGTCCCCCAGTCCGAAATGGGCCCGCGGATCGTCGGCAGAAAGATAACTCGAAGCAGAGTTGATCAATCGTTTCCAGTGGCGTGTGCCGTTGACGACGGTTACAACTGCGCCATAGGCGTCTCGACTCCCCAAATCGGGTTCAATAGCGCGAACCTGTAACCAGTTTCCCTGCTGCGGCGTTTCGTTGCGGTAGATGCGGGCCGCTCCTCCTGAATTGGTGACCAGAAAATCGAGGTCGCCATCATTATCAATGTCGCCCGAAATCAGTCCACGGGAAACATCACGCGCTGTGATAAAGTTGTCCTGGTCAGACTTGTATTCGTGAAACTTGCCGGTTCCATCATTGAGGAAAATCTGGTTTCGTTCGGCAAACTGTTTCCAGAAGGGATCTGCAAAGCGCGCCTCGTCCTGTGGGATCGTATTGGAATTTTGATGAGAGCTGTCGGGGATTTTGACGAGACCATTCACGACGAGTAAATCGAGACCACCATCCTGATCAAGGTCGGCCAGTTTCGTACCGAAGCCGGTGTAGCTTAAACTGGGTGCGGCCAGACCCGTGGACTGGCTGGACTCCAGAAAACCAATCGACTCCTTTTTCAGATACAGGGCATTCGTTTCTCCCTGGAAATGAGTCAGGAACAGATCGAAGCTGCCATCCTCATCGGTGTCTCCGTAGGCAATTCCCATGCTGGCCTGAGGTCGTCCCTGAAAGTCATAAGCGGCACCCAGTAGAATCGCTTTGTCGACGAAGGTTCCGTCCTGCTGATTGATCCATAAAAAATTCGCTTCCTGGTCATTGGAAACATACAGGTCGGGCCAGTCGTCTCCGTTGAAGTCGGCCGCGAGGACGCCCAGCCCGGGTCCGGCGTGTTGCGCGATTTTGGAAGCAACCGTGACGTCTTCAAATTGAGGCAGCAGCAGCTCCTGTTTTGAAGTACGATCGGGGGTGATATTATGGTAAAGACGGTCGATCGTCGGGGAAAACGATTTTGGCCCACAGTAGTCCGGTTTTCCCTGCCGCGTTTCGCACTGTTTTTCGGGGTAATAATCGACGTAGTTAGTGACAAACAGATCCAGTTTCCCGTCCCGGTCGTAATCGAAGAAACAGGCTGACGCGCTCCAGCGAATATTATCAATGCCCGCGGTTTCAGTCACATCGAGAAATGTTCCATTCTTTTGATTCAGAAACAATTTGTCCTGGCCATAATTCGTAACAAACACGTCCGGATAGCCGTCATTGTTGACGTCGCCTGTTGCGACTCCGATGCTAAAGCTCGGGTCACCCAGGCCTGAGTCCGTTGTGGCATCCACAAAACTACCATCGGCTTCCTGGCGAAAGAGCCGATTGGTTGGCTCCCCCGTTTTGGCTGATTGCGTTTGACCTGCAGCTCGACTCAGATGACCTCCGTTCAAAAGATACACGTCCAGGTCGCCATCCAGATCATAATCGAAAAATGCCCCGCCCGCGCTCATGATCTCGGGCATGAAATAGTGTCCCGGTTCACCCGGCTCATGCATGAAATTGATGCCGGTTTTTTCGGTAATATCACGGAACAGTAGCGGGACGGCGGATTGAGATGAAGCAGTTGCGTCTGACGATTCCTTTTCCGGCGGCAAACGGGAACAGCCTGTGAAAATGAAGGTGAGCAGAAACAGGAGCGACGTGTGTCTGGCACGTGTCGAAACGTGTTCCCGCACTGCCTGGATGGGTTTTGACATTTTGCGTTCCGTATCTGCCCGCAGAACGAGAAGGTTTCTCAGCGGACGTGGTAATGGAATAGGAAATGGCCCCTTACCACGCAATCAGGAAGAAGGTGAAAGCCATTGAAGTCATCAATAGACGTCCACTTCCACAACACCATCCAGTTGTTTCAGTTTTGATTTGATCTCTTCAGGATCTGCTGTCAGGGGGGCTTTGATCTGGATCAGTGCGGATTTTGAGTTATTGTTTTCCCGGTACGGTTCCGAAACCAGTTCCACTTCTTCGGATGCAATTTTTTTAATGGCAGGTCCCAAAACCGCCAGCTTCGCTTCTGCGGCCTGTTTCGCACTGCCGAATGTCACTTTGTAGGATAAAGTCAGCTCTTCGGGTGCCGGTTTGCCTGAACTGCACGCGGATAATCCCATCAGTAAAAGGAGAGTGAAAAGATATTTCATTTTCATTTGAGCACCTGGATTTTTCTAAAATAAAATGAGATGTAGGAAAGGTGTTTACAGCAGCACGTCTGAAAGTATCTGACTTCGAATGTGTTTTTATTTTCACCGAATGGTGACTGTCATTATGTATCGAGCACCGGCTGAGAGCAACCTTCAGCCTGGATAGATCAGATTCATGCGAGGTGGGGGAGTCAAAAAACAGTGGTTTGCAAGACGGTTTCCGATCTGTCCGGGAGTTCGTTCCGAGGGAGGTACTGACCTTAAAATGAAAATCACGAAATCTTCTTAATTGGTGCGGAATCTGCAAAATAATTGCGTGTCATGCTTGCAGTACGAATCGATGCAGCAACGGTGGAGCACCGCTCCAGGAGTTTCGAAACGCCGATTTTTTCGCTGGATTTCTCTCTGCAAGGAATTCCTTCTGCCGGAATTCCGGTCGTGTGGCAGCCGTAAAAAAAAACAAAAAAATTAGATCGGCGAATCCGTGCTATTTACGATCACTTCATTAAATCTTCGGAATGGAAGTGTATAAAGAGGTTCGTTTACAAGCTGGAGCACCCTTCGCTCACGATTGTGATCTTTCAGCGCCAGAGACCTCTCTGCCAAGTTCCTGAATTGAATGTTCTACAGCCACTTTGTAGCGCTCCTGGCTTCACACTGAAATGTGAGGTCGTTTTTCCTGCATCATATCGGGTCTATTTATTAATGAGGAAACATGATGTTGTTCACAAGCAACCAACCTAAGCGACGTACCGGTTTTACTCTCATCGAACTGCTGGTCGTCATCGCGATTATTGCGATTCTGATCGCCCTTCTGTTACCCGCGGTTCAGCAGGCAAGAGAGGCAGCCCGCCGTTCGACATGCAAGAACAATCTGAAACAGCTCGCCATCGCCGTGCATAACTATCACGACACGCACGGGGTACTTCCCTTTGGTTGGGATCAGCGGGGTGCTGCCTGGAGCGCCATGATTCTGCCGATGGTCGATCAGGCCAATATCTATAACACACTGATCTTTCAGGAAGGGGGAGATGGTAACTGGGACTCCGGTTCTGCCAATACGACAGCCGCAGCGACCCATATTCCGGTTTTGTTATGTCCCAGTGCTCCGATCAAGAAACACTATGATTTCAATAATATTCCCAACCGTGCTACCGGAAGTTACCTGGGCAATTCCGGATCAGAAGCGAGTTCGGATGATGCTTCTTCGAAAGTCGCAGGGACCAAGTCACTGGAAGAAGTCATTCAGAACGGTTTGTTTTATGCCTGCAGCAGTGTCAGCCTGCGTGATATCAAAGATGGAACATCCAATACCTTCATGTTGTGTGAAGCGCAAACGGATATCGAATTCGGAAAAGATGGTCAGTCAATGGATCACTGGGTGATCGGCTCTCCGCAAACTGATCCCTGTGGTTGTAATAATGGCACTGGAGGAACCGAGTTCACCGAGTTTGTCGGTTCCGCTTATCCCCGGATGAATGCCCGCCGCACCGATCCTGCCGCCAGTGGTTACATCATGGAACTTTCTTACGGTAGCTGGCACGTGGGTGGCGGGCACATAGCATACGCCGACGGTTCGGTGCATTTTATCTCTGAAAATATTGATAAAACCGTGTATGACGGGTTATCAACTCGATTCGGCAGAGAGGTGGTCTCACCATAATCTGAAGATAGGTACGGCCGGACTGCTGTTGAATGTCTGGCTTTTCACAGCGGTCAGGTTCCGGTTCCATGGCCACTTTTTTTCCCAATTCTTCTCGTACTCAGGTATGATCTGTATGAAACCGTTCTGCATTCCCGCTGTAATTTCACCTCGCGTGTTGTTCACCGTTTGCCTGTTGGCATTGATCTCAGGTTGTGGAGGCTCTATTAACGCCGACTATAGTCAGTTGGATCTGATAGATGTTTCCGGAACCGTCACACTGGATGGCCAGCCGCTGCCAGGAGCAACGGTCGCTTTCGAAGCGAGCGATGGCACGTTTTCCTCCGGCGTGACAGACGAGGGTGGCCACTTCAACTTGATGTTCAATACCGAAAAGTCCGGCTGCCTGACGGGGGATAAGACGGTTCGGATTAAAGTGGGCGGCGATCTGGAAAATCCGGACGAAGAGTCAGAAGGAGAAAACGAACAGGGACGGCAGGTGGGATCGCAAATCGTCATCCCCGCGCAATATAATAAAAAATCGACCCTCGAAGTGACTGTAGACGCTGATCACAGATCGTTTGAGTTTGATCTGAAAAGCAATCCTTAAATACAGACTGAAATTCAAAATCAAAAGCGGCGTCACTCTTTAGGTTGTGACGCCGCCCGTTGATTCTACTGATCCAGTTTCTCAATGCGGGTGATGTGCCGTCCCCCTTCGAAGGGCGTGTTCAGCCAGATGTCGATGATTTCATACACATCGTGCATGGAAAGCATTCGCTCACCCATTGAGATCATGTTCGCGTTATTGTGCATGCGGGCCAGTCGGGCTGATTTCTCATTCCAGCAGACCGCACAGCGAATGCCCTTGATGCGATTGGCGGCCATCGCTTCGCCGTTACCAGACCCCCCCAGTACGATTCCCCGTTCAAATTCCCCGGCTGCGACTGCTTTCGCCGCAGGCAGGATCAGGTCCGGATAATCGACCGACTCTGTGGAATCAGTGCCGAAATCTTCCACCTGATACCCGGCTTTGGTGAGGTGCTCAATAATCCGTCGCTTATACCGGTAGCCGGCATGATCGGATGCGATGACAATTTTTTTGACTGGTGATTCTGAAGGAGCGGGAGCTGTCATTCGTTTGAAATTCTAACCTGTATTCAGGTTGATTGTTGCGTTTTTCGAAGCGGGGATCCCGCCGCAGAGGAGATCTCGGGTCTCGATCTGCCGCAGAGCCGCTCACAAAATGCGTGAATATAAAGTGTTAATTATAAATACGTTATGGTTATTTGCCGATTCGATAAAGTTGTGTTTTGGTACGAATCAGCAAGGTGTCACCGGCCACCGCGTAGGAAGCCAGCGTTGGTGCTTTGAGATGGTTACGGCCGATCTCTTTGTACGTTTTGCCGGCAGCGATAATAGTTGTTTCGCCTTCTTCGCTCTGGAAGTAAATCTTCCCGTCGGCATAAAACGGCGAAGCAGAGTAATTCCCGCCCACCCGTTCTTTCCAGATGAGTTCGCCAGTCTTGGCATCGAAACACTGGGCAATTCCCTGATCACTGACGGAATACAGTTCATCACCGACGACGATTAAAGAGGGCGTGTGGGGAATCTGGCTTTTATTCGACCAGGCCAGATGTGTGTCCGTCACGTCCCCTTTGCCGTCCGGACGAATCGCCAGCAGGGAAGGGCGGTCGTAGCTGGTGGTGACGAAGATCAGGCCGTGACTGAAAACCGGACGGGGGATGACAGAGTATCCCGAGTAATTCAAATGCCAGATCTCTTTGCCGTCGACAGGCGAGTGGCCGGAAATCACATCGGTGCCGGGAGCCACAATCTGTTTTTCCCCATTGACGGTAATCAGTAAAGGGGTTCCGAAGGAAAACTTTTTGCGGGTGTCGACATTGCGATCTACTTTCCATTCGATCTTGCCTGTGTTTCGATTCAGAGCGGCGATGAAATTCTTGCCTTTACCGTCGCAGATAATCACCAGCTTGTCATCGACAATAATCGGCGAGCCGCCATTGCCGTGCTGCATTTCGTATTTCAGCTCGTCTGTTTTCCAGACTTCTTCGCCGTCCAGTGTCAGGCAGGCGGTGCCGTGTGCTCCGAAATGAACGTAGATTACTTTGCCGTCCGAAATCGGTGTCGGGCTGGCGTGACTGTTCTTTTTATGAATCCGTTGTGTCGTCTCTTTGGTTTCCTGAAAGACTTCTTTATTCCAGAGAATCGCGCCTGTCTCCAGGTTGAGGCAGATCACACGCAGTGACTGCTCCGGCAGTTTTTCAGAGTCTTTCGGGACGGCGGTGGTCACATAAACTTTGTCGCCCACCACAATCGGCGAAGACCAGCCGACGCCGGGGACATCGGTTTTCCACAGCACGTGCTCGGTCGGACTCCATTCAACGGGCAATGCCTTTTCTGTCGAATGTCCCTGACCGGTCGGCCCGCGAAACTCAAACCACTCTTCTGCCATCAACTGTTGAGACGACAGATAAGTCACGACTGATAGAACGCAAAGCCTGGAAATATTGAAAACGCTCACGTCAGAAAGCCCTCCTGTTTGAGGCTGTGTACCTGTGCTGGTGTATAGAAACGCTTTTGAGTCAGATTTAATTCTGTCACAATATAAATCGTCTGGCAAGCTAAGTGGCCTGTTACAACAGCTTGTATGGCAAGATATTTTTGATCGCGAAAAGATTTCACCGGGAATTCAAATAATTCGATACGTAGTTCATTGACTCTTTGGAGGGGACGGCTATTATGGACAAACCTGATACACATCCGGTGGGCGTGAATTGTTCGCACATTGGATTTG
>TARA_R110002111_G_scaffold191869_2_pt1 | contig 34560 bp, 31 predicted proteins | sample TARA_R110002111 | Tara Oceans TARA_R110002111 (sample SAMEA4397363) | marine metagenome | biome: Polar Biome; feature: [ZZZ] marine water layer (ENVO:01000295); material: water (ENVO:00002006), including particulate matter (ENVO:01000060) such as... | depth 199 m | reverse complement strand
CATTCGACTCGCATTCGACTCGCATTCGACTCGCATTCGACTCGCATCAAAGCGTCGCGGAGCAAAGAACAGAATACGTCGTGCCACAGTTCGGCGCTCCGTTTGTCACAACCCCACATTGACATTCCTGCATCCTTCAGAATGATTGTCCCCAGCGAAACCACAACGCGTCCCTGTCTGGATAACAAATTCAACAACACAAAAAACAGACATTCCATGTCAGATCTCTCCCATCATCGTCATCGGATTAAACATGCAGGCGGAATCAACCATTCGGCCGCCGCGTCGTAGAGAGTGCACCGCAGACCCGAAGCAGATTTTACCCGATGTCAACCAGGTAAACACAGATGAAAATCCGGCAGGTGTGCCGGAAGCTGTGCCAGAGCAGGGGACATCGGTGCCCCCATTCAGCAGGCGCGGCGTGTCATTAAAGTGCGAGGTAACACAAAACAGCCCCGGAAACATTCTCAACCGGATTCAAGACGCCCGACGAGTACCAGGCTTGCACTGCAGGCGTTCCGGTATCGCGCATAACAGCACTGTCAAACCTGTTCTACCGGGCCGGTTGGATGCAAATCCAGTTCAGACAGGTATTGGTTCCGGCACCCGGTTTCCCGATTTCAATCGTCAGTCGACCGTCAGAAACATCCGTTTTGACCTTGCGTTCCAGAAATGTTCCGTCAACTGTGGCTTCCCCTTTGATGATCGGAGTTCCTTCGACTTTGACCCATTGCCCGATCTGTTCGTGTCCGGAGTCTCCGACACAAACGGTGACCAGCCAGGAACCGTTGGCAACTTCACACTCCCAGACATCACTGTCGCGCGTAAACAGAAATGTGTCCCGATAGGCTTCCGGAACTTTTTTTCGTTGACGATGATTTTGACTGAGATCACGACTCCATCCGAAACCCCGTTTGTGATCAAACACCAAACCATGATCTGACTCAAAGCCTGAAACGGGGGGCGAATTTTTTCCGGTGAAATTGATTCGACGGGAATCAGGGGCATTGGTTTTGTCCAACAGGCCGTCCTGATCAGCCGACGCTTCCGCTTTATTCCATGACACGGGTTCACCAGGAGTAAACGGAGTGGGATCATCCAGGTCCAGAATCCCGTCGCCGTCTGCATCGTCGGGCTTCAATCGGGGAAATTGTTTCACAGGCAGGTCTTTGAGGGAGTTCCACAAGCGTTGGCAAAATTCTCCCCGGCTGATTCCTTCGTCAAATGAAACAGGCAGATTGGCAACGTCCACCGTTTTGAATGCGAGCCGTCGGGTTTCCTCGCGCCATTCGGGCGTGGCAGGATCATCGGGGTGAAAATCAACGTTGCGCACTTCCATTGGTAAAATGCCCCGCGCTGCCAGTCGGTTGATCGCCACAAAGGCGGGATGTGCCGGTGCTAAATCGCGATACGGCCAGATCAGTACCGCAACTCCCTCTTCCGACGCACCGCACAATGCGTGGCGTACCTGTTCCAGCCGATCACGATCATAGGGGATGTCCCGTGGCGAAATTTCCAGCTGTAAAGAGATGGCCGCTGTTGCGCCGGCGGCCTGACCGACGGCGATACATTGATCATGCAGACGAATTGCCGCGCTCACAATGCTGCTGTATCCCACATTTTTTTGAGCCCCCAGCAGACCATCCATTTCTGCGGGAACCAGACTCCGTAATGGAAAGACCGAACGATCGCTGACCAGGCTGGTGTTCCGCCCCGGTTTTTCATAGTCGATCCAGGGGCCCTTGTTGCCTTCTTCTTTCAAGTAAGCGCGGCCCGTGCGGTGGAAATCGTAATGGAACTGCCAGGCGAATAGTCCATCGGGATACATGACGCGAGAAAAACGTTCTCTTGCAAAATTTTTGTTGGGGCCATCATTGTTCCGGCCGTCCTGCTCACGCATCATATACAGGGCTTTCAGCCGCAGTGATTCCCGAATATAAGGTTTGTGAGGCAGTTGGTCTGTGGTTCCAAATTCCTCACTCAGATGAAAGTGACGGAAGCTGTTCGTTTTATCGGGAGCCTGTTCATGCACAAAATTCTGCAGATGATAGAGCAGGTTTAACGAATGTCGTTTGGCATCGTCAAAAATGATCTGCCTCTGCCGACGGTTCATCAGCACGATATTTTTCGTGGACGCTCCCGGTTCCGTTGCTTCGAGCGCCTCGACCACGTGTAAAGGTAACCGTTCGAGCGGGTAATCCTGACCCAGCATATAATTCAGCAGGATACTGGTTTTGTGATCTTTGCTGGTATGACCGTCGACAATCCGTCGCACGGTAAAAATCGAAAGCTGTCGTGGCGATGCTTTGCCTGCGTCCGGCCAGTGTGGAATCGATCCCAGTTTGACCGGTCGATCCCATTTCAGATCTTTCATGCGGGCCAGGCTCAATTTTGACGTGCGCACAAAATTGCGATCGTCAAAACGTTCCGGTCTGGGAATGGGGGTGTCTTTGTCCGATTCTTCCACGATCATCGCCCAGGTGAGCGGGTTCATTTCATTGGCAGGATAATCGTCGGTATTCAGTGGTGCACTGGGTTCGTTGTACCGCGTGCGGGGATCGGCCCCGAATTCAAATTCCGTTCCTGAAACCTGAATGGCGTCTCCCCAGTCCGAGGCGTCAATGGTTAATTTCGCAGTGATGTGCAGGTCCGGCGTTTCTGTTCCTGCGGGGGCAAACCAGAGCCCCGTTAATTGCGGGCGCTCTCCGGTTCGATTCACATCGGCTTTGACGGGATAATGTTGTGTGATCAGCCGAACCTGCCCGCTGTCGAGATAAGGTTGCAGCATTTCACGAAATATCGCCTCGGCTTCGGCAGGACGAAATGTAGAAGGACCATGAAACGGACGGCCCGGCATGGGGGAGCCGTACTTCTCTGTATTAAAGGTTTCAATCCGGTCCATCAACTCTTTGAACAGACCACTGCGATGAAAGGACCGTTTCATGGGATGCCAGTCGACACCCCAGCCGACTTTTCCCGGGCCTTTGTTTTCATCGACGCAGGCCAGTGCCTGTTCGGTGTATTGGCCGCCCAGCCATTTCCCGTCCAGCACGAGCGTGATCGATTTCACTCCCAGCCGTGCAGCCTGGATCGCCGCTGCCCACCCCGATTCGGTTCCTCCGACAATCAGCAGATCGGTTCCGGTTTCGTTCACCTCCGCCCTGAGTGGGATACAGATCGAGAAGACGGTCAAACAGCAAATGAGCGCTTGTTTTTTAGTCATCGGCGTGATTTCCTGTTCGAGTTGGGTTCTATGTCATTGAATGTGATTTCAAAATTCAGAGTTTGATTTTCTTTGGGAATCGTTTGTTTCAACTCGTAGTCTGCAAAGATCAGTGTCCCGTCGCCTAAATCTCCGGCAGCGACCTGTCCATCAAAGGCGGAGATGATGATTTTATAAGGGCCGCCCAGCAGGCCTTTATTCGGTAACGTCTGATAAAAGCCTTCACTGATTTTAGCCATACTGCCGGGGCCAGGTACAGCGTCTGGTTCAAAGGAGATGTAACCGACGGGAACTGGTTTTCCATCAAAGGTTACGGTTCCGGAATAATGATACTTTTTGAGATCGGACTGTGATCCGCCACAGCCTGCTGTCGCGCAGAACAGGCACAGCATGAATAAAAAGCGGAATCTGTTCGATGGGGAAGTATGAAAGCCGTTCATCGCTCAAATCCCCCCACTGGTAACCCGTCACTCCGGTCTGCGAGCGTACGATAAGTTGTTAAATCCATATTTTCGCTCAGAAAATGAACCGATCCATCAGCCATGCAGACATGACAGCCCCCTTCGTGAAAACTGCTGAAGGCACCATTCATGGCCCCTCGATTGCTATATCCGGTATCCGTTTTGGAACCGTCCGAATCCAGGTAGTTAATCTGCCAGCGTGCGCCAATCTGGACGCCGGGGATTTCTCCGGGGGCCTGATGACTGGAATCGCTGGAGGCCCAGCCATAATGCGCGTCGGCAGGGGTGCGGCTCCCGGGACGAAGCTGGTACTTTGATTCGGCGACCATAAAAATGTTTGTCGAACCATCGATTAAATCACGCATGCGAATTCGAGAATCGGTGTGGAGGATGCCATTGGTAAAAAACCAGCGGTCTGTTTGCGTCGTGCATCGTCCTTCCGCGGGACCGGTCGCACCGCCGTTCACACCAAAGTAACTGCTGTTATTCGCGCCCGCTTGAGAATTGATATCACTGGGGCATTGATACTTGGGGTTGCTTCTTAAAAATTCCGCGTGGTTGGCTGCGGAACCATGCGGGTGGGTGCCAGTGGGAGCATGATTGGCAAACCCCGTAAATGCCTCTTCGAAGACGAAGGAGTTGTATCGATTACTTTCATCAAGAAAAGGTAAAATCAGGACGGTCCAGGGAGCCCCGTTTCTGACGCTTGTCCCGCTTGCGGGAAAACTACACCAGCCTGCCTGCGGAAAAGAACTGCCCATGACGGTCCCGGGAGGAAAAACGCGATGCGTTTCGTGATAATTATGTAACGCCAGTCCGATCTGTTTTAAGCGTGTTTTACAGTCCGAACGCCTGGCTGCTTCACGTGCCTGTTGGACGGCTGGTAACAGCAGTGCGATGAGAATGGCAATAATGGCGATCACAACCAGCAGTTCGATGAGCGTGAACCCCTTGCGAACAACAGGAATCGTTTTCTGTTGGTGTTTCTGTCTCGGGGATAATTTTAACAGGTATAACCGCACTGACGCTGACATGATCTTTTGCTCCTTTATGAATGATAAATTGATAAATGGCAAAGCAGGTGTTGAACGTGAGTAATTTATTACGCTGTTATACGTATCCCATTCGCTCTGAAATTTCGCTGGCGTGTTGCATGACCTGAGAACCCAGATGCTCAAATTTCAAATGAGTGAGGCGGGTTTCAGGCCCTGTAATCCAGATCGCGGCGATCGGGTAACCGCTATGATCAAAAATCGGGGCGGCGACGCAGTTGATTCCTTCCACTTCTTCTCCCCAGTCAACGGCGTAACCCCGTTCACGGGCTTGCTGGATTTCCGATTTGAATTTGCTCAAACTGGTGATCGTACGCTCGGTGTATTTTTTGAGCGTCAACTGAGACAGCATTACTTTCTGTTCGGCCGCCGGCAAAAATGCGAGCATCACTTTGGCGGGGGCTGCGACGTGCAAAGGGAAACGCGTACCTAATTCGACGAACACTTTAATCGGATGATTGCTGCCCACCTGGCCCAGTACGACCCCCTCCCGATCAATTAATCGGCCCACCAGCGTGGTCTCACCGGTTTCATCGCGCAGCCGGCGCAGCACGTCAAACGCATTTTCCAGTAATTGTTCTGCCCCCGTGCCTTTGCTTCCCAGTTTCAGAAATTTAGCGCTCAGTCGAAACTTCTGCGTTTTATCATCGCGCAGCACATAACCGTGTGCCAGAAGCGTATTCAGAATTCGAAACGAACTGTTTTTCGGAATTTCCAGTGCAACGCCTACGTCACTCATGGTCACTCCTTCCAGCCGGTCAGCCAGATATTCCAGTATCTTGAGTGCCCGATCGAGATTAGGCACATGGTACTTTTCGGTATTGATGGGAAGGGCTTTTTTATTCATTGTTTGTCCAATAGAAAGGAGTTTGGTATATGGTACAGCGATGAGTTCACCTGTCAACTAAAATTATGTCGATCGGGACAAATCAAGCTGATCTCAAAACAAAGGGGGAGCGTGAGTGGCACAACCCTGAGCGGGAAAGACCGCCGTTGATCGCGGTGGCTCAAGAGGTTAGGCAGGCAGGTATTGCCCCGGTGCTCAAAACAGGGGGAGTGGATGCAGGAATTACAGGCAGTGATTCTGACTCAATTCATTTCACAATCGACCTTCAGGCTCGGGGGAATGCCCCTCGCGAATGTAGTGGGGATCTAGGAGAACACGACGTTCTGTTTTGATCTCTATAGGATCTCTATAGATCGAAATGAATTCCGGGATCTGGTTTTATCAAAATCCTGCAGGAGCCGCGGAGCCAGCTTCTATTGCGTAAGACGCAAAATGAGGGAGTCCGGTTTTACGTTCTGATTTGATCTGCGGTGGTTTCGGGTGATGACAGACCTGAATTCATGAAACCGCGTAATCCTTATTCAGTGCGATTCGGGACCATTCCCAATCGCCATCGATTCAGTTTGACCTGCAATTTTATAGTGCAGTTGTTTGTTCAGGTTTTTATCTGACTGGATAAGATTGTTTATTAAGAAAACTTAATTTATTTTCAAAAAAACACAACCTTCCTCTTCATTGCGAGTGTTTCTTTCTGATTAAATGAGCATGATCAATTTAGTGGAATGTTATCTGACTCATTATAAGTCAGCTCCACTTAAAGTGTTATCGGTCATTTCGTCTAGAAGTCAAAATGGGGGCAAATAAAAAAACAGACTGCCATCGTTGAGGATGCTGGCTGCTAGAGATTTATGGAATGGTATTGATTTTGCGTATTATAAAATATGTTTATAAATCCGGGAGGATCGGTCTTGTTTAGCCTGATTAATCAGCATCCTCTGGAGGTTCTGTAAGCAATCCAGCTAAGAGTTTTTAGTTTTTTGTCATAATCTTTTTATTGGAGTTTATTGATGTCACAAATTCTGAGACGCAAGCGTGGTTTTACTCTGATCGAATTACTGGTGGTAATTGCGATTATCGCCATTCTGATTGCCCTGCTGTTACCAGCTGTACAACAGGCACGAGAAGCAGCCAGACGTTCTCAATGCAAAAACAATCTGAAGCAACTCGGCCTGGCCCTGCATAATTATCATGAGACGTTTCGCGTGCTGCCTCCCGGCCATATTGGCCGCTGCACCACTCCCCGGCTGTTTGCCAGCGGTTTGACGATGTTACTCCCTTATCTGGATCAGGCCCCTCTCTATAACCTGTACAACTCCAACGGCTGTGCGACAACACACTCAACCATCACTGGGACCGGTGCTGGTACATTAGGTGCCGGCGATGACCCTGTGACAAACGGCAATGCGGCCGTCGTGAAGACTCTGGTTACCGTCTTTCTCTGTCCATCGGACAGCGGAAGTAATCATATTGCATCCCTAACGGGAAGCTACGGAATCTCAGCGACAAACACGGGAACCGGCGGGGCAAAAACGAACTATGATTTCATTACCGTCACTCCTTATAACTCCTGTGAGAACTGGACGGGAGGGTCACTTGCGAGCCGCTGCATGTTTGGGGATAACAGTAAGTGCCGCCTCGATGACGTGAAGGACGGAACCAGCAACACCCTGATGATGGGCGAAACCACACGGGACGTTTACAACGGCGGAACAAACGCCTGGGGTTATCGAGGCCACGTCATGGTTGGTCTTAACCTGGTTTCTTACCCGATCAATCTATTCTGGTACAGTACTGCAGTACCTCAGAAACTACCTCAAGGAAAACTGGGGAGCTGGGCGTATGCCGGCAGCTTGCATACAGGCGGGGCGCACTTCCTGCTGGCGGATGGATCGGTTCACTTTCTCAGTGAGAACGTCGATACCACAACCCGTCAGAACCTGGCACGCATGTCTGACGGGAATGTGATCGGCGAAATATTCCAGTAATGAAAAATTCTCTGGTCCCACTGAACTTTCTGCTCCAGCGACAATGTCCGCGCTATAAATGATTAGGAAAATCTGAAGCATGTTTCAAAACTACCGCTTTCATTTCGTTATGTGCACTTTAATGCTTGGTCTGACCGGATGCGGCGGAGCTGCTGCTACGGAAACACTTCCGACAACAGTGCCTGTCGCAGGTGTGGTCACCCTGGATGGAAAACCCCTGGTGTCCGCCACCGTGACCTTTGTGCCACGGGGCGCGACCAAGGGGGTTGAGTGTGTCGGATTCACTGATGAGTCGGGCAAGTATACGCTCACGCAGATACGCGGTGCGGAAGGAGCTCCTCCGGGGGAATACCGGGTCGTCATTAATCATTTCGTGAAAAGCGACGGGACTCCTGTCAAAATAGATGGAGGGGAAGCTCCCGCAAACGTGGGCGCGGATGAAGCCTTACCTGCGATCTACAGTGACTTCACCAATTCGATTTTGTCGGCTCAAGTCACCGAGGCAGGTGGGGAATTTCCGTTTGAATTGAAGATCAAGGGGAAATAGTAACGCTGGCTGCAGCTCATCAGAGATGAGGTTCCATATTGTCGGGCGTCCGGCGCTGATTTGAGATGGAGATCGTCTGCGTGCGATTCATAATCTGCACGCGACGATTCTGCACCTGCTTGGCTTTGACACTACCAGACTGGTCGTGAAGCACCCAGGCCTCGACCACCGTTTGACTGGCGTGGAAGATAAGGTTCAGGAGAAACTGCCTGCCTGATCTTTTTCAGTAGATTGTGTGGAAATCGCTATTTATGCGAAGCCTGCGACTGTTCGAGTATATCAACGCCGACCAACTGACTCCAGGCCGCTAACAGTTTTTTCGTGATCGGACCGACCTGACCATCTCCGATGATAGTGCCGTTAAATTTTGTGGCCGGCATGATACAGTAAGGCGTGCTGGTGAAAAATGCTTCGTCGGCAGTAATCACGTCGTACGGGAGTAGCTGGCATTCTTCGATGGGAATATTGAGTTGCTCGGCCAGTAGAAAAATCGTCTGGCGACTGATGCCGTTCAGGCAGTTAATCGTACTTGGCGTGCGAATCCGGCCGTTCGTCACCAGGAAAAAGTTGCCTCCCTTGTTTTCAGAGAGAAATCCACTCGTGTCAAGCAGCAGGCTCTGCGCCATCGGGTCAACCAGCTTCACTTCGGATTCAGCCAGCGTATACAGAAAGCGGCTCCGATTTTTGATCCGTGCATCCAGAGACTGTGCCGGTTGAATACGCATAAAGGGAGTCACAGCGTGACAGCCCACCCGATAGAAGTCGGCCCAATAGGAAAGATCAAGGGGCAGAGTGATGATCATGACGGTCGGTTTTGAGCCCGGCGGTTTTTGTCCGCTTGAGGGGACCCATTGTCCGGGGGTAATGTTATGCACGATCCAGGCATCAGTGTCGGCATCGTAATTTGGCCTGTTTTTCTCCCAGACTTCCAGCGTAAGCTGTTCCATTTCATCCGCCGTCATGCCTGCATCGAAACGGGCTGCTTTCAGACTCAGGAACAGACGGTCGATATGGTCACGCAAACGGAACGGCTGATGCGCGAAGGTCCGCGTGGATTCGGTGACGGTCATCCCCAGGCTGATCGCGCCGTCAAAGATGGAAATTTTCGCCTCGTTCGCGGGAACATATTCGCCGTTCAGATAAACCAGATTCTCAGTCATGGAAGCTCCTCTTCGGTTTCAATTCTGTTTCAGTTCATAACAGGAAAAACAGTCGGATTCGTATGATTTCAATGGTCCGTTTTCGTGTCTGAGAATCAGGCACGCGGTCCCCGGTTTCTGATTCAGCAGTTTGATTCCCGCCTCTGGTCCGAGCACGCTGATGGCTGATGCCAGGCTGTCGGCAGTGATTCCATCGGGGGCAATCACCGTGACGCGGCTCTGATCGGTGAGCCCCAGTCCGGTGCGCGGATTGACGATATGCGAGTAACGTTTTCCATCGATGACGACATGCTGCAGTGCATCGCCCGACGTCGCGACCGCCGCGTTATGTAATAGCAGATACCGATCGATTTTCGCCTGGGGATCGTCTGAAGAAGAGATGCCGATTTTCCATCCGCAGGTATCAGGTGGAGGGTCACCCAGTACGATATCACCGCTCCCATCAACCATTGCGCGAGTCACGCCATTTTCTTTTAGTATCTGCAAGGCGACATCAGCGGCGTAACCTTTGGCGATGCCTCCCAGGTCGAGTCGCATGTCTTCCTTCAGCAGTTCGACCGTCTGATATTGAACGGAAATTTTCAATGATTCATAACCGACTTTATTGCGAGCCTCTTGTAAACGCTGGTGATCAGGCATCAATTTTTGACGTCGCGCCCGCCGCCAGAGCCGCACAACCGGGCTGATGGTAACATCAAATGCCCCATTCGTTTCATGCGAAAGTGCTTGACCTTTTTTTAGTACAGTTAACAGGGGGAGACTGACTTTGACCGGTTTTCCCGGCCCGGATAACCGACAAAACTTGTTCAATTCACTTTCCGGGTCGTAATCGCTGAGTAATTTGTTAAGTTCCTTTATACGTGCAAAAGCATTTTGCGAGGCTTTGTTTGCGATTGCTTTGTCGCTAGCATATAATACGATGCTCCACTGCACCCCCATATGTACTTCCTGAAATTCATACCGCCTCAGAATTTCGCTGTCCGTGCACTGTTGGTTGCCTGACAATGTGGAGAGCAACAGGCATGCCTGATAAATGTATGACATCATCAACCTTGAATAATGACTGATTAAAGTTTACCGATACGGAGTAACTCAATATGCTTAGCGTATGTCGTCACAGTCTCTTAATGCAAGGCAAACTTGCTTTCTTTGCCGCCGTCTTGTTTTCTGTTTCACTGGTGAATGCCGGCGAGACTGCGAAAGAGATGAAACCTTACACGGAAAAAATTGCTAACACTGAGGTTTCTTTTGACATGGTTCCCATCCCCGGCGGCGAGTATCTGATGGGGAGCCCTGCGAGTGAAAAGAATCGGGAAGAGGATGAAGGCCCTCAGGTTAAAGTCAAAATCGAACCGTTCTGGATGGGTAAACACGAAGTCACCTGGAACGAATATGATGTCTGGAGTTTCAACCTGGACATTCAGCGCCGTAAACTGCTGCGGGGAAAAACAGACGCGAAGGAAAAAGCGGCTGATGTCGTGACGCGTCCCACCAAGCCATATACTGATATGACTTTCGACATGGGCCATGATGGTTATCCCGCGATCTGCATGACCCAGCTGGCAGCAAAAACGTACTGCAAATGGTTGAGCGAAAAAACAGGCCACTATTACCGTCTGCCGACCGAAGCAGAATGGGAATATGCGTGCCGTGCCGGTACAACGACCGCCTATTCATTCGGCGATAATCCTGAGAAACTGGATGACTACGCCTGGCATTATGCCAACTGTGACGACACCTATCAAAAAGTAGGCCAGAAAAAGCCGAATCCCTGGGGACTGTTTGACATGCATGGTAATGTCTCCGAATGGGTCCTCGACCAATACATCCCTGATGCCTACAAAAAACAGAGCGGAAAGGGAACACTCAACTTCCCCGTAAGTGTGCCGACCGAACTTTATCCTCGCGTGGTGCGTGGTGGTTCGTGGGATGATGAACCACAGGGATTGCGTAGTGCGAACCGGATCTTTTCCAGTGCCGACTGGAAAATTCAGGATCCACAGATCCCACAAAGCATCTGGTATCATACCGACGCGATTATGGTTGGATTTCGTGTGGTCCGTCCGCTCAAGACTCCGACTGCTGAAGAACGGAAAAAGTATGGTCTGGATCCAGCGATTCCTGCTGATGAAGGCCGCTGAGCTGCGACAATAAAGGTATTATTATTTGAAAACGGGTGCATTGACAGAAATTCAGCAAACAATTTCCTGTGCATCATACATAAGTATTTTAGGAAACGTATCGACGTAGATATAGACCAAATCGACCTGCATAGATTAGGGAAAGGCCTCTGATGACTCAATCTAATAACCAATCGACTTCACGACGTGACTTTTTAAAGGTAACAACGGCGACCGCTGTTGGCACGGGAATCCTTTCCAGTTTCGGTTCAGCGGCTCACGTTCATGCGAGCGGTGACGATAAAATTAAAGTCGGTCTGGTAGGCTGTGGAGGTCGTGGTACAGGGGCTGCCGCTCAAGCATTGTCCACAGAAGGCAATGTCAAACTGGAAGCCATGGGCGATGCGTTCCAGGATCGAATGGACAGCAGCCTGAGCAATCTGCAGAAACAGTTTTCCGGTCGTCCGGAACGAGTGGATGTAGCAGAAGAGAAAAAATTTGTCGGCTTTGATGCTTATCAGAAAGTTCTCGACAGTGGTGTCGATGTGGTGATTCTGGCAACACCTCCCGGTTTTCGCCCGATTCATTTCGAAGCAGCCGTCAATAAAGGCGTGCATATTTTCATGGAAAAACCAGTCGCTACCGATGTGACTGGTGTGAAAAAAGTTCTGGAAGCCGCTAAAAAAGCCAAAGAAAAAAACCTGGCTGTCGGCGTTGGTCTGCAGCGTCATCATCAGGCACCTTACATTGAAACCATTAATCGTCTGAAAGATGGTGCCATCGGTGATATCACTTCAATGCGTTGCTACTGGAACAGTGGCGGGGTCTGGGAACCACGTCTGGCCCGCGAAGATGCCAAGTCCGAAATGGAATACCAGATGCGAAACTGGTATTACTACAACTGGTTGTGCGGCGACCATATCAACGAGCAACACATTCACAATATCGATGTCTGCAACTGGTTAAAAGACGATTATCCAGTCAAAGCATCGGGCATGGGCGGACGTCAGGTTCGTACCGACAAAAAGTATGGCGAGATCTACGATCACTTTGCTGTCGAATTCGAATATGCAGACGGCACCCGGATGTATAGCCAGTGTCGTCACATTCGCAACTGCTGGAACAGTGTGACCGAGCATGCCCAGGGCAGCAAAGGGACTTGTGATATCAGCGGTGCCAAATATGCAACCACCGGTGGTTACAAATGGAAATACGACGGACCGAAAGCCAACCCTTATCAGGTTGAACATGATGACCTGTTTGCCGCAATTCGTACGGGAACACCTTACAACGAAGCTGAAAATGGTGCCAAGTCGACCATGACATCCATCCTCGGTCGTCTGGCAACTTATAGTGGTAAGGTTGTGACCTGGGATGAAGCAATGGCGTCGAACGTTGACTTGATGCCGAAAGAATTCTCCTGGGAAGGAACTCCTGTGACAGTCCCCGATGAAAACGGTTTCTACCCGATTCCAACACCGGGTGTTTCGAACGTTCTCTAAGATATCTGTAAAACGTTTAATCCAAAGCCGATTCGTTCATCAAGAGCGAGTCGGCTTTTTGATTTGCAACGGGGATTTGAAGTCGCTTTGCGCTGCAGCGATTTCACATCTTCGCGTATCAGGTCCAGCACACTGGTGTCGTCGCGATCCGCAGGCGTTCCTCTTCGGTGGGCTGAGGTTCATCCGCAGGGGGCATTGTCCGGTTTCGCAGTTGATGTGAGGCACTGAACCAGATCTTGCTGGATTCGGAAATCTCTGCTGCCGTTTTTGCCTTCAGTAGTCTGACATCGTTCTTCGAGTCGTCTGGGTCATGACATTCCGCACAATACTTGACCAGGACCGGGCGAACGGAACTTTCAAAATAGTCTGCCGGTTCCGGCTCTGCGGCGACGACACAATTCATCAGCAGGAGGGTAATCTGAGACCAGAAGACGATACGCATATTCAGACCTGTTTCAGGCTGGAAGGTCGGTTCTTGCAAAGGCAGGCGGCGGGAGTGGACTCCCGGAATGAACAGACTTTAATTATAAACGGAGATAGAACCAATGAAAAGCATTGATCCGGCAACTTTCGATTTGCGTTTCTCATTTGTGAAATACAAATCATGCAGAAATGGCTTGTCACACGAATCAGGTTGACCTCAAAACGGATTATCGCACATAATCCCCTGTCTCAGATGCAAACCGCCTACAGTAACCAAGTCATCGAAAGTTCTCTTATGTCTGAATCGAATGCAACTCAAGAGAAAAAACCGCTTGCCTGGCGCGAACGGTTGTATGAGATCATCTTCGAAGCAGATACACCCGCCGGTAAAGCCTTTGATGTAATCCTGTTAATTGCAATACTGCTCAGCATACTCGTGATCATGCTGGAAAGTGTCGAATCGTTTGATCTCCACTTCGGAAAAGAATTCACCATCGCGGAATGGTTTTTCACGATCCTGTTTACGATTGAGTATGGAGCGCGCATTCTTTGTGCCCGTCGACCACTGCGTTATGTTTTCAGTTTCTATGGTATCGTGGATTTTTTGTCGATTCTTCCCACGTATCTAATCTTTCTGGAATCAGAGGAAATCCAGCGTCTGGGTGTGATTCGTGCGCTGCGTCTGTTACGTGCGTTTCGAATTTTCAAACTGGGACACATGCTGTCTGGAGCCGCTGAATTACGAGCGGCCATCTGGGCGACCCGTTCGAAAATCACGGTCTTTCTTGCTACTGTTGTGATTGCCGTGGTCATTGAAGGAGCCGCGCTGAACTTAATCGAAGGCCCTGAAAATCCAGGCTTCAGTTCCATTCCTCAAAGCATGTATTGGGCCATCGTCACAATGACCACTGTCGGTTATGGTGACGTCACACCGATCACCCCTTTGGGAAAATGCTTCGCGGCTGTGATTATGATTCTGGGGTATAGTCTGATTATTGTCCCCACGGGGATCGTGACGGCAGAATTATCGCATACCTATTCAAGCGGCAAAAGGAGCAGCAAGCATTTTACGACGCAGGTCTGCCCGGAATGCATGAAAGAAGGCCACGATCCGGATGCCACATTCTGTAAGTTTTGTGGATCGCGTCTTTAGTCGAAAACTGGTCATTCAAACTCAATCGTTTCAAAAGAAGTTCCCGAAATCAATCAAATTTCGGGAACTTCTTTTTTGCGCACCCCGTCCAACAGGCGGTGTATCTGAATAATGCACTTCATTTCTACGAAAGTCCGGTTCTTAACCAGGAGTTGTTTCCATGCGCAAACTGTTTCATTTTACGGCGTTAATCCTGCTTTCGTCTGGCCTGTTCCTGCAGCCGAGTCTGGCAGAGGACAAAATACAGTCACCAGAAAAGTCACCACCGGTAATCGAATTAGCCATTCTCCTCGATACCAGTGGCAGTATGCAGGGATTGATTAATCAGGCCCGCACGCAGCTCTGGACGATTGTGAATGAGTTGGCTACCGCGAAACAGAATGGGCAGGTGCCTGTGATGAAAGTCGCGCTGTATGAATACGGGAAAAGCAGTCTGCCTGCCAGTGAGGGTTATCTGCGTCAAATCATGCCGCTGACAGAAAATCTGGATCAGCTTTCGGAAGAGTTGTTCGCCTTGAAGACCAACGGCGGTGAAGAATATTGCGGTCAAGTCATTCAGGCAGCCACGAATGGATTGAAGTGGAGTGACGGCAGTGACTGTTTGAAAATGATTTTTATCGCCGGCAATGAAGGATTTGACCAGGGAAAAGTGGACTTTAAAGTGGTTTGTCCGGCTGCGATTCAAAAAGGGATTACCGTCAATACCATCTTCTGTGGACCCGAACAAACGGGAATCCAGACAGGTTGGAAAGAAGGCGCTTTATTAGCAGACGGTTCATATTTGAGTATCAATCAGGGGTTGCAAATTGTCACTCCGCACACACCCTATGATCAGAAACTGAATGAATTGAGTCGGGGGATCAACAAAACCTATCTCTTTTATGGGACAGAAAAAGATCAGGTACAGGCCAGCAGCAGTCAGTCAGCTGCCGACTCCCTCTCGTCAGAGGCAGCTCCCGCATCCGGAGCAGAACGTGCTGCATTTAAAGGCTCAGGCCGGTATCGCGCCAAAGGAGATTTAGTCGAAGCCATTGCCGGTAAAAAAATTAAACTTGAGGAACTGAAAACAGAAGAGCTTCCACCCGAACTGCAAAAACTATCGCAAGCCGAGCAAGCTGCTTATATCGAGAAACTGCAGAAAGAACGAACCGAAATTCAATTTCAAATTCAGGACCTTACCAAAAAACGAAATCTGTTTCTGGCGGAAGAAATGAAGAAGCAGAAAAACGAGGCAAAAGTCAACACGTTTGATAAGGCTGTCATCAAAGCGTTGCGATCGCAGGCACAGAAAAAGAATTTTCAATTCAAGGCAGAGTAAAATTGTGATTGAAGCACGAGATGACGTATTATTTCAAGCCCACGTGTCTGCCATCAGAGGAGTCATGTTATGTCAGGTTATCAACGCTCATGGGGAATCGCCAGTGCTGTCCTCATGCTGATCAGTGCAGGGGCTACGACACAAGCCTGTTTCATGCGGGCCTCTCAACCGGTGCAGGTCTGGCTCGATCATATCAACGTTGATATTAAAGATCAGATCGCCGTAAAAACTTACCACTGTGCCTTCAGGAATCCCAATGGCAGAGCCATCGTGGGGGGCACCTGTTACATGGAACTCGAGCCGGGGACCCAGGTCAATCAGATGTCCGTACTGGTTGACGGTAAGGAAATGCAGGCGGAGATACTGGATGTCGAAAAAGCGAATCAGGTGTTTCAGGAGATCGTGCAAAAAGGGGGCTCGCCAGCGTTACTGGAATATTACGGCAATCAGTTGATTCAAACGAAAATTCCGCGGGTGGAAGCGGGTAAAACCGTGATGGTAAAACTCACCTATACCACGGTTTTGAAAAAGCACGGCGATCTGATTCGATTGCAGATGCTCAACACGAATCCCAAAGCGTTAATGCAACCACTCAAAGAAGCTTCGGTCACCGTCAATATTCTCAGCGCGGAACCGATCAAGAATATTTACAGTCCGACCCACGAAGTGAAACTGGTGGAGAAAAAAGACTGGGATATTTCTGTCGAATGGATACAGAAAAATTATCTGCCGAAACATCCCTTTGTACTCTATTATCAGACTTCACCCGATAAAGTCGGCGCCAGCCTGATTGCTCACCGGGAATCGGGTGAGGCCGGTTATTTCATGCTGATGCTTTCGCCAACACAGGGGCAAGGGATCGGGAAACTGACTGCGGAACAGATCCTGCCCAAAGACGTCGTGTTCTGCGTGGATACTTCCGGTTCCATGCTGGAGCATCAAAAAATGACGCAGGCACGTGACGCTTTAAAGTATTGTGTGAACCATCTCCACCCCGGCGATCGGTTTAATATTATCGATTTCAGTACCACCGCGAGGCACTTCAATCAACGCGGGCTGATTGACTTTAACGAAGAATCAAAACAGAACGCGCTGTCCTATGCCGAGGCAATGACTGCACGTGGTGGAACCGCCATTGAAGAGGCGTTGCTGCTTTCTTTGAAACATCTTCAGACGGGGGACTCATCAGCCACACCGCGACTGAAGATGTTGGTCTTCTCCACAGATGGGTTACCCACGATTGGCGAACGTGATACGCAAAAACTTCTGAAAACAATCGCGCAGCAGAATACGGAAAACGTCAGACTGTTTGTGTTCGGCGAAGGTTACGATGTGAATACCAGATTACTCGATTTTCTGGCCCTCGTTCATCGCGGAGAAGCAGATTATATCTTGCCTGAAGAAGATCTAACCAGAAAAATCAGCCAGTTCTTCGACCGTGTGGGCAGTCCTGTGATGACGGATGTCTCGCTTGATTTCGATGCCGCCGATGTGACCGACGTTTATCCGCGTCAGGTCAAAGATATCTTCAAAGGAGAACAGTTATTAGTTTACGGTCGTTACACAGGTTCAGGTCTGAAAACAATTCATGCGACCGGCACAATCAACGGTGCCAAACTGACACAATCTTATCAACTGGAATTTCCTAAAGAATCAGCCAATGATCAGAACAGTTTTGTACCCCGACTCTGGGCAGGACAAAAAGTCGATTTTCTGCTCGAACAAATTCGCAACAGCGGACAGGAAAAACCGGATCAGGAACTTGTGAATGAAATCACCTTGCTTGCGAAACAGCATGGCATTGTGACACCCTATACGAGTTTTCTGATGGCCGATGACACGGTTTCTGGAAACACTCCGATGCCATTACTGGGAGTGCACAGAGAAGAACTGGAACAGAATCTCCAGAAAGAATTAGCATATGACGGGCTTCAAAGTCAGGCGAGCGAGAGTGTTCGTCAGGAACAGGTTCTCGATGCGCAAAGTTCGAACCGCGATCGTTATGCCGCTGGGAAAAGTGGAAATGCCGCCCGTTATTACGAACAGGCAGAACGCGAAATGAAGAAATTCAACAAAAACGGCTCCGCATTACAGTCCATTCGATATATTGGTAATCGAACGTTTTATAAATCGCAGGGAGACTTCTGGAATGAAAGTCTATATGATCCACACCAGCATCAAGACCTCAAAAACATTGAGGTCGGTTCAAGCGAGTATTTTGAATTACTGAAGCAGGATCAGCGGTTAGCCAAATATCTGGCACTGGGAAATGTGATTCTGCAGATTGATCAACGCTGGTATCAGATTACAGAAAAGTCCCGGTCGTAGTCTGTCCTGTGAATTAAACGGCGGGCTCCGATTCCGTCTCTGGCTGATCTTTAAACAGCTGTGGCGGGTGGGCAGACCAGACAGCGGCTGCGGCGAGGAGTGGCAGGGTTGCGAACAGACACAATACCGGATTGTACGATCCGAAATAATCGATCGACATCGCGACCGGAAGGGGGCCGAGCGCTGAAGCCAGGATCATCATCGACCAGGCAACGCCACGAACCGCACCCTGATTCATGCGGCCATAATAGTTGATCCAAACCACCGTCGCGGTGCTGCGAAAAATACTGCCTGTGGTTCCCAGTAAAAACGTATACACGACCACCATCCAGATGGCAGGCATCGTCAGGACAATCAGATTCGCCAGCGATAAACAGAGCATGGAGAAACACAGAATATAGCGGCTGGGAAGCCGGTCCGTCACCCAGCCCGCGGGAAACATCAAAAGTGTGGCACAGATCGCCTGGAACGACATCATTCTGATGGCCCAGTTCATGGGAACACCATGACTGCCGAGTAAGGAAATCTGGTGAAAGACAAGACCGGTGCCGACCAGAGCATGCGTTGTGATGACAGATAATAATTTCCAGAACGTGGGGTCGCGCAGTACCTGCCGAACTGTCCAGGATTCAATCGTGGGTATTAGCAAAGGCCGTCTCGGTTTCTGCCCGGGTTTTTCTTCCTCTGGTTCCGGTTCCAATGCAGGATCGATCCCATCAGGGTGCAGTCCCAGATCTTCGGGACGGTTTCGTACGAAGAAAATTCCCGGCAGAATCAGGCAAACGGCAACGGTTACCGCATGGAAAACCCAGCCTGTTTTCCAGCCGTATTGAGTAATCAGCCAGCTATTGATCAGAGGCACGGTCATTACGGAAAACGCACTTCCAAAACCGGCAAGCGCTGTCGCGCGACCGCGCTTTTTTTCGAACCATTCTCCCACCATCCAGACGGAAATCAGTGTGAGGGCTCCCTGTCCCAGACTGCGGACTAAACTGAATCCGATATAAAGACCCGTGAGCGTGTGGATTTGGGACATGAAGAAGCAGGCCAGTGCCAGGCCGACTGCCACGATGGGCAGAACGATTCGCGCGCCCCAGTAATCAAGCAGCCGCCCTACAAATGGTAACAGGCACGCACTGACAATCGTGGCAAATCCATAAGCTAATGAATACTGCGTTTCTGTTAAGCCAAGTGAGACCCGCATCGGGTCTTTAAAAACGGCGACGGAGAATGACTGCCCGGGAGCCGATAAAAACTGAGCCATCCCGGCAATTCCCAGCATCGTCCAACCGGGAAAATATTTATAGGTGGGGGGAGGAATCTCTTCTTGGTGATTGTTCAGTTCCGCTTCGGTGCAGGAAGACTGCGAATTCATTTCTGTTGTTTTCTTAACTGGAATACTTAAGCAGTCAACACAGGCTGCGCGACCGGCGGGCTACATTCAAATATAGCAGAATTTGAAACGTACGCGTAGCGTAGAGCGCGGCTGCTTTGCATAAAATATTTTTCTTCGCGCATTTCCCATTCAAATGTATGAGTCAATTTATCGCTTTGCAGTCAATAGACTTAGGAAGCGATGGCGAGTTGAAATGATTGGCAGGTCTCTTTCAAATAAACGGGTCTATCAAATTCCGAGCCAGTTATTAAACAGAAAATCGAGTCGCCCGCTGAGCAGCGCAATGCGTCCCATGACAGTATAGGCAAAGCTGGCGCCGAAGGTCACCATCAGAAACCAGATACCGAGTCTGGAAATATATTTGACGATGCCTTCATGTTCGACTGAGAAAAAGAAATAAACCATGCAGGAGAGCACGCCCACGATTACAATCGTGTTCCGCATTGACTTGATCCAGAGCAGAGAGCCGTCCGCAGAAAAGACAATGAACGGCATGATCGTGTTTTGAATTTGTCCGATAAAGTCGGTTTCCAGATAACTGATCAGTCGAATGCCGGCGGTCGCGCCAATAAAGAACGCCAGAGGCCAGCGCGCGATCCAGTTGCCTTTCGGCGCCAGACGCCATAACAGCAAAACACTCAGGACGAGTGGAATCAGATAGAGCCAGTTCGCCTGGGTACCGCTCTCCATGTCGGGGAAAAAGCTGATACGGGCCAGATCGGGCAAAAGCTTGGCAAAAAGATTGGTCACAATCTCTGTCCAGAACGCGACCACCATCGCGTAAGCGGCAGACACTCCCACAAATACTGACTCCGTAAATTTATAGAGCGGGTTATCGCCATAGAGAAAGGAAAAAATGGCCAGTGTGCAAAAGGCGGCCACCCATAATCCGATGGTTCGTGATAAACTCAGACTGACACCTGGTGTGTCTTTTTCTTTTTCAGGAACCTGCTGATAGGTGGACCAGCGATAAGTCTGCTCCGGAGAATCGGGCAGCGACGATTTGGCTTCCACGGGAACTTCGCGAACGTAGACCTCCCCTTTGCCTCTATATAATTGAATGGCTACGAGGCTTAATCCACCAAATACCATCAGCAGGGTCCAGATGAGTGTTGACTGTTTCATTGAGGTGTTCCCTGCTTACGTTCCCAGAAATAAATCACATTACCTAATGCAATCAGGCTGATCAGCAGCACATGCGCGACGAGCTGTGGGCCCATGCGTTTGAGGCCTTCTTTGGCAGCCGGGATTTCATTCAGTTCGGGATAATGGTTGATAATAGCCTGTTCGTATTCGGCTGCCCCTTTAATCGCAGCGAGCATGCCGGTCAACTGCTGCGGGATATAAGGCAGCATGATTGGAGCTTGAACTCCGGTACAACCGACAACAGTCGGAATATCAAACGGTGACGAACCATAGAGCACCCACTCTTTAGAGCCGGGATAGCCGGCACTCACGTTACATAACAGATCAACCTGTTGAATGTTCTTCAGGTTTTTAGTGAGCGGGATGTTATCGAGATTTGTTCCGCGAATATCCGAGGAGTATGATTTCTTCAAATCTTCCACGACCAGTTTAATGACTCCCTCATTCCCGGCCCGAAAGCCCAGGTTGACGAATTTAGTTCCGTATTTCCCTTTGTAAGTTTCGGGGTATTCACTCTCCAGCAGATCGATCGACCGCTGAATCATGGGGATACCTTGCGGCCATAATGTCATGAAATAGAGATTATGTTTTTTCAAAGCGCAATGCCGGGTGAACGCCGACGCCATCGGCTGCAGTTCACCTTCACTGGCAGGATCATAGTCCCAGGCCATGACCACATTGGAACCGTCCGGCAGATTATCTACGGCATCGAACACGGACAGAACCTGATCCGAGGGTTTTTCAGGAAACGTCGTGCCCATGATGAGCGGAACCGCGACCGCGATAAACATCAGTAAAAAGATCCAGCGGCGATCCAGGGTTTGTAAAAATTGCAGCATTGTTCACGCTTCCTGATCTGAACCAAGGTAAGAACGATCAACGCCCAGCAAGACTTTCAGGGAGGTTGAGGCCACTCCCAGCGCGATTCCAATCGTAATCGCCCGCATGCCGGGAGTTGTGAAGTCGTCCATAATGATTTCGGATAAATGTGGTAAATGAAAATCGCTATAGGTAATTCCGCTGGAGCCGAGAATAGGTTCGTTCGGTAGCCAGCCGGTCAGCCAGACCCCTGCATAGGTACGTCCGAGTAACACAATCACAGCGATCACCAGCAGAATCGTGGCTTCCGTGTTTTTCGCGCGGAAGGCACGAAAGGCAGCGGAAGAAATATAAAACGCCAGTAATGCAAACATGGTGGCCGAAAGGGGGTAAAAAATGTATTCGAACAGCCACCAGAAGGCGCTGCCTTCTGAGAGATAATCTCCCGACCAGGCGAATTCAGGAAAATTGATATTGGGATGCACGCCGATTTTCGCAAGACCGACAAATAAGGTGATGAAAAAAGCGATCAACGTCACGGCGGAATAGCCCCAGCCCGGTTGCTGTGCGGAAATTTTCTGCAATTGCATTTTCAGCAGATTTCCGCCGCCGAGAATGAAAGCAAACGCGGCCAGAAGATTGAACCAGGCCATCGCGTCGTTGCCCCAGTCCACAAATTTGGGAATGAACGCGGTGGCAATCAGCACAAATCCCGTCACAGCCGAGATTAACAAGGGGATCGTTCGTTTCATTATTAAAAACCTCCCTTACCGAGGATATTCTCTTTGATATAGGTCTGAGCCGACTGGAGAAATGTCTGCTCTTTTTCTGCTTGCGACTCTCCCCGCGTTTCAAATGCGGATAACGTCATGATCAGGCAACCTGCCAGAAGCAGCAGGCCGCCGATCAGTTTTCCGAAGTCCTGCCCCTTCAGACTGCCCAACTGCTGGGGTTCACCGGAGAGGTAAGCGGAAGCGGCGAAGAACTCTTCTCCAATCAAAGTGAAATCGCAGGCCGCCACAAAGAACGGGAGCTGTGTTGGCATCGCTGTTCCTGCGACCTGGATGGCACCGACCGAGTTGCCGGTTTCAGCCAGAATCAGAGACTCGGCATAAAACGCGCCCATATAAAAACAGGCGGCTGGTTTGTCGCGTACCATTTTTCCTGTCACACTGGCCACGTAACCGAACTGTTCGTCCGTAATATAGTAGATGTCATCTTCGTTATATTCATCGGGGCGACCCGCGGCGAGATAGGCGGCTTCGACCGTATCGCGGGCGGTCGTCATCACCAGCGAGCGTGAAGTAGGAACTTCCAGTTTGGCACGGTAATCGGCGGTCGTTTTTGCTACTTGCGCCAGAATGGTGATCCCTGCTACGGTCTGAATATCGTTGATGTCCTGAATGCCGGGTACGTATAAACAGGAGCGTCCCATTTCCGTGGCGCGCCCGACGGCGTCTTTAATCGCTTCCAGGCCGGCGATTTTGCGAATTTTGAGCGTTTTTCCTCTGCGGGCCATTTCGATGAATACGATGACCGAACCGCAGATCAAAAACACAAAAACTGCAAACCAGCTGCGTTGCAGATTAAACCACTGCAGTGACGCAATAATTGGTTCACTGATTTCGACGGGCGTTGATGTCGTACTTTCCTGGCCGACCGCTTCAATACGATACAGATAGGGGATACCGGTTTTGCAATTTGAATCTCTGAACGTATTGACTCGATAGGTCGGCTCGCCGATATTTTCAAACTTCGCGTCTTTGTTATCTGCTACTTTACGTGAGATCACATATCGTAACACTTTGCGGGGTTTTGTATTTTCCTCGTCATCCGGAGAGAGTGTCCAGAACAGATCAATGGCGGTACCCGCATCGCCGGGCACATCTTCGGCTCTGAAATCCGTCGGCGGTTCTACCGCTACGACCAGAGACACACCCGAAGTTAATATCAGGAGCGGAATCATCAGTCGTTTGATTACTGGATTGATCCATTGAAACATGACAATTATCCTTCGATGAGTTCCACATTGGCGCGGGGAACAATCACTTTATTTCCTGTATGCAGAATGACTTCCAGTACCCGTGATTCGGACCCCGATTCCAGAGTTCGCAGTTCCGTAGGCATCTCTCCCACTTCGCCGAGCAGACCAAAATAAGGGTCTCGAATAATTCGGACGGCCACTCCGGTTTCCAGAATACCCGGTGCCGTCGCTTGTTTTGCCTCACTACCAGCGGCAACCTTTGTGTGTTTATCAAGCGGTATGACCATTTCGGGACGCATGACCCCCGCGCGAATTTGTGTTGTCCCATTGACGGCGGCTTCGGCGCCTTCACGATCTTTGAGAAGATTGAAGGTGCGATCCGCCATCGCAATATCGCCGAAACCCTCTGTGATGATCAGGGTCGTGCCGATATGTTCCGAGCCGGTGACTGCCACTCCCAGATCGTAGCCGAGAATTGCTTTCAGGTCTTCATCATCCATCCCGCCTGAAATGATGGCCGCCACGCCGATTTCGATTCCCCGCTTGACGGCTTCGCCTGTCATCCGGGCACCGCCAATCACGATTTTTCCCCGCATCGATTCGTCCAGCAGTGCAGCTTCCAAAGGCTGCTCTTTATTTTGACAGGCAAATGTGATCGTGCCGTACGCTTCACCACCTATGCCTAGAATTCCCTGCAGAAAACTTACTTCCGACTCGATCACCACGCCCTGTTGCGGAATGACTTCTTTAATGGTACCCGCCTGATACGCGCGCACCTGGATTGGCAATGGCGCGCCTCTGAGAATAACCTGGCCTGTGACATGTGAGATGGATTCAATCGTGCCTGTGCTTTTTGCCGTCATTTCCGCTTTAAAGAAGCCAAAGATGCCTTTGCTGCGTGCGAGGAGATCTCCGGCATGAATTTCATCTCCGACAGAAACGAGCATAGAACTCGGCACCTCAGATGGGGCAACGGAAATCTGATTGGCAACATTAATGGGAGTCACATCGCCGGGCATGAAGGTCTGGGCCACGATTTGTTGAGGCGTGACATGCTCGCCGACCTTGACCAGAACATCTCCCGGAATGGGCAGGATGCGCCGGCTGGAATGCAGCACGCGCTGTCTGATTTGTAGTCCTGGTGAATATGCCTTTGCCATAATTGCCAATTCTTTATGAGCTGTGTACTGTTTGCATCACATGATTTTCCGGGAATAAATTCAGTTCCTCTACCCAGCTGGTCAACTGCGCCAGATGCTGCTGTTCGTCGGCTGGCACGATTAAGGGTCTGCCCCGTGCATCAAGAATCAGTCCCACCGTACCGCCACGTACTTTGAATTCCTTGTGTTTACCGGGACCGGCGCCGAAGTCAAAACCACGTTTCGGTTCAACCGTGATTGTGGCCCAGTCATCGTAAGCAAGTGGGAAAAGTTTCATCTCACCACACTGCATCGTGCCGGATGCGTTGAGCGCCTTTCCTTTAATCTGATATTGAAAGCAGGTTTTTCCGGATCGATAGAGGCCACGCGGTGCGACACAAGTTCCCAGATAAACGAGGCAGTCCCGCTCAAAGACCTGCAACGCGGCACGGGGATGAACCTGTGCCAGCACTCCCAGATGAGGCATCATGAAAATACTGTCTTTAGCCAGAACGGTCATGCCCTCAGGTTCGAAGGCGTCAATCATCATCGACGCGGTTTGATTCATATTCGGGGCGTGCGATAGAACGCCTCCTGAACCGACCAGCAGATTCAGTTTCATATTGTCCACAATCGATTGCCCGCTCGTGAGCTGGCTGAACGTGTCGCCGACCGTTCGCTGCTGCTGGACTCCTTTGAGCGTTGTGGCAAATTCTTTGTGCTGGATGTAGGCCAGTCGCAGGGCTTCGCGGGCCACCGCCTGTTCGAAGACCAGCGCTTCTCTGGTCTGGGGAATCGTCGTCGGGCGGATCATTTTGTTTTTGATGTGGTTCTGCAGTTCCCGCGGGTCCATGTCCAGATGCACCCAGCGTAAAATCATCGGCAGCGTTGCAGAAGCGCACACGTTGGAGATGGAATAACTCATGCCCAGATTCGCGCTCACGGTACGGTTAAACGTGCCATCGAATACACTGAAGACGTCTGTCGTGGCGCCGCCAATATCAACGCCCAACGCGTTGATGCCCTGTCGTTCGGCGATCGTCTGCAGAATGTTACCGACGGCACCGGGCGTGGGCATGATCGGGGCATCGGCCCAGGTGATCAGTTTGTTGTAACCGGGTGCATGTGCCATCACGTGTTCCAGAAACAGATCGTGAATCGCATCGCGGGCGGGAGCCAGATTTTCCCGTTCCAGTACCGGGCGGACATTCGCAACGGTCGTGAGTTTCACGTCGTCATCAAAGGCCGCTTCGACCAGCTCTGTGGCTTCCTGGTTACCGGCGTAGATGATCGGCATCTTGTAAGTGCCACCAAAGCGAGGCTGCGGTTTGGCCGGGGCAATCAACTCGGCCAGTTCGACAACGTGTCTTTGTGTGCCGCCGTCCGTGCCGCCGGCGAGCAGGATCATATCGGGACGCAATTCCCGGATGCGTTGAATCTGTTCGTGTGGCAGGCGTTTGTCGTTAGAGCAGATCGTGTCCATTACAATCGCACCGGCTCCTAATGCGGCTCGTTTGGCGCTGGCGGCTGACATTTCGCGGACCACACCTGCAACCATCATTTGCAGACCACCGCCGGCGCTGGAAGTCGAAATATAAATGTCGCAGCCGGTATCACCGTTCGCGGGCCGGATGATTTCTCCGTTTTCATCGATGAGTTTTCGACCGGCCAACTCGCCGACTTCGGTCACCGCATTCACCACACCGACCGTCACATCAGCGGCTGGCTCTTCGACGGTCGTTGGGGCTTCACCTCGAAACGTCTGTCGATATTCCCCATTTTTTTTCTCGATCAAAATGGCTTTGGTTGTTGTACTACCACAATCGGTGGCCAGGATCACATTGATTTGATCGGGGTCTAATTGTTTTGTCGTTGTGGAGTTCATATTCTGACTCGCCATCCGTGTAAATATGAAAGCAGATCGGGTTTGGTTTGAGTTACTCTACCGTCGTCAGGAACCATCCTCGTTGACTGTTTCTGAACGAGCCGGATTTGGGTTTTGATCGGGCGACGTACTCTGATTGCTTGAGTGAGGCGCACTCAGTGTTTCCAGACGTTGACACAACCATTCGATCGAGCCCCGTTTCTCCAGGAAATCAGCGAACACCTTTTGCGATTTCGGATCAACCAGGAAGGACAGAAACGGAGAGAAAAAGTGAATCGCCTGCGAGCCGATATAATTCAAAGGGCGGCAGGTTTCCAGCGAGAGTATGGCCAGCGTGACCATGTCCCGCCGAATAATTTCCCGGCAGATGCGGTCGGCAATCTGCTGCTGCTCTGTCGTGGGAGCAAAATCTTCAGGGCGTTCTACCGCGAAGGCATGCGCAAGCCACTGTTTGATCATGACCATCCTAGCCTGTGTCCAAGTTTATTGTAGCGTCCCCAATGCCATTCAGTTCGCGTTTCTTAGCATGGGAGACACCAGGGTTAAATGGGACGCGCTCTCGTAATACCTGCCGTGGGTTCAAATGACGCAAGTTATTTCTATCACTGTATTAAGTGTAACAATAGCAGGATTGGGTGAAAATGAAAGTATCCACTTCGAAGAAATGCAGATTCTGAAAAAATCTGCCGGTCGCCGTTCCGGAAACGGACTGAGGCAATCAGGAATCACGTCGTTGAATTGCAGGGGGTCGCTTACGGAATCTGGAACAGCGCTTTGGCGTTGGCCGTTGTGATGTCGGCCATTTCTTCCGGCGTTTTTTGATGGAGTTCTGCCAGACAGGCGCAGGTGTGTTTGACAAACGCGGGTTCATTCCGTTTGCCCCGCATGGGAACCGGAGCCAGATAAGGCGCATCGGTCTCAACCAGCAGACGATCTAAGGGAATCTGACGTGCGGTCTCTCGTAGCTCGTCATTTTTCTTGAAGGTCAACATGCCGGCAAAAGAAATGTGGAGCCCCAGTGCAAGGCAGGCGGCTGCCGTTTCCGGGCTGCCGCAAAATGAGTGCATGATTCCTTTGAGTGTGCCGCCTTGCGCTTCCTGCTGTAATAACTGGACGACATCTGCTTCCGCTTCACGACAGTGAATGACAAAGGGCAGATCCCGCTTTTGAGAGAGCTGAATGTGTTTGCTGAAATACTCGCGTTGTAACTCAATGGGAGCATGATCCCAGTAGCGATCCAGGCCGGTCTCGCCGATGCCGACGACTTTAGGAGCGGTGGAGAGAGTATTAATCAACTCCCAGTCGCCGGGTTTCATTTGCGCGACATAATTGGGTTGAATGCCTACAACTGCATAAACGTTCGGGAAAGTGGCCGCGAGATCAACGGCGCGCTGACTGCTTTCGGCTGTGATGCCGATGGTCAAAATAGTTTCTACGCCCGAGTCAATCGCACGCTGTACTGTTTCAGCCCTGTCAGGATGAAAGCTTTCTTCATCAAGGTGGGCATGGGTATCAAATAGGATCATTGTCAATGAAGGATTTCAATTTTGAGACGTGAGAGATTTCTTTTTGGGAGTGATCTTGTGCACGTCGGTGGCAAAATGAATGGAATTGAATCCGGCAGCCAGACTGGTATCGTAGGTGCGAATCATGTCACCCAGCGGCACATCTTCTTCGATGTCCAGAATTACCGGGATCTCCGGCGCCAGTTCAGCCAGTGCGATCAAAGTCTGTTTCAATTGATCAAACTGAGCATACTCGCGCTCATTCAATTCTACAATGGTCTGATTGTCCTGTCGTTTGAGTTTTAACCAGACTTCCCCCAGCGGCTTTTCCTGGGGGACTGTTTCCGTCGATTCAATACTCCCGGTTGCCAGTTCGGTCGGCAAGAGAAATTCCCGAATCTGGTTGGCTGAGGCACTGATAAAGAAGATCAACAGCAGAAACACAACGTCGATCATCGGCGTCATGGTGGCCTGATCCTGTATGTCGTGTCGTGTATTGTGGTGCGAGGGGATTTTCATTTCGGAGCAGGATTACTCGTTCTGAACGGCAAATTGAACATGGGAGATACCGGCGCGGGCACAACTGATGAGTACACGTTCGACGATACGGTAAGGAATCCGATGATCGCCGCGAATGCGAACTTCGGTTTCTTTCCGTTTGGAGTCATCGATTGACATGAGTGTGGCATCCAGTTCGTCCGGCAAGATTTCTTTGCCGCGCAGATGCAGTTTTTCGTCTAAAGTAATGGTAATGATCATCCGCCGGGGCGGTTCTTCCGTCTCTTTTTGATTTTGCGAAGCCAGGGGAAGTTCAACCGCTTCCAGTTTTTCGTTCTGTGTTAAATGCGTCGCTGCGAGGAAGAAAACAATCAGCAGAAAGACAATATCGATCAGAGGAGTGATATTAAAGCGGATTCCCTGCTGGCGGGGGCGTGTGGGGATTCTCATGTTTCCTGCCCTCCCGGAGGTTGAGTCGGACGAGAAACCTGCTGGTTCGCAATCCGCTGGGCGAGTTCCTCTTCCGGGCGTTTACGAAGCGTTTTTCCGGACTGGGGGATCGACCGCTTAAAGTCGGCGAAGACATGTTCCGCCAATAACGAGGATTGCGCGACAAGTTCGTCGATTCGATTGCGAAAGAAGGCGAAGCTGGCCAGCGCGGGAACAGTCACACTCAAGCCGAAGAGTGTGGTGATCAACGCTTTGGAAATTCCCGGTGCCAGTTCAGCGACGTCCGGGTTTGCCTTCGCCGTAAATTCAGAGAAAGCCAGAATCATCCCCCAGACCGTTCCCAACAGGCCGAGCATCGGAGAGAGGGTACCAATCACAGAGAGATATTCGATTTTTCGGTTCAAGCGTGCTGACTGCTGCATGGCAGCATCTTCCATGGCTTTCTCAACGGCACCATAACCCATCTGAACTTCTGCCAGACCAGCCGAAAGAATGTAAGATAAAAAACTGGGATTAGACTTACAGACTGAGTCGGCACTGCGATATTGCTGCTGGACAATCAATGAGTGCACTTCCTCTGCCAGTCCGGGCGGCATGAGGGCATTGCTGCGGATACTGATAATGTGCTCGACAATCAACGCGACCATCGCCACGCTCAGAACGGCAATGATAATTCCAATGGCACCGGCATCATCAACCAATTGGCGGAAATTGATTTTTACGATCTCTTCACCAGCGGCATCACCAGGAACGTCTGCGGCCTGGCAGAACAGCGGCGTTGCCAGAATGACGCCGAAGATGATTGAACCAATCCAGATGTATTTTAAAAACGATTTACTTCGATCCATCAAATTATTCTTTTCCAGAATTGTTTTATTCAAATCAATTGGATTGAGTCGCCGGATTTGGATTCAAGCCAGTGGGTTTCAGTAACTGATCAATCATCTGCTGCGCGATTTGTCGGGAAGAGGATTGCGGAAAGCGGGACACTGTTTCCTGATAGAGACGGAGCGCATTCGTCGACTGGCCTAGTGCCAGTAGAGAATCAGCGGCTTTCAGGTTCGCCAGTGCTGACAATTGAGGATTGGAATCGTAGGCCAGAGGAATCCAGAGAAATGAGGCGGCTGCCTGGCCGTGTCGCTCCAGCATGGCATAACCTGTACCCAGCAGGAAATAAGGTCCCGCGCGTAAGTGTTCCGGCACCTGATTCAGGTTCCGTTCCCAGCGCTGGAGTTCCAGATGGCTCAAGTCGCCGGCTCTCAAGCGAATTCGCCAGAGCTGTGTGCGTGCCAGTTGTTGAATATTTATGTTTGTGCTTGTTGCCAGAGATCGCAGAGCGGCTTCTGCCTGCGCCTGATAATCGGAAACCGTGAGCAAAATGCTGGCGCCGATCAGCTGCTTGACTTCGTCTTTCTCGGTCAGCCAGCCCCGGGCAGCGCTGCGCGCGGGCGAGAGTGACTCCTGAATTGTCCAGTCCAGGGGAATGAGTTCGAAATGGCGGGAGTTCGGTTCATTTTCGACCATCATCTGAAAACGAAGTGCCGCTTTCAGGAGATCTCCCTGGCTCAAAGCGGCTTTGATCATCAAGGCCAGAATTTCACGACGAACCCATGACCTGTTTTCAAAATTCAAGGCTTCGCTGAATGAATTGATGGCTTTATCAAATTGACCTTCCTGCAGCTGTTTCAGTCCCTGCTGGTGTTGTTCGGTTTGCGGAGTATGAACTTTAACAATCTGTGAACTGGGATAGGTGCGCACCGAACCGCTGGGGAGCAGTTTGACTTTGATTTCCGTATTTGTGAAATTCAGAATTGTACAAGGCAGGGTGGCTTGACCGACATGATGATCGGGGCGAACTTCGATCTTATCCTGTGCGCAGGCAGGTGCTGCCTTCAGCAAAAGGAAAACGGTGATCATGATGGCCAGAGAAAACGTTCGCATTATTTTCTTTCAAAATCAGACGGTTCGATTACTCCGTAGTAGAAGGTGCGAGTGGTTCCGAGGGAGGGGATTCCCTATTTTTTTCCGGTGTGGTTTGTTCTTTCGTGAAAAACCACGATAAAAGCATTAAGAGGGCGCCCCCGGTAATTGCCATGTCAGCCACATTGAAAATACCGGTTCTCAAAGGACCAAAACCGATATTGAGAAAATCAATCACAATTCCATTCAGAAACACACGGTCGATTAAATTGCCAACGCCGCCAGCCAGCAGTAGTGAAAGGGCGATGAATTGGACAAGAGGCATCTGCCAGCGGAAGACCAGCATCCAGGTGACAATGATTAAAAACGCAGCATTGGCGACGACCAGCATGAAGAACCGGACCGGTTTCGAGAGTTGGCTGCCAACACTCAGGAAGGCACCGGTATTTTCTGCGTATTCCATTCGGAATGTATTATTGAAATAGGTAATGGGCGGCTCAAATTTGAGTTTTTCGACGGCAATCTTTTTGGTGTACTGATCACAGCCGACGCAAAACAGCAGACAGGCTAATAACAGCGAATAGCGAGTCGCTTTGGATACCGTCGAAGACATTTCTGATAGACTTTCTGAGCTGGTTGATTTTGATGCTGAGTCAAGCTGAGATGATCAGTAAAAAATTTAACGATTGATGATAAACTTGCGGACATTATAGTAGCGGTAACTACCATGATTTTGCCGCGCGAGTTTGTCGAGTGAATTTCCTTCTTTGACCGGGAAACCTTCTCCGAACTCGATACAGTGAATTTTAGCCTTCCCTCCATTTAAGACGCGAATTTCATTCAGGTCCGCGCCAGATAACTGAGGATGCTTGGCGTCAGTCAGAAAGAATATGACATCCGGATGAAAACTTAAAGCTCGTTTTAAAGCGGGGATATGATCGGTGCCCCCATCCGGTTCGACACTCTGAATAAACTGGCGTGCCAGAGTCCGGTTGATATCAGAGGCGTAGAGCATTTCTGCCGGCTTGCCCCGATGCTGCATGGCCCGCGTGCTGGTATTATAAAAAATGATTTGAAACTGCTGGTGGTGAGTTAAGCCTTCCAGACTGGCGATCAGTTCCGAGCGGGCTTTCCGGATCGGAGCCCCTTGCGGTGCAGCCATACTGCCTGAACAGTCGAGAACAAACACAAATCGTTTTCCGGAATCAACGGCATCGAAAAAGTTGACGTTGCCTGTTCCCATGACGGGAGGAGCGAGTGCCGTGCTGGGGGACATCAGCAGATCATTCGTGGATCTGTTGGGAGTACTGGGGGTCTGAGTTGGTCCGGCACCGAGCAGTTTCGAATTCAATTCCGGTAGCAGGGGATCAACGGGAGGCTGATCCAGTACGTCTTTTATCTGGTCCTGAGGTTGAAGAGTCTGTTGATTTTGAGTGGTTTCTTGTGATTCCTGCTCAGATTCGTCGGTTTGTTTTGCATCGGTCGACTGTTTGACATAAATGCCCACGCTGCGCAATTCGCCTTCACTGCCTCCTGTCTGGCCACTATCACAACGATTCAGGCTGGTGATGAGTATAAACAAAATCAGAGAATGAATGGCGAGCGAGGCAGCCCAACTGGGAACCACCAGCAGAGGAGAATTCTTCTGCCATCGTGGAGCCTGATGATCCAGTTCTGTAAGTACTGCCGGCATGGGAAAAAATCCATTCAGGGTGTTTCAGCCAGGAAACATTACCAATTGACAAAGGGTGTCTTAAGTCATTATGAGAAAATGTATTACGTGATATAGACGAGACGGGGTTGTGACTGTTTTCACTAAACAGGATCACCAGTCAGTCCTGTTTACCAGACATCAGAATTTGTCTCTCGTCCCTTCTTACGTATTTATTGCGTCAATTGTTTAAGATATTGATTGGTGATATCAGCTGGGAAGACCCCATCAGGGGGTTCGTAGGCGAATTCGGCTTTATCAATGGGGGCATTGAGTATGACTTTCGTAAAGTTAAGAGTCACCAAGCTTTCCATTGTGTCCTTATTTTTTTTCAGGTAGACGATTCTTCGTGGAAACAGTGTTTCCGGATCGAGGTAAATTCTGACTGCATCCGGGACATATGGGGGAAGCTGAGCGACACCGTTGGGATTGCCCCCCTTAAATTGTGCCAGAAATTCGTCTTTCCAGGTTCCGTTCAGAACGGTCAATGTTTTGCCGTTAACGGTTCTTTCAGAGACACTTTCAAATTTCATATTCTTTTCGATGGCTGCCAATAATCCGGGGAGCCCGCCCAGTCCCAGCTCTGCCACCAGCATATTCGGGGCTGATTTCGGGTTTAATTCGGCTTGTCGCAGGATTGCCTGTACGTCGCGGCGGGTGACGCGTGCGGTGCCTTTGATGGTGTGTTCGGTCCAGAGTACCTGTCCATCGCAGATTTCCAGCAGTGTTCCGACAGGCTCGGTATTTATTTTCTGGCTCTCGACCTGAAATTCCAGTCTCAGTTTCAGGTCATTCCCTTGAAGATAGCTGCCGCTGATGACAAACGGCTTGGGTCCGATTTCCACTTTTTCTGTGATCTGTGCCCGGATGGAACTGTAGGTTAACAGCTTTTCACGGGATTTTTTGAGCAAGGAAATCGCTTGAGCCGGATTTTTTTTCAAATTATTTTCAGGCTCATCGGCTGACTTTTCGGAGTCCGGATTCTCCGGTTCCGGGCCTGCCCAGGCCAGCAGGCGTTCAGAAACGCTTGTTGTATCCTTATTGCCAGACTTATCTTGCGGAAAGTTGGCCCAAGACGAAATGGAAAAAAAGTCATTCAAGCCTGCCACAAGCAGGAGACCAAAAGTGAGAGTTAAAATGCGTAACATGTTCTAATTGTTCGGAAAAAAACGAATTTACCAAAGAATCGGACCACAATAGTCCGAAAACAGATGTATGAGGCCATCAGTGTGCCTCTAGTTGGCTGGAGTATTTCAGTCAGCAGACCGTTAAGCACAATGTAACATTGTTGAAATATGGGTCTCTCTGCATTTTAACGATATTTCGTGCTTGGGGTCGACCTGAAAACTGAGTCTTTTTTGAACCGAACGTCGGCCGTTCCAAATTCCCTGGGATCGACGTCTTAGTTTGCGATGGACGGTTCTTCACTTAACAGTCGCATTATTCGTCGTGGGGTATTCGAACAAGGGGTCATGATGAAGTACTACTTCCTGGCTTTAGGCACATTGGTTGTTGTTTGCGTTGGCTGTGCAGCCGACGGACAACAAATTATTGACAAGGGTGAATATCATGCTCCACCGGCTGCGATGATGCAGCGACCGGGGCCAATGGTAGACGGGCCTGGACCTGGCGTTTTGCAGATGCTGGCTCCACCTCCGATGGGCGCTTACGCCGCTCGCACATCACAAATCCGTTTTGTAGGGCCCGCAGGAATGAAGGTTGGCTGGCAGGTCGCTGAAGGCTACGCCGAAAATCAAATCACTGCTCCCGGACGGTACAATTTTATTCAGGGGGCAACCTACCGGTTAAAACTGTCGCACATTCCGGGTCGTGCCATTCCGGCTTTGTATCCTTCGTTGCAGGTGTATCCATCACATCCTACAACAGACGCTTATCTGTCTCATAACAGTATTCCTCTGGAGATCACTCCGGAAGATCTGGATCAGGTAGAAAGCAACAACTTTGTCACGAAGGTGATTTATCTGCCA
>TARA_R110002111_G_scaffold51311_1_pt1 | contig 34853 bp, 31 predicted proteins | sample TARA_R110002111 | Tara Oceans TARA_R110002111 (sample SAMEA4397363) | marine metagenome | biome: Polar Biome; feature: [ZZZ] marine water layer (ENVO:01000295); material: water (ENVO:00002006), including particulate matter (ENVO:01000060) such as... | depth 199 m | reverse complement strand
GACGTCAACGTCTTCCTGCAGATCTTCGCCAACCCCGGCGAACACGACGCCAAGCGCATGCTGCTGAATATGATCACCACCAGTCTCTATCTGGGATTGCCGCTGCTGTGGAGTGGGGTGATGGCGTGGGCGGGGGTGAAAGTAGGGCGGTCGATTGACGCCGCAGCGAGCCCCATCAAGGCTCCCGCGCAGGACGCGGGAAACCAGGGGGGAAGCATCGGGAAAATGGCGCTAACCAAGGGCAAGAAGCGTTAGTCTTTTTCGTACCAGCCAGCGGCATCTGTGCCGTCGTCTAGCTTGCCGGTTCGGTAATTCATAACGCCTCCGCGAGCGGCATCAGACGACGTTTTTTCAGCGTCAGTGTCTGCACTTTCAGCGAAAAAACCAAGCACATCGCGTAGAAAATGGCCGATGGCAGCTATAACCGCAAAGGCAGCCAGCAATACTCGGCGAGTACGGGATTTTTCCGCTGCAGAGGTAATGATTCTTCCTCAAACTCCGCTGAATTAAAGCGCAGGACGTTACAATTTTCCTTGACCGTGCGTTGCATGGATTCGTCGAATCCGTCCCGGCTGCTTGCTTCAATCTCAACAGAAATTTTGACATTGACGCCAAGCTTGGCCGTGAACTGCTGAACGACTTCATCCATGATTGTAGCAAAATTCATTTTGGCTTTGACCGGATCAAGCGAGATGGTTCCGTAAAACTGCTTCTTGGTTGCGGTTGGTGTGCTAGGGGGTGTTAACACTAATTTTGATAATATGCACGGATGGAAATTACATCTGCACAGTACAAAATTATCGAAAAATTCCTGCCAGTTCAACGAGGCAACGTGACGGTGCCTAATTTGCAGGTCCTGAATGCCATTCCGTATGTGGGGGAACATAGCTGTAAATGGCGAGGTTTGCCCAAGCGTTTTGGCAATTGGCACAGTATTTATACGCGAGCCAACCACTGGGCCAAGCAAGGCGTTCTGGAAACTGTGTTTGCGGCTTTGCAGGAAAATGACGTGATTAATATTCAGGTTGATCATGTTTCTCTTGATAGCACCGCCGTTAAAGTTCACCCGGATGGCACCGGTGCGTTAACAAAACGGTGAACAATCTATTGGTAAATCGCGAGCAGGCTGGACAACCAAGATCCACATGATTGCCGCAGATGCGCGTACAGCAGTCACATTTTCGCTTTCACCGGGACAAGCATGTGATGCGCGGGAAGGTCGGAAGTTGCTTAAAACCCTTAAAAACTAGGGTTGGGAAGGTGCATCAGTCATTATGGATAAAGCCTGTGTGGGCGACAAAACAAGACAGATGGTGTTTGAGTTGGAAATGACTCCGGTTGTGCCACCCAAAAACAATCGACTGACGCCCTGTTAAGTATGATCGCGAAATGTGTAAGAAGAGAATTGAAGTCGAAAAGTTATTCCGACGATTGAAGGGATTCAGGCGGATATTCTCACGGTTTGACAAGCGGGATGTCGTGTTCATCTTCGTTAATCGCGGATGCGTTAGTTAATGTTAACACGCCCTAGTATCTTCCATGCCACAGGGATCGGGTGTGGGCTGTGGTGACTTGGTGGCAATTCCCCGTCATCACGGTTAAGTCTGCTAATGCGATCCACTTGCGCTATTTAAAGCACCTCGCCATCTTGAGCAAGATCGAGAAAGTTGCCAGGCAACTCGATGCTTTAATTTTTTTCTAATCTATAACAGGTCTATTCCTTACCCCGATTGAGTCGCCTTGTGAAAGCTTCTGCCAAATTCCGTTTGCCAGAATAATATCAGAAGTCGACATGCCAATAGTTTTCCTTAAAATTTTCTCATCTGTCACTTTCAAAATATCCAATATGGTTGCGTAAGCTTGTTGATCTTTATTGCAAAATTTCTAGCGAATTTAAGGGGGTCTTCTCGAGAAAGAGTTCTCTGCGTGTTTTCCGCTTCTTGTAGGCGTATTCGGCTTCGGCAACGGTGAGTTGAGACATGGGTTCCGACTGTGATCGCTGGTGTCATTATCGCAACAATGCGGAGTTATTCAGGGATTTTTTGGACAAAACTTGGGTCGTCATGAACCTCCCCCAGTTTAACGGATTGGACTTGCCCCGGATAGGTAGACACTCCAGGGCTATTCTTTCATCACTAACCATGCCAATTCCTGATAAGTTTGTATGACATCGAAAAGACAATACCAACAAATTCATGTTTCGTTTTTTGGTTTGTGAGTGTAGTTGTCAAAATGAGGTCGATCTCGTTGAGGACGCGTGAGAGGCTCTATTTCTCGTAAGGTCTTCAGGCAGCGTGCGGTGAGTATTTGGTACTCTTTTGTACCTTGTGTTTTCCAGTTCACTTCTTCGTCAGTGAGCGTTTTTTTAATAAATGCAGGGTTGCCCATAATCAAACTGCGGGGAGGGCATGAGAATGACGACTTAACAAAAGTGGTAGCAGCGACCAAGGATTCGTTGCCTATTACCGTGTCATCCATTACTACCGCATTCATCCCGATGAGGGCGTTGTAACCTATTTCACAACCGTGCAGTATAGCGCCGTGGCCGATATGTCCATTCTCATTTACTACACATTTTTTGCCTGGGAAACTGTGCATTACGCAAGTATCTTGCAGATTGGCTCCCTTTTTAATAATGCAAGATCCGAAGTCCCCCCGTATTACTGCATTCGGCCCCACGAAAACGTCCGCTTCGATAATAACGTCTCCTATTACTACTGCAGTTGGATGGACGAACGCTTTAGGATCTACAACTGGGATTTGGTTTTCGATTGCGTAAATTGGCATTTCTTCCCTCGAAAAGTTTGTTAGGGTGAAGTTTCTAGATTCAAACTTTAACACTAAACCGGCGATAAAATTCATCTGATGGTTTTGGTAGTGGCCCCGAATCGTTCTCCATGGATGACGTGATATGTACAATTGATTGGGTGCTAAGGGCCAAGTAAAGTTCTCTGGTTAATTGTTGTGCGACTAGGCCCGGCCATGATGGGGGGAGCAGTTTTTCCGGTAGTGATGTATCTTGAAGGAGAATCCTGCGATAGTCGTGAATCAATAGTGTCCTGGCAAAAAATGCTGATTCTGGATCTGCCTGGTGAGTTTCTAACCATTTTCGCGGGGGACTGAAACGGCGGATAAATTCTTTATATTTTTTTGCGATTTTGCCCAGCTCCCAATTTTCTTCCACCAAGTCCTGAACAACCAGGTGTGGTGTCGAGTTGTCGGCATATCCATTTAAAAGAAAAACATTACTTTCAATCGAGAACTCTTCGATGATTTCAAGCAGTTCTTTTTGATCTGTTTCAGGACGGGCAAAGACTCCGGCGGCTATTTGTCTGAATCCCTGCCAGTGAAGGCTGCGCCGGAGAGGCTCTTTCTTGTCATCAGGTATATCCCGGGGGAATACCAGTTGCCACTTCTCATTCCATTCGGGCTTTTCCATATTGTAGATGCGGTTAGCAGCTCGCTGGAACTCGCGCGTGCCGTAGGTTGTCAGTTGGTAGTAGCTTCTGCGGCCCAGTTTGTGGGACTTTAACCATCCATCCTTGACGAGGCGGAACACGGAGGTGCGGACAAGACGCTCGTCCACCCCCAGCGGTGAGAGCGCTTTTACGAGGCTACCGAGCCAGATTACCCCGCCATGTTGTGTTAACACATCGCCGAAAACTGTCGATATCAGAGAGGGTACCCGCATTGGGCTGCGGTTTCTGAACTCATGAATCAGCTTTTCAATACAGGTAGGTTGCGACATTTATTGTGAACTACATTCTATAGAAGGCGAAATAATAGCAGGAGGATAGCAGTATGGGGAGCGTAAGCTGCTGATCCCGGTGTTCTGCAAGCAATTATATATTACAAAAAAAATTGAATAAACAAAAATTATGTATTATAAAGGTGTCCTGAATAGAGACATAACAAAGCTACACCAGAGAGGTCGTTATGAGTAATAAGCCTTGTTTGGACCCCCTGCACGATATCGAAAGAGCAAGTCTCGATGAGTTGCAGAGTCTTCAGTTACAGCGCATGTCAGAGACGCTTCATCACGTTTACAACAATTCGCCAGTTTACCGAAAGAAGTTTGATGATCACGGTGTTCATCCTGACGAACTGAAAAGCTTGTCAGATATAGCCAAATTTCCCTTTACCACAAAACAGGACTTGAGGGACAACTATCCGTTCGGAATGTTTGCTCTCCCGATGGAGGAGGTCGTCCGGGTTCATGCTTCCAGCGGCACAACGGGAAAACCTACCGTTGTCGGTTATAGCCAGTCCGATATCAATGTCTGGGCAGATGTGGTGGCGCGCTCGATACGGGCTGCGGGTGGTCACGCTGGTGATAAGGTACATGTAGCTTATGGCTATGGACTGTTTACCGGTGGGCTTGGTGCTCACTATGGAGCGGAAAGGCTGGGTTGCACAGTGATACCCATGTCCGGTGGTCAAACAGAAAAACAGGTTCAACTGATACAGGATTTTGATCCGGATATCATAATGGTTACCCCGTCTTATATGCTCAATATCGCTGACGAACTGGAATGTCAGGGTGTGGATGTAAGCCAATTGTCCCTAAGAGCAGGCATTTTTGGTGCGGAGCCCTGGACCGATGCAATGCGTCAGGAGATGCAGGCTCGCCTCAATCTGGACGCAGTGGACATTTATGGTTTGTCAGAGGTGATGGGTCCCGGGGTGGCACAGGAATGCCTGGAATCCAAAGATGGCCCTACCATTTGGGAGGATCACTTTTATCCCGAAATTATTAATCCGGAGACTGGAGAGGTACTGCCTGATGGAGAAGAGGGCGAACTTGTCTTTACCAGTTTAACGAAGCGGGCAATGCCGGTAATACGCTACCGAACCAGGGATTTGACCCGGTTGCTCCCAGGTACTGCGCGAACCATGCGTCGTATGGATAAAATCACCGGACGCAGCGATGACATGCTGATTATCCGTGGGGTCAATGTGTTTCCCTCCCAGATAGAGGAGCAGTTGCTATCTATCCAGGCGCTGTCGCCTCATTACTACCTTGAAGTGAGTAAAGATGGCCACCTGGACTCTATTGCGGTTCATGTGGAATTGGCAGGAGGGGAAGCTTCTCACAGCAAGGATGAAGCAGCGAAAGACCTAAAGCACAAGATCAAGTCGTTTATTGGAATCTCAACCCAGGTGACAGTACACGATCAAGGAGGCATTCCCCGTTCAGAAGGGAAAGCAAAACGGGTCATAGACCTGCGGAGCAAGTAATAGAAATCAGCTATCTCTTTAAAAAATCGTTCATTGCGAGTGATTCCTACCTTCGGCCCCGCAAAGCGGGGCATTTTTTTGTGCTTTTAATATTAATTACGTGAGCTCAACGCGTTGTTTTTTTCTGCAAGATCAATTAATAGTGGATCTGGTCGCCAGAACTCATCACCAGTGCTGATATATAGCTGCTCAAGCCGGGTTAGGATTTTAGTCAATCCATATTGATCCGCATAAAACATCGGCCCGCCACGCCACTTGGGAAAGCCATACCCGTTAATATAGACAATATCCACATCTGAAGGGCGGGCAGCAATTCCTTCCCGTACGATGGAAGCGCCTTCATTGATCAGCGCAAATATGAGCCGATCTACGATCTCGTCTTCAGTAATACTTCTGCGTTTCACACCCCATTTGGTTGCTATGCTCTCTACCAGTTTTTCCAGTTCTGGGTCAGAGAGACGTTGTCGATTGGTGCTATCGTATTTGTAATATCCAGCGCCCGTCTTTTGGCCTAGCCGGTTCATTTCAACCAGGGTGTCCGCCAGGTCATGCTCCTTGACCGAGTGAGACGGGATGCCCTGATCCCGACGAGAGCGATAGCTAATGTCGATGCCTGCGAGGTCTCCCACCGCAAGGGGGCCCATTGCCATTCCCCATCTCTCCATTGCATTGTCTATCTCCTCGGGAGATGCGCCCTCTAGCAACAGTAATTGAGCTTGTCTGACGTAGCTCTTCAGCATTCTGTTTCCTACAAAACCTTGACATACCCCAACCGTGACTGGAATTTTTCCAATTTTCTTGGCTGTTGAGATCAAGGTCTTGATGGTCGTCGGCGCAGTTTTTTCCCCTCTGACAATTTCCAGTAATTTCATGACGTTGGCGGGGCTGAAAAAATGTGCCCCAATGACACTGCCAGGGATTTGGATCGATTGAGCAATTTCGTTGATGTCGAGATAAGATGTGTTGGTTGCCAGAATACACTCCTGCTTGCATGTTTTTTCGAGGGTTGAAAAAATTTTTTTCTTTACAGCCATGTTCTCAAAGGCCGCCTCAACAACCATATCCACCTGGCTGATCTTGTTGTAATCGGTGGTCGTATTTAGGTTCGCGAGAAACCGGTCTACCTGTTCCTGACTGAAGCGGTTCCGTTTAATGGAAACCCCGTAGTTATCCCGTATTCGTTGCAAGCCGACAGCTAAAGACTCCTCTGAAGTATCGACGATAGTTACCGGGATGTTGGCGTTGGCAAAGCACATGGCGATACCGCCGCCCATTGTGCCCGCACCAATAACGGCGACTGATTTGACAGGAAGAGTAGGGGTATCGTCAGGGATGTCTGGCAGTTTGGATGATGCCCGTTCAGCGAAGAAAACGTGACGCAAGGCTGCTGACTGTATTGAATCCCTGCACTCGAGAAAACGTTTCCGTTCTTCTTTCATCCCCTCTGAAAAAGGCAGTAATGATGCTTTTTTTACCAGATCTACGATATAGCCCGGTGCCAGTTCGCCACGGGTTTTACGGACGATCTTCTCTCCATAGGTCTCGAAAAAATCATCATCAGGGGTGGTCACGGGCTGTTCCCTTGTGCGGCGAGGAACCGAATTGGTATATGACAGTTCTCTGCAATAACTCATGGCTGCCCGCTCCAGATCACCATCAGTCAGCTTATCCACAAGACCCACTTCAAATGCTTTTGTGGCGGATATTGGAGACCCGCTGGTTATCATATCCAGAGCTTGTTCTGCTCCGACCAGTCGGGGAAGTCTTTGTGTGCCTCCTGCACCGGGGATTATCCCAAGCTTGACTTCAGGTAAGCCAAGATTTGTAGAAATCTCGGCAATCCGATAATGCGCTCCCAGCGCGAGCTCCAATCCACCTCCCAACGTATTTCCGTGGAGGGCGACTACAAACGGTTTGTTGCTCTCTTCAATTGCAGAAATCAGATCGGGAAGATAAGGCTCTTTCGGGGGAGCTCCGAACTCTTTTATATCTGCTCCGGCTATGAATGTTCTTCCTTCGCAGAGTAGTAAGACTACCTGAGACTGGTCGGCAGCAGACTTGTTAAGCACTTCCAGTAGCTCCTGCCGCACTTGCTGAGACAGTGCATTTACCGGTGGGTTGTTGAGCCTGATTACCCCAATCTTATCGATTACATCGTAACTAATTAGCCGTCTCTTCATTGTCTGCTCTCCTGCCTCCTGTTGTTTTCGGGTGGTCCACGAAAGGCTGCAGCCATTCATAGTGTTTTAATTTCTAAAAAGTATTACACAAAAACTTGTATAATATAAATAAATGTATCATGATGTGTTCAATTAAATAAAACTAATATTTCGGAGGCGACGAAATGAAGTTGCAGAGCTACGTAATGGGTCGATTTCAAGAGGGTGATGGGGAAGGCGTTACCCTCTATGACGCGATTACCGGAGAGCCGATTTTCGAAGTAACAAGCTCAGGTATAGATTTCGCTGAAGTTGCAAACTACGGTCGCAATACAGGTGGCTCTGCACTTCGTGCTATGACTTTTACCGAGCGTGCAGCCGCACTCAAGGCCATGGCAAAGCATTTGATGGGGAAGAAAGAAGAGTTCTACGCCTTGTCCATGAAAACCGGCGCTACCCGAGCTGATAGTTGGATCGATATAGAGGGCGGTATCGGTACAGTATTCAGCTATGCCAGCCTTGTAAGTCGCGAGTTTCCTGATGATGTTATTGCGGTAGAAGGGGATCTAGAGCGATTGTCTGCCAAGGGAAGCTTTGTTGGCAGGCACATACTCACCTCCAAGCCGGGCGTTGCGGTGCACATTAATGCCTACAATTTTCCGTGCTGGGGAATGCTGGAGAAAGTTGCTCCTACTCTTGCGGCAGGCATGCCCGTCATTATCAAGCCGGCCACCCCGGGGTGCTACCTGACCCAGGCGATGGTCAGGGAAATGGTCGAGGGCAAATTCTTTCCGGAAGGTTCCATACAATTGATTTGTGGTAGTACCGGAGACTTGCTTGACCACCTTAACGAACAGGATGTCGTCACCTTCACTGGTTCGGCAAGTACCGGGCAAAAATTGCGAACCCATCCCAATATCGTTGCAAACTCAATTCCTTTCACCATGGAAGCAGACTCCCTGAATTGCGCAATTCTGGGTAAAACTGTGTCAGAAGGTGATGAGGAATTCGATATTTTTATCAAGGAAGTGGCCAAGGAGATGACCACAAAGGCGGGCCAGAAGTGTACCGCCATTCGACGGGTGATTGTGCCCCGGGAAATGGTTGACGCCGTCGTATCAGGGTTAACCAAACGATTGAGTAAAGCCACTCTTGGTAACCCCTCGGTTGAGGGGGTGCGAATGGGCGCGTTGGCTGGTCGTGATCAGGCGTTGGATGTTCAAGACAAAGTAAAGCAGCTTTCAGCTGAATGCGACATCGTGCTGGGAGGCGGTGAGGAGTTTGCGATACAAGGTGCGGATAACGAGAGTGGTGCCTTCTATCCCGCGACCCTGCTGCATTGCGATGATCCATTCAAGAAGACACTGGTTCACGAGGTAGAAGCGTTTGGCCCTGTAAGTACGGTCATGCCCTATGACACGTTAGAAGATGCCATCGCTATATCTCGACTAGGTAAAGGCAGTCTGGTCAGTTCTCTCTACACCTATAACAACGACGAGGCCCGCAAGGTGGTGCTGGAGACGGCGCCCTATCATGGTCGGATGTTGATTCTGAATCGCGATTGTATCGCAGAGTCAACAGGACATGGATCGCCGCTTGCGAATCTGGTTCATGGCGGACCGGGGCGCGCCGGTGGTGGTGAAGAGCTGGGCGGTGCCCGTGCCATCAAACATTATATGCAACGCACAGCTCTGCAAGGGTCACCGACATCGTTGACGGCTGTTACCAAAGAGTTTCATGCCGGCTCCCGTACCTGTGGGGATGCTGTTCACCCTTTCAAGAAGTACTTTGAGGAGCTCCAGATTGGTGAGCAAATTATTACCCACCGTAGAACGGTTTCAGAAGCCGACATTGTCAACTTCGGGTGTATCAGCTGGGATCACTTCTATGCCCATTTTGACGAGCAGGCAGCCAAAGAATCCTTGTTTGGTAAGCGCGTAGCACACGGCTATTTTGTTCTTGCAGCAGCGGCAGGCCTGTTTGTTGATCCCGCTCCCGGTCCTGTTCTGGCCAACTACGGCCTCGACAATCTCCGGTTTGTAGAGCCGGTAGGCGCAGGCGACACGATACAGGCAAAACTCACTGTTAAGAGCAAGGTCAAGAAAGCGCAACGGGGCGAAGAAAAGCCTAATGGTGTCGTGAGATGGGCGATCGAAGTAACGAATCAAAATGAGGAGTTGGTTGCTCTGTATGACATTCTGACGCTTGTTGAACGGCGCGAAGGTTGAGGAGCAGACAAATGAGTTATGAACATATTGAATTCGAAATTACAGAGGGCGTTGGGTTGCTTCGACTCAATCGACCTGCTGCCCTAAACAGCTTTACCAGTGATATGCACGCTGAAGTAAGGAGTGTTCTGACTGCGGTGGCCTCGGATAAATCTGTTAGAGCTCTGCTGCTAACCGGAAATGGTCGTGGGTTTTGCGCAGGTCAGGATCTAAATGACAGGGCTGTTGATCCTGGTGAGAGTACCCCGGATCTCGGCGAGTCGGTGGAGAAAAATTACAACCCGCTGATTCGTTTACTGACAACCATGGAAAAGCCGGTGATCTGTGCCGTGAATGGTGTGGCCGCTGGTGCGGGAGCAAATATTGCCTTTGCTTGCGATATCGTCATTGCTGCCCGTTCGGCAAGTTTTATTGAATCTTTTTCCAAGCTGGGGCTGATTCCCGACTCCGGCGGAACTTGGACATTACCGAGGCTCGTGGGTATGGCTCGTGCCAAGGGCCTCGCCATGTTAGGTCCAAAAATATCTGCTGAGCAGGCCCAGGCATGGGGCATGATCTGGGAAGTGGTTGATGACGAAAAGTTGATGGAGACCGCTTTGGGGCTCGCCAAACAGATGGCGACACAGCCTACTATAGGTTTTGCGTTTACCAAGCAAGCCTTCGCTCTTTCCGCCACCAATTCACTCGACGAGCAGCTTGAAGTAGAAAAAGAGCTCATGCGGGCTGCTGGTAAAACCCATGACTATCAGGAGGGTGTGAAAGCATTTCTTGCCAAGCGTGCTCCTGTTTACAAGGGTGAATAGCGATATGGATGCAGTGGTATTGGCCAAAGCTTGTGCTGATGTGATGTGGTCTGCAGACAGGGCATCCCAATCAATGGGTATGAATGTGGAAGGCGTGTCACCGGGCTGTGCAACCTTGAGTATGACCGTTGTCGAGGAGATGGCAAATGGTCATGGCCTATGTCATGGGGGGCTGATTTTTTCTCTGGCAGATAGCGCTTTTGCATTCGCATGTAACAGTGAAAATCTCAGCGCGGTGGCTGCAGGTGCCCGCATAGATTACATCTCTCCGGCGAAGCTGGGTGACAAGTTGACAGCGGTGGCCATGCAAGTGTCCCAGGGGCGTAGGACCGGAGTCTACGACGTGGAAGTCACTAACCAGGACGCCAAGCCTATAGCGATTTTCCGGGGAAATGCCTACCGGATTGGTACAAAACTCGTAGAAGAAGAGACAGGAGTGGCTGCTCAATGAAAGACGCATACATTTGTGATGGGATCCGCACACCGATAGGACGCTATGGCGGAGCTCTCTCAATGATCAGGGCTGATGATCTTGGCGCAATTCCCCTGCGTGTACTCATGGAGCGAAATCCGTCAGTGAACTGGTCCGAGGTAGACGATATATGGTTTGGCTGTGCCAATCAGGCTGGTGAAGACAACCGTAACGTGGCCCGAATGAGTGCTTTATTGGCGGGTATACCTGTTGAAGTGCCGGGCGTTACTGTTAATCGCCTCTGTGGTTCCGGGATGGATGCCGTGGGATCTGCCGCCAGAGCGATCAAAGCTGGAGAGGTCGATCTCGCAATCGCGGGAGGCGTGGAGTCTATGTCAAGGGCACCTTTTGTCCTTGGAAAATCGACGTCAGCATTCAGTCGTAATGCGGAGATGTTCGACACTACAATTGGTTGGCGTTTTGTCAATAAATTGATGAAGCAACAATACGGTATCGACTCTATGCCTGAAACGGCGGAAAACGTTGCCGAACAATTTCAGGTATCCCGTGAAGACCAGGATCTTTTTGCCCTTAGATCACAGCAAAAAGCAATCTTGGCGCAACAGGAAGGGCGGCTGGCTGAAGAAATAACGCCTGTGCATGTGCCTCGAAGAAAGGCTGACCCGCTGGTTGTGAATATGGACGAGCACCCGCGGGCTGATACCACTCTGGAAGGGTTGGCGAAGCTTGGGACGCCTTTTCGAGAGGGAGGCACTGTTACAGCTGGCAATGCATCCGGCGTTAATGACGGTGCCTGCGCGCTGTTGCTGGCTTCGCCGGAGGCAGTAGAAAAACATGGTTTGTCCCCAAAAGCAAAAGTACTGGCGATGGCCAGTTCTGGGCTTGAACCGAGAATCATGGGGTATGGCCCCTACGAAGCGAGTCGCAAGGTGCTGGTTAAAACAGGTCTTACGCTGTCAGATATGTCGGTAATTGAGCTTAATGAAGCTTTTGCAGCTCAGGGGCTGGCTGTGACAAGAGCCCTCGGTCTCAGCGACAGTGACGAACGAGTCAATCCCAATGGCGGGGCAATTGCGCTTGGCCACCCTTTGGGAATGAGTGGGGCTCGGCTGGTGACCACGGCTATGTACCAGTTGCACAGAACCCAAGGCAAGTATGCGCTTTGCACCATGTGTATTGGTGTAGGGCAAGGTATTGCCCTGATTATCGAGCGCGTTTGAAAGAATTGAACCCAACCGGGAGATAAACGATGAGCGAACTTAAACAAACTGAAGTTGAACGGCGAGAAACAGAATTTCTGGCGCGAATTGAGGCGGAAGAGAAAATCGAGCCGAAAGACTGGATGCCTGACGGGTATCGAAAAAACCTGATTCGCCAGATTTCACAACATGCGCACTCCGAGGTGATTGGAATGCAGCCGGAAGGAAACTGGATCACGCGGGCGCCGTCACTTCATCGCAAGTGTATTTTGCTAGCCAAGGTCCAGGATGAAGGTGGTCACGGACTATACCTCTACAGCGCTGCTGAAACATTGGGCGTAAGTCGGGAAGAGCTGATCCAAGCGCTTCACGATGGTGTCGCCAAGTATGCGTCTATTTTCAATTATCCGGCATTGACCTGGGCAGATATCGGAGCGATAGGTTGGCTGGTGGATGGCGCTGCCATTGTTAATCAAGTTTCTCTGCAGCGAACGTCGTATGGGCCCTATTCGAGGGGAATGATTCGCATCTGTAAAGAGGAGAGTTTCCACCAGCGTCAGGGTTATCACATCATGATGACCCTAATGCAGGGTTCCGATGAGCAGAAGGCGATGGCTCAGGATGCCATGAACCGTTTCTGGTGGCCGGCCCTCATGATGTTTGGACCCCACGATGCAGAGTCTGCGCACAGTGCCCAATCAATGAAGTGGAAGATCAAGCGTCAGAGTAACGATGAGTTGCGACAGAAGTTTGTCGATCAGTCGGTTGCTCAAGCGGAGGAGATTGGTCTCAATATTCCCGATCCCGAATTGAAGTGGAACGAAGAGCGTGGACACTACGATTTCGGTGAGATCGACTGGGAGGAGTTTCAGCAGGTGATCTCGGGCAATGGCCCCTGTAACCGTCAGCGGATGCAGCATCACATCAAGGTTCATGAAGAGGGTCAATGGGTACGCGATGCGATCGCTGCTCACGAAGATAAGAGAAAACAACGTGCCGGCAGAACAGCTGCCTAGGAGAGTAGATTATGTCTGAACATATGAAATTGTATGAAGTGTTTATTCGCTCCAGACGGGGTCTTGATCACAAGCACGTGGGTAGCTTGCACGCCGAGGACCCAAAGCAGGCGCTGGAGTACGCCCGTGATATTTATACCCGCCGAAGCGAAGGTGTGAGCATATGGGTGATCAATTCGTCGGATATTACCGCATCCCAGGAGGGTGATTGCGACAGTTTCTACGACCCTCACGACGACAAACCCTACCGACATGCAACTCATTACCAACTGCCTAAAGCAGTTAACAACATGTAGAGGAGCAGGTTATGTCTGTAATGAAATATGCGATTCGTCTTGGCGATGACGCTGTGGTGCTGGGACACCGATTGTCTGAATGGTGCAGCTTTGGTCCCTTCCTCGAGGAAGACCTTGCCCTGACCAATGTGGCCCTTGACTTCATTGGTCGTGCGCGGATGTTCTACAGCTATGCTGCAGAACTGGCAGGTGATGGTTCTACAGAAGATACCTACGCGTACACCCGTGACAACCGCGAATTTACAAACCTGTTGATCCATGAGCTAAAAAATGGTGATTTCGCTTTCACCATGGTGCGCCAGTATTTTGTGGATGTATACACATTGGCGTACATGCAGCAATTGCAGAAATCATCGGATCAGACTCTGGCAGCGATTGCCGACAAGGTGGTTAAAGAGAGTCGTTACCACCTGCGCCGCAGCTACGACTGGATGCTGCGCCTCGGGGATGGCACCGAGGAGAGTAACCGCAGGATGCAGGAAGCTGTGGAAAATCTGTGGGGCTATGTTCCGGAGATGTTCGAAATGGATGACCTGGAACGTGAGTTAGCAGAAGCCGGAATCGGTGTAGATGCTGCTGCGTTAGAGAATGATTGGTATGCCACGGTACGCGCCACCTTGGCCCAGGCCAACCTGAAAGAGCCCGTCGGCGACTGGAGTATTCGCGGTGGACGTGAGGGTACGCACACTGAAGCACTGGGCCACATCCTCTCGGATATGCAGTTTGTGCAACGCGCTTATCCTGGACTGCAGTGGTAGGCCGCTATGTCCAGTTCGAACCTGATTCCCACTATTCCTGCAGAAGAACATGCGCGCCGTATGCGTCGCGCCAGCTCTTCTCTGGCGGGTATATGGGATCTGCTGGACGCAGTGAAGGACCCTGAGATTCCTGCTCTGAGCTTGTGGGAGATGGGCATTCTGCAGGATCTGGAGATGGACGGCGATAGAGTCGTCGTTACCATAACCCCGACCTATTCCGGATGCCCTGCCATGTCTGTAATGGCAGAAGATCTGGTGGCAGCATTGGAAAAAGCCGGTTACCGAAGTGAAGTGGTTAGCCGTCTTTCTCCAGCCTGGTCCACCTCCTGGATGTCTGATGAAGCGAAGGAAAAATTGCGCACTTCAGGCATTGCCCCTCCTGTGATCAATGTTGGTTCGGAGAGCGGGGTTTCATGCCCCTGTTGCGGTTCAGACGAGATAAAAAAACTCAGTGAATTTGGCACCACGGCATGCAAGGCACTTTATCAGTGTATTGCCTGTGGGGAGCCTTTTGACCACTTTAAACCGATTTAGGAAACCGTTATGGCTGAGACAATATTTCATAATCTGGCTGTCGCCGCTGTAGAGCCGGAGACAGAAAATGCTATCAAGGTGACCTTTCAAGTTCCCGATGAACTGAAAGAGGACTTTTCTTTTAAACAGGGGCAGTACCTGACTCTCGAGTCGGAGCTGGACGGCGCGAAAGTTCGTCGATCCTACTCGATCTGTTCGGGCATTAACGACAACAAGCTTCAGATTGCGATTAAGCGCGTTGAGGGTGGTGTTTACTCGAATTTTGTTAACGACTCGCTAAAAGTAGGGGATACGGTCGACGTGATGACACCTCAGGGTAATTTCTATACAGATCTGGACCCAGCAGCGTCGCGAAAATACCTTTTTCTGGCTGCAGGCAGCGGTATTACCCCAGTGATATCCAACGTGAAATCGATTCTGGAAGGGGAGCCCAATAGTACCGTCACGTTACTCTTTGGTAATCAGCGTAGTAATACCATCATGTTTAGGGAGGCTTTGAGCTTTCTCAAAAACAAGTACATGACACGGTTGCACTGGGTAAATATCCTAAGTAAGGAAGATCAAGGGGCAGACGTTCTCAATGGTCGATTAAATAACCGCAAGGGAGCGGAACTCAACCAGCAACTTGTCGATCTTGCCAGCTTCGATGAATATTTTGTTTGTGGACCTGAGTCGATGATTTCCGAAGTTTCCCGGGGCTTTCGTAGCGTGGGAGCTCAAGAGGATAACATTCACTATGAACTCTTTGCCTCGTCTGCAGAAGACGCACAAAAGGTAATCGAGAAACACCACGCGCGCGCCAATCACTACGGTGGAAAGGTCAGCCAGGTTACTGTAATTCAGGATGGTCGAAGCAGCAGCTTTGAGCTAATGGCTGATGGCGAGAATATACTGGATGCCGGCATGAATAATGGCCTTGACCTGCCGTACTCTTGCAAAGCTGGTGTTTGCTCGACCTGCAAGGCCAAACTGGTTGAAGGGCAGGTTGATATGGATATAACTCATGGCCTGGAAGAGTCGGAGATTGCCGAGGGCTTCATCTTGTCATGTCAGGCCCACCCAATATCAGATACGGTTATCGTAGACTTTGATCAAAAATAGAGGAGTGTCGGTGATGTTTTGTATGACAGTCAGCTACCCTATTAAAGAGGGTAGTCAGTTTGACCATATTTACTATCGGGAAAACCACCTGCCGTTGTGTGAACAACTTTTTTCAGACTACGGTTATAAGGGTAATATCTTGCGCACGGATACCGGGCGATCTCCTACCGGCCATCCCTGCGAATACGCGTCGGTAGATCTACTGTTTGAAACCAGCGAGGGGTTACAGGCTGCTGTTGTTGCCAAGGGGGCCGAGGTGTCTGCAGACGTGCCACAGTTTACTAATGTCACGCCCAGGGTGGTGTTTAGTAAAATCGTAACGTGCACCTGATTGAAAAGTAGGGTTTTATGTAAATTCGAAGACTAGTACGGTACTTCCCGGTTTAAGAATGTAAGCTTTTCATCGCATAATGAGCAAATATGATCCACACTCAAGGAACGAGGTTAGTGGTTTTAACCGGTACAAGCTCAAAACGGCGTTTTCTGGATGGTTTAAAGTCGGTGGGTTTTGCGCTTGTACCGATGTATTAATATAAACAAAAGATTGGTGGTGTGGTGAGGTGATTAATCATGGCAATAAGTCCTATGAGCACCCTTTCTAAGTCCTGTAGTTTGGAGCAGTTTGAAGCGCTCGTTCATGAAACGTTCTGTCCCATGTCAGTGGACGTCAATGTCGGGCTGAGGTCTAAGTTCAGGGGAGGGCTTGTATCCCAGCGGCTCGGTTCTCTGGGGTTTTCAGCGGTTAATGGTTCACCATTGCTGGTGAGCCGACGTTGCGCGGATATTGCTACCTATGCAGATGCCAGTTACCTGGTAAAAATACAGATAGAGGGCGAAGGTTACGTGCGCCATTGGGGGCAGAATACCCGATTGCTCCCCGGGGATTTCACGCTTTGTCGAAATTCAGAGCCCTACGACCTGGAGTTTCCATCAGAGTTTTGTCAGGTTGTTTTGTCTGTTCCCGTCGATATAATGGAAGAGTGTGTCGACACTCCCTCCCAGTTTCTTGGTATGAGAATGGATTCGGCGGACGGTGCAAATGGGATATTTACCAACTTTGTCTCGTCCATGGCATACAAGCTTGGGACAATGGATGGCAATCTCGCCAAGCGTCTTGAGCTCAACGTAATGGATCTATTGTCGACCACCCTCTGTTATGCTCTCCAAGCCCGGCGCAAGGATCTTATGCAGGATGGCGTGAAGAAGGAGTATCTCCGTAGAGTAAAACAGTTTATCCGTAAAAACCTGTGCGATGAACGGCTATGTCCTGACCTCATTGCACGTGCACACGATATAACCACGCGGTATCTCCATATGTTGTTTGAGTCAGAGGAGACCACCGTATCCAGATATATAATCCGAGCACGCTTGAACAGTTGCAAGATGGCGTTCTCGGATCCGATGTACAAAGACTACTCTGTTTCAGATATCTGCTTCCAATTTGGGTTCAAAGACTCCTCCCATTTTAGTCGAACATTTAAGGGCGAATTTGGTGAATCTCCAGCAAAATACAGAGCTACCCACCTCTCCTGAAAATTGATCGTGAGTAAATAGGCCAATAGTTGGTACCGTAATTTGAAGGAAAGTGAATTTTCACAAAACGTCTTTTATCGGCTGCTTCTGAAAGTTTCTCTGATGGAGTTAGTCAGTACCTTATTGATCGAAGGTTACTATAATTTAAGCGTTCTTTGTAGAAATCGCCTTTTGACTGTCCCGCAGAAAAATACCGGCTGCGCTCAAAATAGTATTAACGATGATAATAATGAGGTCTGAAAAAGGCCTGACTTCGAATGCAATAAAACCCCGATAACAGACTCCAGGCTTTGATGACGGGGGGATAACTTTAAAAAATATATTCCCTCTCCGTGAGTAGAAAACTAGCTTCACTCTCAGTCAAGAAGCGAGTTCCCTGGTGTGCAAACGGATTTAGCAGCCATCTGCTAGAGTGAACTCAAATAAATATTAAGGGTTGGGGTATGTTTGATTTTAAAATGATCATTAACGGAAAAAAAGTCTCTACCGTTGAAACGTTTGATGTCATTAATCCTGCCAGCGAAACTGTCATTGCCAAATGTCCGATGGCTTCGAAAACAGATTTAGATGATGCAGTAGAGGCAGCCCGAAAAGCATTTCCATCCTGGTCATCCACTGGAGAAGAAGAGCGTGCACGTCTGATCCATGCCATTGGTCAGGCATTTGATGATAACGCCGAAGAACTAGCAAGATTGGTTACCCTGGAACAAGGCAAACCATTCAATGGCTTTGCCGGCCTGGGGGCACGTTTCGAAATAGGCGGTGCTGTTGTCTGGTCACACGCTACAGCGGATGCGTTTCCTAATCATCTTCTACCGGATCAACTCTGCTGTTGAGTCCATCTACTATTCGGGAGTATTTGAATGATTTCCAAGATTAAAGCTGATTATTTGATTATCGGTGCGGGCGCCATGGGTATGGCCTTTGCCGATGAGATTCTTACCCATACCGACGCTACTATCGTTATGGTCGACAAGAATTTTAAGCCAGGCGGACACTGGAACTACGCCTATCCATTTGTGCGGTTACATCAGACTTCGATGTGTTACGGCGTTAACTCTACTGAGCTCGGTGGTGACCGTGTAGACGAGATCGGTTTCAACAAAGGCTGTTATGAACTGGCGAGCGGTGGTGAATGTCTTGCCTATTTTGATAACGTGATGCGCAGGCGTTTCCTCACCTCAGGAAGAGTCACCTATCTGCCAATGTGCGAGTACCGTGAAGACGGCACGGCTGTAAATTTGGTTTCCGGCACTGAATATGAATTCCAGGTACGCAAGATCGTCAATGGTACGTACATGAATGTCACCGTTCCCGCGACTCGGCCGCCAACCTATAGCAGCAGCGGTGGTTCAGTAGTGGTACCGGTGAATGAGTTACCCAATGTTGCGCCAAAGTACGAGAACATCGTTATCGTGGGTTCCGGAAAAACCGGCATGGACGCCTGCCTCTTCTTGCTAAGTAATGGATGCAACCCGGATAACATCACCTGGATCATGCCATCCGACGCGTGGATGTTTGACCGATTCACCGTCGAGCCAGATCGCAGATTCAGCGGTCCTTGTACCCAGTATGCAATTGGAGCGCTCACTACGGCACTTGAAGCGTCCGACTACGATAATTTTTTCGATCTGCTGGAGTCCAAGGAGCTGGTGAAGAGGATGGATTCCTCCGTGAAACCCACCCGTTGGCGTTGTGCCACGTTTACTCCGGTGGAGCTCGAGCAGTTACGCCGGATTAAAAATGTTGTACGTAAAGGCTATCTTGAGTCAGTGTCGCCTACTGAGATGATATGTTCCAAAGGCACTCACAAAACACCTTCTAATGCGGTATTTGTCGACTGCTCAGCGGATGGGCTTCCTCAAATGCCACTGACCAAAGTGTTTGATGGAAATACAATTACCCTTCAAAACGTACGGATGTGCCAACAGGTTTACAGTGCTGGCTTTATCGGTAATGTAGAGGCTAATGTCGCGGCTGATGAGGACCGGAAAAATGAGCTGACACAGCCGGTTCCCATGCCCTACAGAGATGAGGACTACCTTCGCTGCTTTATCGGAAATTCCAGAAATATGCTGGTCTGGCTAACTGAGCCGGCTGTTGTGAAATGGATTAATGAGTCCCGCATTGACCTGTTTAGCCCATTACTGGATTTTGATGATCCCGAAACGGCCAAGAATATTGAGGCGATGAAAGCCCTGATGGAGCAAGCAGTCCCAAAAATGGAAGCTCTGTTGGCGTCAAAGAAAGCGTGAGATGGCGTAACTAGAGGCGGTTACAATCCATCAATCACGGTCAGTTGTATATCAAGTATGTGCCTGGGCGATGGTTGGTAAGGTATACCCGTTCATTGAGCCTGCTCTTTCCTGCCTGTACCAACTTAGTTGTCGTGGCCAGGCAGGTCATATTAACCCAGTAAATATTACCTATTGTCATAAAGAAAAAGGGTTCTCGCAGTGTTTTCCTTTGATGACTATACACAGCATTATGGCAATGGATAAAATTTCGAAAATTACAATTCTTGCCTGAGAGAGTTAAAGCGATACTGATGTACGATAAGTCCACGGCGGAGTCGGGTGCTCTGCATATTGAGGGAGCGAATCTGGAGTTTCTGCGGTATACCGGATCACAGACGAACTACCAACTCTCGTGTTACTACACGAGGGGTTGGGATGCGTAGCCGTTTGGAAAGATTTTCCCGCGCAACTTGGTGAACGTTGTAGTCTTCCTGCTTTGGCCATAGCCGAGAGGGATACGGATTTCTATTAACGCCAAGATTCATCTCTCGTCGCCGCCCGTCCCCGGTTAATTTGTAATCCCTTCACCTTCAAAAAAACAAAATACACACATGCGGGATTACCCGTTATTTTCATTAAAGAATTAGCTCTATTTAATGACCGTATATGCCACCTTTAGATTCAGACTGGTTTGGCCCCAATGTATGTTTTTTTTCATAACGGCTCTTTGAATAAAGGTCGCCAGAAAATTCCACTTTTATCTGTTCAACTCGAAGTTAAACTGACGCGCCGAAAAAATATCTTCGCAAAATGGATAGCCTGTTCGCAAACGTGATAGATCTGTCTCGTTAAAGAGACTATTTTCTTAACCTCTATTATTTTTATAAAAAATTGGTAATGAACATGGCAGATGATACTCTCTCAAAATCCACTGAAAGACTAAAAACCAAAGACAATTTCCGCTATTTATGGTGGTTACCGTTACTGATTACCATCACGCCAATAATTGGTGTGCAGCTTTATCAAACTACAGCTAATGCTCTGTATGCCTGGTTAACGCCTATTTTGTGGTATGTGTTTATCCCTGTCGGAGATTTTGTGCTGGGACGGGATGATCGCAATTACTCGGACGCCTGGTCGGACGAAATCGAAAATGACCCATATTATAAATGGCTTACATTTTTGTCGGTTCCTTTTTTCTACGTAACCTGGATCTATTGTGCCTGGTGGGTCGCCACCCACGCTCAAGGATCATGGGATTACCTTGGTGTGACGCTCGGTGTAGCACTGACAAACGGTTTGGCGCTTGTAGTAGGACATGAGCTGGGGCACAAAACCAACACCCTCGAGAAGAATCTTGCAAAGTTGGTTTTGGCGGTACCTGCGTACGGTCACTTTTCAGCGGAACATAATCGCGGTCACCATAAAGATGTAGCAACCCCTGAAGACCCTGCATCTGCCAGGATGGGCGAGACGCTTTATAAATTTATTCTGAGAGAGATTCCGGGCGCGTTTTATCGGGCATTTCGTGATGAAAATGAGCGCCTGAGAAGAAAACACAAATCCATTTTCAGCTTTGAAAACCAGATTCTGCAGTCTTTTTACGTCACCTTTCTGATGTACGGTGCCGCTATATATCTATTGGGATGGAGTGTAGTACCTTTCATTATTATCTCCACTCTGTGGGGTTGGCAGTTCCTGTCATCATCCAACTACATTGAGCACTACGGATTGTTGCGTCAGAAACAACCCGATGGTCGCTATGAAAGAGCGCGCCCGGAACACTCCTGGAATGCCGATCACATCTTTTCAAATCTGATGACGTTTCATTTGCAGCGCCATTCTGATCATCATTCTCGTCCAACGCGACGCTATCAGGTGTTGCGAAGCGATGATGCGCCCGAGCTTCCTAGCGGTTATGCCGGGTGTTTTACATTGGCGTATTTCCCGTTTTTGTGGCGTAAAGTTATGGATCATCGCGTTTTAGAGCAGTACGGCGGTGATATAACCAAAGTCAATGTAGAACCTTCCAAGCGTGAAGAGCTTTATAAAAAATATGGCGCAGCAGAGGTGGCAAATCATGAGTAAGTATCAATGTCCTTGTTGTGGATACATCTACAACGAACAGCAAGGAGATGAGTTCGAAGGTTTTGATGCCGGTACTGAATGGGTCGCTATTCCTGAGGATTGGTCGTGTCCCTCTTGTTCAGTCCGGGATAAAGTGGATTTTATAAAAATAGAAGATGAGAAGTAGGTATAAGAGCAATGTCTAAGAAATACGAATGTATTGTATGTGGATTTATCTACGATGAAGGCGAAGGCCTTCCCAACGACAATATACCTCCGGGTACTAAGTGGGAAGATATTCCGGATTCGTGGACGTGCTACGACTGTAGTGCGCCTAAATCTGATTTTATGGAAGCGTTGTGAGCGACTAATATCATGAGAATAATAAATAGATCTGTTTCGATGCCATATATAGTAGCCGGGCTGGTATCCATCTGCTCAGTGTTCAACGCCTTTGGTCAGCCATCTGACAATGACGGGGCGGTTTCAGTGGATGTTGTTGAGTGGAAGCTTCATGGGAACGATTACTATGAGCAACGTTACTCACCGTTGTCGGATATCAACAATATGAACGTGGCTAATCTGAGCCTCGCCTGGTACTTCGATTTGCCGGAGAGCCGCGGTCAGGAAGCTACCCCCTTGATGATCGGCGGGGTTGTTTACACTACTTCGGCATGGAACCACGTACACGCGCTGTCGGCGACCACAGGAGAGGTGTTGTGGGAGTTCGATCCCAAGGTGCCTAAATCCACCGGCGTCAAAGGTTGCTGTGGCGCTGTTACAAGGGGGTTGGCCTACTCGGATGGTACGGTTTTTCAGGCCACACTGGATGGCAGGCTGATCGCATTAGACGCAAAATCTGGTGCTAAATTGTGGAGCGTTAATACTGTTGATACGTCCAAGAATTACACTATTACCGGTGCCCCCCGGGTGGCAAGAGGCAAGGTCTATATTGGAAATGGCGGTGCTGAATACGGTGTCCAAGGCTATGTATCGGCATACGATGCTAAGACCGGAATGCAGGTCTGGCGCTTTTATACGGTACCTCCATTAAGTGGTGATACTGATGGTGTTGAGCCGCTGGAAATGATGAGAGAGACATGGTCGGAAACAGAGACTCAGATTGATAGAGGCGGGACTGCCTGGGATTCAATCGTTTATGATCCTGATACGAACAGTCTTATTTTTGGCGTCGGAAATGGCTCCCCCTGGAACCCAAGTATCCGCTCTCCAGGCGGTGGAGACAACCTGTTTCTCTCCTCCATAGTGAGCGTCGATGCAGATTCGGGCGAGTACAAGTGGCACTACCAGACTACTCCAGGGGAAGCTTGGGACTATACCGCTACTCAGCCCATTATTTTGGCAGAGCTGGACATCGATGGGAAACCAACCAAGGTTGCTATACAGGCGCCTAAAAATGGCTTTCTGTACATTATTGATCGAACCAACGGCAAACTGATTTCAGCGGACAATTTTGTGGATGTCACCTGGGCCTCCCATGTCGATTTGGAGTCTGGTCGTCCCGTGGTTAACCCGGAGGCTGAGTACTGGAAGACGGGCAAGCCTGCACTGGTTAAGCCCTCCTGGATGGGCGGACACAACTGGCATTCGATGTCTTTAAATCCGAAAACAAACGTTCTTTTCCTCCCCACTCAAGAAAGTGCATTTCCGTATCTGGCTGAGAACGAGCAATCTCCGTCAAGGCTGGCAGTTAATCTGGGTGTAGACACTAAGGCTGCTGGATTACCGGATGACCCAGCTGTTATCAAAGCAGTGAAAGAGGCCACCTTCGGTTCATTGGTGGCAAAAGATCTGACCACCGGAAAAGATATCTGGCGAGTAAATTACCCGGGAGTATGGAACGGAGGTGTGCTCTCTACCGAAGGTGACCTGGTATTCCAGGGTGCTGCGACCGGCTATTTCAATGCTTATAACGCTAAAGATGGAAGCTTGCTGTGGCGATTCAATGCCCAGGGTGGCATTGTCGCGGCGCCGATCAGCTACAAGATTGGTGGCGAACAATATGTGGCAGTAAATGTTGGCTGGGGAGGGATTATGCCGTTGATGACGGGTGTGCTTACTCAGGACTCTGCCTTGGGTTACGCTGTTAACAAAAGTCGATTGCTGGTTTTCAAAATGGGCGGTAAAGCACAACTCCCTGCTGATGACAGACCTCCATTGCAACTGCAGGCTCACAAGTCAACCGGAGATGCTGAATCAATCCGCAAGGGATATGAGGTGTACGACAGATATTGCGTGGTTTGCCATGGGGCTGGCGCGATTGGTGGTGGCGTAGTTCCCGATCTTCGTTTTTCCGGGTTCATCGGCTCTCCGGAGGCGTGGAAGTCAGTGGTGTTGGGCGGCGTACTCGAAAGCAGGGGAATGGTTTCTTTCAAAGCAGAACTCGATGAGGGTGATGTGGAAAATGTCAGAGAGTATATCCTGGATAGAGTGAGATACGCTCAGGAGACAGGAGATACTGTACGGCCCTATCGATAGAGGTCGGGCAGGTGAGAAAAACATGACTGAAGGAGGCGAGCCTCTTTCAGTCACCTTTCTCTACTTTTAGCTGCGGGGTGGTAGGTGAGCAGGCCGGTCATGACATAGGCGAGCATTCGATATTATAGGTGGATACAACAATTTATTTTTATATAAATATTGAAGAATTTTTTAAGACGCTCGGGCGTTTCAGGCGCTTGAGCGAAGCTGCATACCTAAACTCATTAGACTAGCCTTCAAAACAAGCAGTGGGGTGCTCCCGGAAGTGATTCTGGCGGGCGGTTTAAATGTTGCCAATTTCTTGCCGTTTAAGTGTTATAATTGATATCAACGTTACCGAGCTTGGCAACATGCGTTGTCGATAAACTTGTTTAAAGATATCGATTTATGCAACTGACTGATAAACATAAGAATTATCTCGGCGGTACTTTGGCGACCGTCTTTGAAAACAGCACCGACCCCGGGGAAGCATCTTCTCTGGTGGGTTCTCTCTATCGCCCTCACAATTTGAGTCTACTGCGATCATCAGATGGCATGAGTGCCAGGATGGACCACTTTCAGGCGGTCGAAACGTCTGTTAGTCAACTCTCTTACGATGCTGAAATTCGCATACTTTCGGAGCCATTTAAGGACTTTTACCTAGTGATGTTGCCCTTAAGGGGAGAATTCAACGTTGTTCAAAGTCACCGGGAATTAACGGCAACTGTCAATAATCCGGTGATATTGGATGCTGACAAGCCTGTCGATATGAGTTGGTCAAAACCTTGTAGCAACTTGATTTTCAAGGTTAACAAAAGATTGATTGAAAAATCACTGTTCGATAATTTTGGTATTGAAGCAAAACGCCCAGTCGAATTTAACTTCAATGGTTCAGAAAGCGGTAACCTTCAAAAATTTTCGTTATTGCTATCCAATCTTGTCTTCGGTAATCCGTATTTGAGTGACATTGATACCAACCTTGAGGTTTTGAGAAAAATTGAAGAGGTACTTGCTACGGCATTGGTGTCCAGCAGAAATAACTACACCGAGATTATCGAAGGTAATAGATATCAAATCCTGCCAAAATTTGTGATTCTTGCGAAAAACTTTATTGAAGAAAACTATGCTAGCAAGATTACGATAGTGGACGTGGCCCGTTTTGTTGGCGTTAGTGCCCGATCGCTGCAAAAGGGCTTTGAACATTTTGAAAATACCACACCATCGTTGTTTCTCAGGCGAGTTCGCCTTAAAAAGGCAAAGGAACAATTGTTTAAATTGAGAAATAGTCAGAACGATTTAAATGTTTCTGATATTGCGTTGAGTTGTGGATTTAACCATTTAGGTAATTTTAGCAAGTACTATCTTCTAGAGTTCGGCGAGTCGCCCTCTGTCACGGCATCTGGTAAAACGCGCTAGAGACTCGCAACCGCGTAAAGATTCTCTTAGCTTTCTACCAGCACATCGTGGTGCGCGTTGTCATTGGTATTCCCTCTTACCTAGTGATCCGTTACTTACCATGTCGAGGGCGCCTTCCTTATACCTGTCATCAGCATTTGGACAGTTTATGCTTGATTGCTTCAGAGATACTTTTGGCTCATTGTTAAATGGGAAAGTCAACTTGAGGGTGTGGTCGTAGGCAATAAGGTATTAGCGGAGAATCTACAAGAATTGCTTAATTCGCCGGTAAATGAAACTCGTGATAAGTGGGAGCAAGAGCATCTAGAGCGAGAACGGCAGCGTGAGAAGGAAAAATTCGAAAGAAAGAGGATACGAGCCCAGTGGATTGAAGGGCTACGAGCCAATCCTGAAATAGTACGGAATCCGCCAGACGTACCCCATGGAGAGTGGACAAACAATCAATACTGGTTTCTTCTTGAGCTTGATGGCGAAGGACTGCGAACCTCTCGTGCTAAAGGCAAAGGTTCAAATTGGCATTCGCTGATTGATGAGTTTGGTGAGGAAGTTGCAATTGCGTTTCGAGACGCTGCTATCAAGCATTGGCGGTCGTACAGACCCGAGCTTGGATCTGAAGGAGCCGATTGCTCGTCTACGCCTTACCCTCTCATCTTTGCAATGTTGGGATTGGAATATGAAAGTAACGAGGTAGACGGCTTTCCTTTCTATTTGAGCAAAGCAGAGGTTTCTCTGGCGTTGCGTTATCTGACGCGAGAACTCAATGGGAGTGACCTTAATTTTTAACTCGTTGAAATATAAGACAAAATAAATCTATTTGACGAGTTATTCTGCATTATCAATGGCATTTTTCATGGTATTGCCTGAGTCCTAGTTAAGGTCAAACCTCAATACCATGAACAGTGTTTCAATGACGCATGGTATTGAAAATAGATAACATATTGATTTTAAAGGCTGTTTCGTATTTTTGGGGCCTGTTAAATTCATGGTGTTGGGTCAATAAATCAATAAGTTATCCGCTTTATTCGAGATTATTGAGTCTCTGAAGTAAATAGATATTCCGTCCCTACAATAGGGCTTCCTACCCTTTAGTGACGGCGTTGAGTTGCTCCCAAGCATAACTCCTAGAGCTGCAAACGTTGGATGGGTAAACCCTGTGGATATGGTTTGATGGGTTGGGATAGTGGCGATTTATCACTTCTTCGGGCATCATAGAGACCGAAATGAGTACAACTAGGCTTGTAAAAAATCCGTCTTAAACCAAAAGGTTAGCTTATTTCTGGCAATAAAAAACCCCGACACTTTCGCACCGGGGTCTTGTTACTCTCGCTTGTTGTAAGGGCATCACCACTCAACCAATAAGGCTGGTGGGAGAGGAATCCTTACTAGCTATGTTGTTAAATCTACTCTTGTAAAAGGGATTTGTCAATTTGAGATCACTAAACCACGGAGGGCTAGAGCCCTATATCTCATCCCCCCGGTTGAATACCTATCGATCATTTTTTAACCCAGCAGACGACGTAGAGCTATTTGGCTGTTACTTGTGGAGCAAAGAGGTTGCTGCCGCCTTTTTCCCCTTACTCCAGGTGCTGGAAATCACGCTCCGAAACGCCATTCACAAAGAAGCCCGTCTGGCCCTAGGCCCGTATTGGTTTGACAATATCGCTATACGCCCCACTCATAATTTATTCAGAACACAGGCGAGCGCACAGCAGAGGGCGGTTAATCAACATACCCGCTCCATCCAAAGTGCTAGGGACAGCATTCGTCGAGACCTAGGGTTACGCCCCTCAGCCCAGATCCAGGAAGACCGGATTGTCGCCAAAGTCACCTTTGGATTCTGGACAAACCTATTCAATTCGGCGTTTGATGTAAACCGTAACGCCCAAGCCTTATGGCCTAATTTGCTACGCCCCGTATTTCCCAATACGCCGCGAAGAGCCAGGGGACGCAATACCATTCAGAGTAAATTAGTGGTTATCAGAGGTTTTCGCAACAAAGCCTTCCATCACGAACCCATCTGGAATATTGGCCAGCCAGCGACGGTTCAGGATGCGATGACACGCCTTAATGATACAAAAGAGTTAATAGTCGAAGTTATACGCTGGATATCGCTGGACAGTGAGGCTCTAGCCCATAAAGCGGGCTATATCAAAGCGATAAACCGAGTGTGTTCAATTGAACATCTGGAGTATTTAAAGAACCCAGGCCGTCACGACTTGCCTCTCAGTCGAGTCAAACGAGAGCTGAATGGGCTACTCTGTGCATCCAATCGCAACAGCACTATCGACATCACGCGCAACGGAGTGAAAGTTGGCAAACTGCTTCACGTTAGATATTAAGAGAAACTCAAGGATGGTAATACCGCTCAAGAAAACAACGCAAGAAGGTGAGCCCTACCAGCGGCGCACCGAGATTGAACAGGCGCTAAGCGCACTCGATGGCCTCGCGCCCGATCAGCTGGTCGAACGCCTCACATGCACTCAGCAGGCTGTGCCGTTTGAAGTGTTAATCTACTTTCTGCGTCACACCGAGTTAGAGCTGGGGTCACGGCACCTAGAGCCGATTTTTTGCACCTTTTATGGGCGGCTTGAAGCCGCGTTGCGGAAAGTCGTGTCTGATGCCTGGATTGATCACGCCGCGACCATCCGCGAAGAGCTTTCCGAGCAGATCATAGAAATGATTGCGAAGGATCGAGACTCTCAGGAGGAAAAAATGTACTACTGGGAGGTCAATTTTAATCATGCTCTGAGCAGCTTGTGTACGGATGTACTGAGAAAACATGGCCCAGCACGTGAAACTGATCCCTTAATCAACGCTAGACCATTGACGGAGGAGAGCGACAGCGGGGAGGAAGTCAGCCACGAGGTTGACATTGCAGCTGCAGAATTTATCAATCCAAATCCGTCAAAAATAGACGATGTCGCTTTCCGGTTGCGGCTAATGGATGCGATTAACGAACTACCAGAGGATGAACGGCGCGCAGTTGGGTTGCGGTGGCAGGGGATGCCGATCGAGTCACAAGACCCAGAGGTCGAGACCATTGCGAAAGTATTAGAATGCACGGAAAGGACGGTACGCAACCGGTTAAAACGTGCTATTGAAAAACTGCGAATCGTGTTGCAGGCGGAGGAACTACAATGAACACTACACCTCAAGCGTCAAAAGATGACGTATTACACGAGTTCTCAGCAGAATCGAACCCCAATGCCGATACCTTGGCAAAATATTTGAGGCGCTACCCTCAGTATCGCGAAGCGCTCATTGATCTGTCTATCGAACTTTTTACAGCTCCGAAGTTTGAAGAAGTGCCCGCCGAGAAGGTTCCAAGCGACAAGTCCAAACAGGCTTGGTCCAAATTTCAATCCTTGCTAAGTCCTACCGATCCCGCTTCGACAACTCCGCTTCCAATGGATAATCCCCTGTCGAAACTAAGCGATGAGCGTTTTCGTGAACTTGCCAGTGAGTTGAATGTTAACCGCCTATTCTTATCCCGCTTACGAGATTGTTCTATCCAGGCGGCCACTATTCCCCAGCGATTCTTGTCCGTGCTTGCACAGAAACTGACAGTGTCAGTTGAGGGACTGAAAAGCGCCTTAGAAGCTCCGCCTACTGTTGCAACATGCCTGCGGCATAAGGCTTCGGGTAAGCCTGGAACGGGTGACAAAATCACTTTTGAAGAGGCGCTGACAAGTTCTGCATTAAGCGAAGCACAACAAGCGGCGTTGGGGGAAATGAAGGACGAGTAATATATGGACGCCATCGAAGTGGCTCGACAACAGGCGGCTAAGCTGCATCAGGCCGCTTGTGCTCGGGGCAGTGATACCAGCGCGTTGTTGTCTTTCGTTACAGATGAGGCAGAACGGCGAGGAATAGATGTTTATCCACTGGCCCAGGGAGATCCCCAGCTTAATGGTGGGAGAGCCCTCTACGACAGCCAGGCAGGGATGATCCTCTATGAAGATGTGGGCAGTGATTTCGACAAAGCTTTTTTAATCGCTCATGAAATTGGTCATGTGGAGTTAGAAGGTCCTACGCAGGATGACCTCACTGAGGAAATTGATCCCGACCGATCTGCTGAAGCCCCTGCAGTGGGGGCCGATCGAGTGGTTGACTATGGCAGCCACGAGCGGCGCGAGATCGTTATGGATCTTTTTGCCCGCGAATTGCTGCTGCCGCGCAGTGTGGCAAGATACTGGCACATCGATGAACAGCTGTCTTCCGAGGCAATCGCCGATCGGTTACAGGCCCCGTTGAGTGTAGTTCAGCAGCAGTTGCTTGATGCGCTGCTGCTGCCTCCCATTACGCCACCACCCACAGAGTCCGTAGCAACATCAGTCGGTTTGGATGATTCCCAACGCAACGCCGCCTTACACCGTGGCAGTGCCTTTCAACTCCAAGCTGGTCCGGGCACCGGTAAAACTCGCACTCTGGTGCATCGCATTGAGTCTTTGCTGGAAGAAGGGGTAGACCCTGGGGCTATCCTGGTACTGACTTTCTCCAACAAGGCCGCTGGCGAGCTGCGAGAGCGTATCGCCGCCAAGTTCCCCGAGGCAGTGGCGACTCTGTGGTTGGGTACCTTCCACTCTTTCGGGCTGGATATTGTGCACCGCTTTCATGACCGGTTGGGCTTATCCGAAAACCCCAGGGTGATTTCGCGCTACGAAGCTATCGAACTGCTTGAAGACGAAATAGCACGGCTTCCGCTTAAGCACTTTCGCAATCTCTACGATCCAACCCTGGATTTGGGCGACATGCTCTCGGCCATCTCGCGAGCGAAAGACGAAGTCGTGGATGCCACTGAATATCGAGCATTAGCAGAGGCTATGCTTGAGGCTTCTCGAGAGCTGCCGCCGGGTGATGATGCTGAAAAACAGCGTGATCGAGCTGAAAAATGCCTTGATGTAGCAAAGTTATACCAAGTCTATGAGGTTGTGCTGCAACGTACCGACAGCGTTGATTTTGGCGATCTAGTTTCGCTACCTGTGCGTTTGGTGGAATCAGAGCCAGAAGTTCAACAACTGCTCGCATCACGCCACAAACACATTTTAGTGGACGAGTACCAGGATGTTAACCGTGCCTCAGTGCGCTTGATTAAGGCCATTGCGGGAGAGGGCAAGCGGCTTTGGGTCGTCGGAGATTCGCGCCAATCCATCTACCGTTTTCGGGGCGCTTCGTCGATCAATATGAAGCGCTTTATTGAGGACTTTCCCGGCGCACAAGTAGCCGGACTGGATATCAATTACCGCTCCTCGAGCGAAATTGTTGATTTCTATCGCCACTTTTCGACGGGCATGAGAGCCACGGCGGGGGCTTTGCCTTTGCAGCTCCAAGCCCATCATGGCTCATTGGGAAAACGGCCTGAATTAAGGGTGGCTACGACCCCTGATGATGAAATTGCCGTGCTCGCTGCAGCGATAATGGAGAAGAAAAGTCAGGGTTTCGAATACAAAGATCAGGCCATACTCTGTACTTCCAACAACCGCTTGAGCGAGATCGCTGCCAGTCTTGAAGCCCTCGGCCTGCCGGGGTTGTATTTAGGCAGCCTGTTTGAACGCGAAGAAATCAAGGATCTGTTGTCACTGCTGTCGTTAGTCACCGACCGGCGTGCCACGGGCCTGGTGCGGGCGGCGACATTACCCGGTTACACCGTTCGGCTGGAACACATCACTGCGCTGCAGCAGCACCTGCGCGAAGCTGACACCGACCCCTTGGGTTGGAGAGCGCTGGTCGATGAGGTGCCCGGTTTAGATGAACAAGCCCGTGAAAACCTCAAACACCTGTCAGCTGTTTTGGGCGATGTTCCCACCAATGCCAACCCCTGGCCGGTGCTGGCAAGCCTGGTCATTGATCGATTGGGCTGGGCAAAGCAGGCGGCCATGGCCAATGACCTACAAGGCCAAATGAAGGGAATCGCTCTATGGCAACTGTTGAACTTTGCCCGCAACCCCATCAACAGCAGCGGATTGCCTATTGATAGGCTGCTGTCGCGCATTCGCCGCATTGTGCTGCTCTCCGAAGACCGCGAAATGCGTCAACTCCCTCAGGCGGCGCACAGCATCAATGGCGTTCGCTTAATGACCATACATGCCAGCAAAGGTTTGGAGTTCAAGGTGGTGCACCTCCCAGGTATGATCGCCACCGGATTGCCGGGCAGCAACAGGCCGCCGCGCTGTGTACCTCCCGATGGGCTGGTCGACGGAACAGAGGGCTTAACGGGGCTTGAGGCTATCAAAGCCGGGCACGAAGAAGAGGAAGAGTGTAAGTTTTTTGTGGCCACTTCGCGGGCGCAAAATGAGCTGCTGCTTTACGCCTCTTCTGTACAAAACGATGGCAAAAACCGCAGTCGATCAAAATACATTGACCGCATTGCTTCTGTCATCCAACAGCAGAATAATCCGACTCGGCTCAGTCTCCACCCTATGGAGCCTGAGGTCCTGAGCCTCGATGAAAAGGCACTGCTGATCAGCGAAAAACAGCTCAGCTTGTATGACCGCTGCCCCAGACGGTTTTTCTACACCCACGCTTTGGCCTTGGCGGGCAAACGTACCGAGAGTGCTTTCATGCAAATGCACAGTGCGGTGTACGATGTGCTGGATTGGTTAGGACAGCAACACAGCGAATCCTCGCCAAGTGCTGGTGAACTGGAGGCTCAATTTGCACAGTCGTGGCTTAACCGGGGCCCTGTGGATCACGGCTACGCGGAGGACTATCGCCGCATCGGGGAGCGCCTGGTGCAATACCTGATAGAGACCCGCCAGGGGCGTCAGATGGTCAAACCCGAGGTGCTGCAAGTGTCTTTTCCAGAAGGCGAGATCAGCGTATTACCCGATGAAATAACACTTGATACAGACGGCAAGTACAGCATTCGGCGCATTAAATCTGGCATAAAGGGCAGCGACGAATTTGACCGCATTGAATACACGCTATTGTTGGAAGCGGCAGAACGTCAATTTGGGCATGGCACTCGAGTGGAGGCCGTGCACTTAGCTGGCGAAACCCAAGAGCAGGTCACGGTGACCAACCTCAAAAAATCCGCGCGTCTGAGCAAAACCCAATCGGCCTTGGGCGCTATTGCCCAGGGGCACTTTCCCGCAAAGCCTGAAAATCGCACTTGCCCCCGCTGCCCTAGCTTTTTCATCTGTGGCAAAGTCCCGGCAGGAAAAATTGGTATAAAAAAATAGATTGGGCTTTCCGGTCAGGAAGATTTGCTTCGATTAACCCCTTGAACGGCTAAGAAACCGCATGTCGCGGCAAGCCATCAAGAGATTATTCGATTATGAACGATGTTACTTCCCCCAACGAAAAGCGTGTTAAGCGCGAAAACATAGCCCTTTGCCGTCAAGAGGGCCGCCCACTGCCCATTGCGGAGCACTACCTAGTACAGGTGATAGACCCTGACGGGCAGGGCGCCTTGGTTGAAATTGACGATCCGGTGCCTACCGGTCGCCAAATCCTGAGTGCAGCAGGCAAAACCCCGGTTGAAAACCACCTGCTGTTACTGTTTGACGACAAAGGCGAGCTCGAAACGGTAGACCTCGATGACACGGTGGATGTGTATCAACGTGGCGTTGAGCAATTTTTTGCCTTCGATGGCGATCGCCTTTTCTATGTCGCCTTGAACGGACAGCGTTTTCCCTGGGGACAGGCCCACATTTGTGAGGATGTGCTGCGCCGTGTCGGCGGCATTGCTGAGGATCAAGACATCTGGTTGGAGCGCCGTAACCAGCCGGATCAGCTTCTTGCCGATGGGGACTGTGTGGATTTGGATGAGCCTGGTCTCGAAAAGATCTACACTCAACTCAGAATCTGGAAGCTGAACGTGCAGGGCGTTATTGTAAACGTCGAACAACCGACGATTGTTGCCAGCGATGCACTTAAGGCAGCCGGCTTTAACCCAGACAAGGGTTGGATTTTGGTGCTCAAGGTGAGGGGCGAGCCTAAGCAAGTCATCGAGATGAGCGATGCCATTGACCTGCGGAAGCCGGGTATCGAAAAGCTGCGTCTCACCCCGGCAGAAATCAACAATGGCGAGGCGGCAGCTGCCCCCGCCTTTGAGTTTACCCTGCTGGACCAAGATGTCGCGTATTTGAACCACTTGGGTGTCGATTGGGAGACCCGTCTGGTCGGGGCACGGCGTTGGTTGATCATTCACAATTACCTATTGCCGAGTGGTTATAACTGTGAACAGGTAGATCTTGCTATAGAGATTCCCACTGCTTACCCGGACGCAAAGCTCGATATGTTCTTCGTTCATCCCGTCCTGACGTTGGCTAATGGTGGCAGCATTGCTCAGACTGAAAGCCGGGAAAACATTCTTGGTAAGGTCTACCAGCGCTGGAGTCGCCATCTTAATGGTGTCACACAATGGAATCCCTTAACTGACAGCGTAATAACTCACTTGGCTGTTGTGGAAGAATCGCTGCTGCGGGAGGTGGGAAAATGAGCACTACCATTAATCAGCCCATCAAACTGGCGATCAGTGAGGCTCATCATGCCAAACTGCGCGAGCACCTTTTCCCCGGCGACGGCCTGGAGGCTGCCGCCATTGTGCTCTGCGCCCAAAGCGCCGCACATCGCTATGTGGTCAATCATATTCTGTTGGTTGATTACGACGATTGTAGTGAACGCTCGCCTGATCGCATCTGTTGGCCGGGCACCGTCATCGAGGAGGCCATTGACCTAGCAGAGGCTCATGCTCTGTCGATAGTGCTGATGCACTCACATCCCGGCGGTCTCTTGGCGTTCTCAGCTATTGACGACGACAGTGATCGAGACGTCATGCCTGCGCTATTCGAGGCCAGCGAATCACATTTAACCCGACATGGCTCGGCCATCATGACATTGGACGGTGCCATTTGCGCCCGGCTCTATGATCGTCAACTGATGACTACACCTGTCAGCACTGTGCACCTTGCTAGCGATGAGTTGCTAATCTGGCAAGCATCTGAGCAGGGGAGTTTGCTGCCTATCCCTATGGCTTTCTCTACCGAAATGGGGCGTCACCTCAAAAACTTCACCGCTTGTGTGGTTGGGGTATCGGGTACCGGGTCCATCGTGGTGGAACAGCTGGCCCGACTTGGCTTCGGCCGATTGATCCTGATCGATTTTGATGAAATTGAATTCAAGAACCTTAATCGTATCCTCAACGCCACACTGGACGATGCCCGGAACAGTACAGCCAAAGTGGCTAGGTTTGCGTCGGTTATCCCCACATATCGCGACGATATCGAAGTGCTCACACTTAAAGCCAGTGTTGCTACCCGAGAGGCCATTGAACTGGCGGGTGAAGGTGACGTGCTATTTTGCTGTGTCGACAGCTTTGAGGGGCGGCAAGTGTGTGACCGCATTGCAGCAGCG
>TARA_R110002111_G_scaffold92298_4_pt1 | contig 34954 bp, 45 predicted proteins | sample TARA_R110002111 | Tara Oceans TARA_R110002111 (sample SAMEA4397363) | marine metagenome | biome: Polar Biome; feature: [ZZZ] marine water layer (ENVO:01000295); material: water (ENVO:00002006), including particulate matter (ENVO:01000060) such as... | depth 199 m | reverse complement strand
GAATGAAACAAAATTTGTTGCTAAAAGTATCTTCAAAGAACTTTCTGGTTATGAGAAGTGGACTGAAGTAAGTCCCTTCTTAGCATGTGGATTACAAGGTGTAATCATTAAACGTAAATTAAACCTAAGAGATATTAAACTTAAGAAGGATGGGTTACTGGTCAAGGCATTATAAACGTAAATCACTCGTAAGTAACTGGCGCATAGTGCGTCACTTGAATGCTATGGATGAGGCTAAGTTCAAGGTCCAACATAAAGGATTTTTTGGTGGTTGGATAACCCATAAAATGATGATGGGTTATGATGGTTCGAACTATACGGTTTGGTTTCACACTTATGAAGAAGCTAAAGAGTTTGTGGATAAATCAGTATTAAATAACCAACAAGCACTTATTAGATTGAAGGTTGATGTTGCTACTATTGAATTTTTATAAAAATAATTAAAAACATTTGGTAGGTCCAAAATAAAAACTTATATTTGGCAAACATAAAAAATAGATAATGATTGAAGATAATTTAGATAACGTTACTGCTGATTGGGCTAAGAAGCTTGTAAAGTTAAATCTTATATCTTAGTTAGTAATATTATTACACTTATTACAGCGATAGTTGCTTTGATATTCTTCATATCAGCTTCAATGTATATGGGTGCAACAATAATGGCGTTAGCTATTGTGATTACAATCTGGAGTATGAAAACTAAAAATGTAATAGGATGATTATAGCAATAGTATTATTAAGTATCGGTTTTGTAGTAACACTTATTGCATTCCTTCACCATAAAGACAAATGTAAGTTAGCTGATAAAAGGTTATCAGATTACATTGAGAATGTGCAGGCTAATAAGAAGAGACCAATTTTAAAGAAGGGTACTAAAGGTATTACTAGGTTTGGTGTTTATAAACATTTCAACAAATTAGGTGCACACTCACCTGAGATGGTTCAGGTTGAAGTTCAAGTTAAGTTAGTTTCAGTTTTTGATAACCGAGCAATCGTAGAAGTAATTAGCGTTCATGGCCATGTATCACCTATTAGTTCTGGAAAATGGTTGAATCGAATGAATCAGAATGTTGATGTTGATGATGTCAAGTGGGAATGTAATGTTCAAAATGTTGAAGTAACTGATGATGATATAATTGAATTGTATCGAGAAAAAAAATTAAAAGTTGGTGGATTAGATTTAAAGTACACAGGAGAATCATCACCAATTGAATTAATTGACAAATTAATTGTGTAATATTTGGTGGAATGGTTTATTTTTCTTATATTTAGCAAATCAACATTAAATATTATGAGAAATATACTATTATTATTCGTTATTTTATCAGCAGTAGCTTGTGAAAAGGAACCAGAAGTTTATAATGATGTACACGGAGAGTTTATTGAGAACGACCAACCTTGGTCGTTATTCTATGGTAAAGATTTAGTTGTGGACGGAGAACCACTTCCTAACATGGTTGAATGGCAATTAGTTGGTGGTGTTATGTACATGGAGAATATCGAAACTGGTTACAAAATAAAACACGACCATTTTGGACCTACGAGAACCAAAAGTTCTTTAAGGTATTCTGGAGCGGAATTAGAAATAGAGGAATTAGAATTAGGCGTAACTACTTGGCAATTCAAGGTAAACACCATGTATGACTACGAGTTCATACTAGATAAAGACTCTCTTAATCCATATGGATACCAAGAGAGTGAGAGTTTCAGAAGTATAATCGAACATCCACAAGCGTTAACTTATGGTGACCAGCAAATAGGAGGCTCTGCTAGACCTTTTATTGCTTACACGGAGGATTATGACGCTGGACTACTAAACATTCGTATACAAGAAGCTTACGAGGGTATAGATGGATATAACTGGAACTACTTTAGTGTCCTAAATTTTAAACTAATAGATTAATGAAAAATAAAGTACCAAGTAAAGCAACTCTGATATTTCACAAACGATTATCGCATGTTGTAATTATAATTTCCTTAATTTTAATGGGTTTAGCATCTTTTAAAATTATGGGTTCTAACACTACAATAGTAATCGGTTCAATCATTGTTTTATGGAATATCATTAAGCTGAGGTCAATCGACACACATTTAGCCAATATCAAGGGTTAATATATCTGTAGATTATCAAATCAATATCAGTGTTACTGAATCCGAACACGTCTTTAACAATCTGATGTAGTTCTTGATATAAACTAAGTTTAAAATCCTTTTGAGTTGGATGAAGATAATAAGTTGACTTACCTGTGAAACCATGTTCGATTGGAATAGCTCGTTTGAATGTTTTATCTATTCGAACACGTCTTGTTTTGAAATTCTCTTTAAGGAATTTGTTAACAATCTCTTGGTTTTTATGTCCGATTTCTTCACCTGTCATACCAATAAATATATGAAATATTTAACAAAAATAAATGTCTATTCGAATGGGTGTACGTTTCGATAATGGTTTAATGCTTCACCGATATGTTCGGACACATCTATCCCATTGAATAATACTGGAGATGTATAATTTTGGTTTGAGTTGTTTGTACTGATTGATATTTCACCATCTCTAGCTATCGCACCATTACCAATTGCAATTGAATTATGACCGATTGCTTGAGCGTTCATACCAATTGCAATTGAATTATTACCGTGTGCAGCCGCTAAAGTAATTGAATTATTACCGTGTGCAGCCGCTAAAGTATTGGACTGGTAACCTACGATTGCAGTTGCATTTGAACCACAAAGAACAGCGTTAGACCAACAGATTTTTTCCCATCTAGCAGTTAGTCCTCTGATTCCGTGTGAATACATCCATTCATTTACAGCTAATGATGCTAAGTCATTATCAATTCCTAGAACACTTGTTAAATCTTTTTGTAGGTCTTTAGGATGTATCTCTGTTACGCTTCCATTGTATGTTGATGTACTGTAAATGTCATTACGTGAGTAAATTTCAAGTGTTTTCTCATCTACTGAGTAACTTTTATCTAGATATTTTATTGAATATTCCTTCATGCTTTATAAGTATCGACATTTTATATAAGATAATCAATAGTTATTATCTCACTAAAGGGTTTTTTTAGTATATTTGTGATAATTATGGAGGTAATTAGTTACGAACGTTTGCAGGGTAAAGAATTTAAAGGACGAGTTAGAAATTATTTGGACTTTGAGATTTGCTTATTAATGTTCGATTGTTTTAAAGATAGTGAATATCATAGTTTTGAAGGATGGGTTCAAAACTTTAACCTTTATTTGAACAAAGAAAATATTAGTAAGAAGTGGACTGATGCTTTAGATTACATTATGGAAGACCTAGGAGTGGTATTCGGTTTTAGTGTATATGAGTCATTGTTTTACATAATTCAATTCCTTAAAAAAGAATCGTGGTCTAAGTACATAGAGATTGTGAAAGAACATAATCGATTATTTATAACAAAAAAGAATACAAAAAAAAAGAAAAAGTAATGGCAAAAGAATTTACAGATGCGAATTTCGCACAAGAAGTAGTAGCAACGGGTGGCCTAGCAGTAGTAGACTTCTGGGCAGAATGGTGTGGACCATGTAGAATGGTTGGACCAATAATCGAACAATTAGCAGAAGAAAACCCTGATATTAATATCGGTAAAGTTAATGTTGATGAAAACAATGAATTAGCCGCTAAATTCGGAATCAGAAGTATCCCAACTATCTTAATCCTTAGAGATGGTGAGGTTATTGATAAAGTTTCAGGTGTTAAACCAATTGGTGAATTCCAAGAACTGTTGGCAAAACATTCTTAAAACGAACTAAACATAAAAAAATTACAATGGGGCTAAATTTTAGTCCCATTTTTTTTGTCTTATATTTTAAGCGATACGTAAATTTTCGTATATTTATAGTTAAAGACAATAGAATGAAAAAGATAAAAATAACTAACGAACAATTAGTGTTACTGAGTAAAGTTATTACTGAGGAAAGCAACAAGGACGCAATGGTTAAGAAAATTAAAACAGAATTGTCGAAGTATTATGAACCGAGTGTTGGAGTCCAACGGGAGGGTGGTGAGTACTTTGATAAACCTATGATTCTTAACAAGGTAAGTGGTGAAATCATCACAGATAAAGCAGTATTCGATTACCTAGCTTACAAACCTGCATACAATGGATTAAAGGAAGATTTTCTAAAACAAGTAATACGAGATTGGTATGGTGGTAATCTTAAGAAAACTAATGAACTGACTCGTAACGTAACGATGTAATGACCGAAGTGATGACTGATGACCAGATAGTAGAAATAGCTAAAAATAGTTTTCCCAAAGAGTACGCGATAATGCAACAAAGTTTATTTAACTTTTACCATCTAAAAAATCGTGATGACAAGACACCTGATATGGAGGTGCTCCAACAACAACTCTTGACTGGGATTTATTCATTGCTTTTTATGATGAGTAAAGTAATACCCAACGAATTGGATGAGCATGAATTCTTTAATCAGATTTATAATATCCACATTAAATAAGCTCATGAAAGACGATATCCGAAGAATATTGAGACAGTCATACGGTAAGTTTGAAACACACCTAGAAGAAGTGTACGCCACTAAAATGACTGAGCACATATCTAAAGGTGATTGGAATAACAAAGTTGAGTGGGCCACTTATAATCAAGTAATACTAGAATTAAAACACAATCTAAAGGACATGCTTAAGGTTCGCAGGTTGCAATATAATCTAACTGAAGGTAATAATCCTAAAAAGGTTTGTATTAGTGTGTTAGAAGAAATAAGAATGGATTCTCCAGAGTTAGAAAGATTGTATTATAAAATTAAAAACTTTGGTGAAGATTAAATAACTCTATTTACGTATAACAAAATTTTAGTATTTTGGTACACATGGTAGATATAGTAGCAAACTTCAAGACAAATACACCGTTAAAAGGTGATAACCCAAAGATAACAATCTTAGGAGACCCATCAGAAAAATATTACATCAGGTTTATCGATAAAGAGAAACATGTTGTTGTCAACGAAGGGCATTGTACTGGAGGACAAATCGTTGCTGGTAATCGCCAGTGGTATACGGATTGGTTAATTGAGGTTTACGATATGGCTGGTAATCGACTGAAGACTGTAGATTTCGAACCGACATTCAAAAAAATATTTATAAAGATAGATGGTTATGCATTAGGTGATAACCTAGCGTGGATGCCTTACATCAATGAGTTCCGTAAGAAACATAATTGCGATGTAATCTGTTCCACTTTCTATAACGAATTTTTCATTAAAGCGTATCCAGAAATCTTATTTGTTAACCCAAATACAGAAATCGAAAACGTTTATGCACAATTTTATATTGGTGCTGCTGATGGACCGAATCTTAATTACACACCAGTTGTGGCGAACGAAGTTCCATTGCAGTCCGTAGCATCATCCATTTTAGGTTTAGAGTATAAAGAGGTCATTCCAAACATATCGTTCAACCAGCGTCCTAATAACATCGAAGGTAAGTATGTGTGCTTGTCGGAGTGGGCTAGTCATGAAAAGAAAATGTGGCGAGACCCAAATGGATGGCAGAATGTGGTTGATTATTTCAATAGTATTGGATACAAGGTTGTTGTTATCTCTAGAGAGCCAACTAAATTAACTGGTATCATTGATAGAACTGGTGATGGACAATTGAATGAACGTATTAATGACTTGTTTTATTGTGAAATGTATTTAGGTGTGAGTTCAGGTTTAGCTTGGTTAGCTTGGGCGGTCCAAAAACAGGTTGTGATGGTGAGTGATTTTACTCCAAAATGGCATGAATTTAGTACTAAAAATTTACGATTTTGTAAAAATAATTTGACAAAAGTGGACTATTCTGAACAGGAGACCACATCTAGCAAAGAAGTGATTGATGGTATACGAATATTGATGGGATAGTGGATATTTATAGTTGAATAGATAATGTAATTTATTTAAACTTTATGATTATGAAACAATTGAATTCCGTGTCTAACTTTATGTTAGAAGAACTGTACCAAGCTAAATTAAATTTAGTAGCTACTGAATCCAGATTAGAAATCTACAATGACATCATGTTTGAGTTGGATGCTCACAATTTCTTAAATGAAATTAATGAAATAAAATATCGTATCGGTGGTGGTGAAGATGTCCACCAAGTATTCCTTAAGATATTAAGTCAGATAAAAGAATCCCCATTACCTCTTAGGTCTTATTGGTTGTGTATTGACACATTTATTGACGAAGATATTTATAAACTTTTTCTGTAAAAACTACATTTGTAATTTTAAAATCGTATATTTGCTTATCTAAGATAATAGTTTACTGATATGGCAAAAGATTTTACAGAAAGATTATCATTCCTGATAGATAGGTTTAAGATTTTCACTAAAGAAGATATTGATGATTTAAAAACACGTATTGAAAACGATGATTTTGAGTCTACACCTTCATTTACTGAGAGTTATGAATTTATTCGTGGTCACAATAAAACTGTTATTGCTATCATAAAAAAGATTGTTAAAGTATCATTTTACGACAAGTCTGTTGATGAAGAAAGGTATGAACGTATCCGTAAAGGTGTACTCGATAATGCTTCACCAAATCAACAGGTTATTGATGAGGTAGGTAAATTAACTATTGAGGTGACAAAAGAAGATGTGTGGGTTTCTGAAGAGATTTTCACTAACATGGTTTCTGCTGACCCTACTAGTAATAAGATGTGTGTGCAATGGATGCTTAGAGTTTTCACTAATTTCTTAAAGGATGGAAAGAAAGCTGAAGCACTTAGATTTGGAGAAGAAGATTTAGAGATGGCTAAAAGTTATTTGGAAATCTTTGAGGCTAACAAATACAAAGATAAATTTACTTTGTTTTGTAATACGACTCACGGATTGAAGGATATCGAATCACCGAGGAATATCAATCAGTACAAATCGTTGTCTCAATTATTTAATGCAGTTGACCCGTTTATGGAACGTGAAAACTCAACATTAGAAAAGGCTATGCAGCGTTTCGTAGATATGGGATTAGCTGAGATTCCTTTCAGAGATAGAAAGTGGTTGGTATACACTCCAATGACTTCTGAAGCGAATCAAGTGATGGAAAGTTTCGCTAGTTGGTGTACGGCACAACAGGGAAGTAACTACTTTGATAGGTACACAAGGAAGGATAAAACGCCTTATGGGAAAGATTCGACTATTTATGTAATAGTAAATACAGATTTGTTTACTGGAGAGAGTACAGAATGTTATCAATTACACGTTGAGACTGACCAATTGAAGTCTAGGGAGAATAGTATGAACGTAGATATTTACGAACCAGTTATTAAAACTAGTGATGGGATTGCTCAGTACTTCAAAGAAACTTTAGAGTACTTTGCAAAAGGATTTAAAGGTAGTTTAGATAACAACAAATATATTACTTACTTGCTGAAATTCGGATTTAGTGAATCCTTGTTTACAGCGTTAGATGAAAATTTACCTACAATAAAATTGAGAGATAGAAGAATACCAAAGATACCAAGTTTAGACCGTTTCCACAAAGTGGATGTGTTGAGCTTGAATAAAGTTGAATTAGTTGAGGTGCATCCGAGCATCTTCAATCAGACTTCCTTGACTATTTTGGCGTTACCGAATAACAAATTGACTTCTATTCCGAAAGAGATTTCGAGACTTAAGAAGTTACAGGTGTTAACGATTTATGGAAATAAGATTACTGATATTCCAGAATCAATAGCACAGTTAGACCCAAGTAACGGAGGCTCTTTATTTAGAGTGACGGTTAACAAAGCCGATATAGGCGAAGATGGATTTAAGCGATTAAAAAAATTATTACCAACAGTTGTTGTGACAGAGAAAGTTTAGACAACCAAAGTAACAAAATAATTAATCCCTTCAAATCTAGAATTTGGAGGGATTTTTAGTTTATAATAAAGAATAAAAGAATTGAATTATGGAAACATGGAACAGATATGGTAGTGGAAAAATTGACTTACCAATCACAGAATACTTAATTAAGGCTATCGAGTCTGAAATAGAAAAAGGTAGTGACCTATTAGTGTGTATCGGAACTGATTCACAAAGACATGGAAATAAAACAAAATTTACTACAGTAATTTTATTAATTGCTAAAGGTAATGGTGGGAACATTTTATACAGTAACAAGTACAGTAAAAACTACTCAAGCATCAAAGAAAAAATGATTGCTGAGGTTGCAGTTTCTATGGAGGTAGCTCAGGAAGTGTGCTGGGTACTAGACCTTTACGATGTAGAGTTTGAGTTACACGCTGACATTAACAGTAAGCCAAACACTAGGTCTCACGTAGCTTTATCGGAAGCTGTGGGATGGGTTAGAGGTATGGGTTATACTTTCAAAGCGAAGCCTGATGCTTATGCTGCTACTCACTGTGCAGATAAAATTTGTAAAAGAAAATAACGTTTACGAATTTGAGATATATTTATTAGTGAATAATTTCAATTAAAACCATTATTTATATGTCTGATAAAAAAACAGTAAAAGTTAGAAGAGTAACAGAAGGTGACTTAGTAAAATTGATGGACAACATCGTTAACGAAAAAGTTGCTGCTGCAAAAACTGAGTGGATTGCCGAACAAAATGCAAAACAAGCTGGTGCACTTACTGAAAGTATGTCAAAACTTGTAGAAGCGAAAGTTGCTGCAATTTTAGGTTCTGCTAAGAAATAAGGAATAAAACCTTTAAAAAATCATAATACAAGCTTGAGTGTTTACACTCAGGCTTTTTGTGTTTGTAGTTGACTTATCTTTTATGTCAATTATCTTAGATACATGGAAATCAAAGAAAGATTAGTAAGAAGTACCGAACCACTAGTGGTAGATGTTCACATGGATGAATATACCAAGATGTGTTCCAAAGCATTTGACTTCGAATTTAGTGGGTCAACTTCATTTTACCCTTGGGCTTTACCAGAAAGTTTACCAACTGAGTTTGGTTTAGGAGTTATTATTGGAGGAAGTGGTAGTGGTAAAAGTACGATGCTAAAAGAATTTGGTGAAGAACCAGAATTAGAATGGTCTAAACACAAATCTATTGCATCCCATTTCAATACACCTGATGAAGCATTGAATCGTTTGATGGCTGTAGGATTAAATTCTATTCCAGCTTGGGTTAAACCACACAGTGTATTATCCAATGGTGAACAATTTAGAGCCGACTTAGCTATGAAGATTAAGGATGGAGCAGTGATAGATGAATTTACATCAGTCGTTGATAGGAATGTAGCTAAAGCATCTTCAGTTGCACTCTCTAGATTTATTAAAAAGAACAACATTAAAAATTTAGTGGTATCGTCTTGTCATCGAGATGTAGTCGATTGGTTAGAACCTGATTGGGTTATCGACACGGATAATGGTCTATTTATAGATGGTTTTTTTTTGTCCGACCCGAAATTAAAATCGAAATTTATGAGTCAAGCAAAGATGTCTGGTCCTTGTTTAAAGACCATCACTATCTAAGTGGTAACCTACCACCAGCCAGCAGAAAATACGTAGCAACATGGAATGGTAATGTCGTTGGGTTTGTGGCTACAATGACTATGCCTAGTGGAACAATGAAGAATGCTTGGCGTGAATCTCGTCTAGTTGTATTACCAGATTACCAAGGATTAGGTATTGGTATGCGATTATCGAATGCTGTAGCCGAATTACATTTAGCTGATGGTAAAAGATATTTCAGTAGGACCGCTCACCCTAGAATGGGATTCTATCGTGAAGGAAGTGACCTTTGGAGACCGACTTCTAAGAACCGAAAACTGCGTAAAGATATCACACATGACAATGTATTTAAAGGTCATTACGCTGATAATAAGAGGGTTTGTTTTAGTCATGAATATATGGGTCATTTGGTAAAACAATAATTTATTCGTATATTAGTATTATGAATAGACTTATACCTGTAATAGCAGCACTTGTTTTATTGTCTGGTGCTTTGTTAGTTACATTAAAAACGAAGATGGAAACCATCGAAAATGTCCAACAACAATACGATTTATTACAATGTGAATATGATTCCATTCAAGATGAACTTGACGAGATAGAACATAATGAATTTGATAGGGTATACAAACGTTTCAAATTATATAACAAGAATATTGATACTCTGACGGTTAACCATTTTATTAAAGTTGTAAAACTTTATGGGTTAGATACCACCAATACTATTTACGATGCATGTATATCACAAATTTGTTTGGAGTCTGGAGCGAAACAATTCTATGCGAATGGGAATGTAGTTGTTAGTAGTGGGAATGCCATTGGTATCTCACAAATAATCCCAACCACAGCCCATCATTACTTAAAAAAAGTTATAAGTAGTGAAGATTCTTTGAAAATTATGGAATTAGGAGCTACGGATTTTAGTTTCGTTCAAGATAAGAAAAGTTTCACTAGTAAGTGTCGTAAGAAAGTGATTAAGTGGTTAGAACGCCCTGAGAATAACATTATATTGTGGGGATATATCATGAAACACACATTAATTCTTAGGAGGTACAACATAACTAAGACATTAGTTGAATATAATATTGGTGGAGGTGGACTTAATAGGTACATTGCTGAAGGTAATATGCCGTCAGGTCATCATTATGTTATAATGGTAAGAGGGATAATAAAAAGATTCAGTAATAAAGGGGTTTAATGCCCTCTTTGAATCATTAAAAATGTCTTATTTAATTGGTGAGCACCCATTCTCCCCCATAATAATTGAGAATATGGTTTCGGTTCAATGACTAAAGTGTTAGTTGCTTTGAAGTGTATCCAAACTAAGTGAAGTATTCTCTTCGCGTATGCGACCTTATTTAAACCTTTCTTAACGTGTAGACTAACTATCTCCATAGAGTCCTTTAGGTTGGTTACATTTGTCGATAACGTGATGATTCCAACAGTTTCTTGACCATCTTTAACATAGAAAGTGGTTGTATCTGGATTTTCATCCGTAATAGCGAGCTCTAGGCCCTCTCTTAATAATTTACTTATCGACTTTCCCATTACTAATTTGTTCTAGACGTTGTTTAATAATCTCAGTGTAGCCTTGTGATTCAATCTTAGCTAACTTCGTATAGTATTTTTGGTCTTCATATAAGTGGTCTCTTGCGATTTCTCTAGCAATTGATTTCGATTCAGTGTGTTCCATTTCAACTTGGATACCTTTCGTGTATTCTAGCATCAAGTCACTTAGTTTCATTTTATGATGTTCAGCAATTTCTTTGATGTTCATTTTATCTGCTAACCCACCTTTGATGTTGTTGGTTTTATCTGTTTCGATATTCTCAGGTAACCTCAACATCGTGCTTGAGTATTTGTAATCTTTATTAACACCGCGATTAGGAACGAAATTGAATCCTTTGTAGAAATTAGTCAATCTTTTCTTGTCACCACCAAAATCACTCGAAGGTGTTAATATTACAGTCATTTTCTTTTTGTCTGCATAGGCTATGATGTCTTTCATAATCTTAGTACCATAACCTAGTTCCCTTTTCTTAGGGTCTATAACAATAGCACTCACTTTGATGACATCATCCTTTTCGTAAAGCCATAATTGCTCTATTACGTCTTCGTATTTCTTTGTTAAAATATCTTGAATCATACTTATAAATACAAAAAGCCCACTAAAAGTGAGCTTTTCATACTATTTGTTTTATTTTTATTTACTACTAACCACAACGCTAAGTTTTTCAGCATCTTTGGTATGAGTGAATGTTATTGAGTCTCCTTCTTTTAAGTCACCTGCAAGCTCTAGGATACATAACTCATCTTCGACATACTTTTGAATAGCACGTTTAAGTGGTCTTGCTCCGTATTTCTTGTCATAACCAACTTCAGCTAGATAATTTACAGCACTTGTAGTGATATTAATATCCCAATTTTTAACCTCTAATAACCTAGTTTCTAAACGTTTAATGTCTAACTTGATTATTTTATCAATTGATTTCTTTTCTAAAGAGTCAAACATAATTGTCTCGTCGATTCTGTTTAAGAATTCTGGAGCGAAACCTTTCTTAAGAGCTTTCTCAATTATCTTTTTAGTTTTTTCTTCTTCTTGACCAATGTTAGCTTTAGTTTCAAACCCAACACCTTTACTGAAATCACTAGCGGTTTTGATACCGATGTTGGATGTCATGATGATTACTGTGTTTTTGAAATCCACTTTCTTACCAAGACTATCAGTTAAGTGACCTTCATCCAATACTTGTAACATAATGTTGAATACATCTGGGTGAGCTTTCTCTACTTCATCAAATAAGATTACAGAGTAAGGTTTGTTACGAACTGCTTCAGTAAGTTTACCACCTTTTTCGTAACCAACATATCCTGGAGGTGACCCAATTAACTTAGATGTAGCGAATTTTTCCATGTATTCACTCATATCAATTCTAATCATAGCTTCCTCACTACCGAATACATTCTCAGCTAATACTTTAGCTAAGTGTGTTTTCCCGACTCCTGTTGGACCTAAAAAGATAAATGAACCGATTGGCTTGTTTGGTTCTTTAATACCAAGTCTGTTACGCTGAATAGCTCTCACTACTTTAGCAACTGCTTTGTCTTGTCCAATAACACTACCGATAAGGGTCTTGTCCATGTCTTTAAGACGTTTGTTTTCTTGTTTCGATAATTTTGTAACTGGAATACCAGTCATCATTGCAACTGTTTCAGCTACTAATTCTGGAGTTACTATATTTTTAGTATCACTTATTTTTTTAATCCACGCATCTTTCAAACCTTTCAGTTCGTTAACTACAAGAGTTTCCTCGTCACGTAGTTTAGCAGCTTTTTCGTAGTCATGCTTCTTGACTACCGCAAATTTAGCTACTGACAACGAAGTTTTCTTATCTTCTAATTCAGTGATACGTGCTGGAATTTTAACATCTACGTTTGTAGAAGCACCAACCTCATCTAAAATGTCGATTGATTTGTCTGGTTGTGCTTTACTTGGGAAGTATCTGTCAGCCATGTTTACACATTCGTCGATTGCTTCGTCAGTATAAGTAACGTTGTGGTGGTCTTCGTATCTTTCTTTGATATTATGTAAGATGGTTTTAGTTTCAGCAACAGATGGTTCTTCAATAACTACCTTTTGGAAACGTCTAGTTAATGCACCATCTTTTTCGATATGCTCACGATATTCATCATTAGTTGTAGCTCCAATACATTGAAGTTCTCCACGAGCTAATGCTGGTTTTAAGATATTTGCAGCATCCATTGAACCTGAAGCCCCACCTGCACCTACTAATGTATGAATCTCATCCATAAACAAGATGACCTCAGTACTTTCACTAAGTTCTTTGATGATAACTTTCATTCTTTCTTCGAACTGTCCACGGTACTTAGTACCAGCAACTAACGCTGCTAAATCTAAAGAGAATATTTTCTTACCTAACAATGGGATTGGTGCTTTACCATCCTTGATTAATTGTGCTAAACCCTCTACAATTGCTGTTTTACCAACACCAGGTTCTCCTACTAAGATAGGGTTGTTCTTTTTTCTTCTTGAAAGTATTTTAGAAACTCTTTCAATTTCCTTTTTACGCCCGATAACTGGGTCAATCTTACCTTCTTCAACTGCTTTAGAAATGTTTCTACAGAAGTTGTTCAGTGCTTGGTACTTGTCTTTTTCTTTTGGTTTGTTTTTCTTCGGTACGTTGTCATCACTGTCATCATTCCCTTCATATTCATAACCTTTTCCGTAAGAATTTTCATTCTCGGTGTCTTTGTTGTCTAAACTCATTTTATATAATTTATAGTTGATGTTATAATTGTTTAAAATTTTTGTTGTTGCAGATTTGGTTCTCAAAATCGATAACATTAAGTTGTGTATCGTAATAATCAAATCTCCTGAATCATCGGATTCTCCGTAGATTACGTTGAAGACCTCTTTTACTTCAGAACTTAATGGTAATAGTTTTGGTCCAGACCCAATAACTCGTGGGTAAATGTTATTGTTTGTAAGGTGGTGCGATATTTTATCATACAATTCATCCAATTCATCCGCGTTAGAATTCAATTGATTGAAATGCTCTACCACGGGATTGCCACCATCATCAAGGATTGCGAGCAAGATATGTTCTAATCTCACTTTGCTGTCGTTATAATAGTTCGCCAGTTTAGTAGCGTTCCGCATTATAACTTTTAACCTTGGTTCTAATTCTTTTCCTTTATTGTCCATGCTTATTACAAATATACGATAAAAATATCCATTATGCATATTGATTTTTGTTTTTTATTTCGTATATTTGTTGTATAATATAAGGACTAAAAAACAAAAAGAAAATGAGTTTATTAAAAAGAGTTACAAAGGGAGGGACAATTGAGGTATTATTTGAATCATCAAATATTGTCGCTGCAAAGTATGATACACAGAATAAAGATTTGACTGTGACATTTAAGAATGGTGGACAGTATCTTTACAGAGGTGTTGGTGCATCTGATTACTGGAACTTAGAAAATGCTGAGAGCCAAGGAGTTGTTTTAAATAAATCTATTAAAGAAAAATACCCTGACTCAGTTAAGTTGGGTGATGTCGATGTTGCGGCTTTAATTACTGAGATTCAAGCTAAAGGGTTGTCTAAAGATGAAAAACAATTGTTACTTTCAATGGAAGCGTATATTACTGCCCACAGAGAATCTGAAAGTTTAAATCTTGATGATTTAGGTACAGTTGAGTATTTGATTGCAAAGTTAAAACCTCAACCAGTAGCTTAATGAAGAACAACGCTGATAGACAATACTTAGAACTTCTTAACACCATTAAAACAATCGGTGATAAAAAAGAGGACCGTACAGGTACGGGCACAGTATCATTATTTGGTGAGCAATTGAAATTCGACTTAACTGAAGGATTTCCTTTGCTTACAACAAAGAAGGTGTACACTAGAGGTATTATACATGAACTATTGTGGTTCTTAAAAGGTGATACCAATATCAAGTATCTTCAAGATAATAAAACGAGAATTTGGGATGAGTGGGCTGATGACAACGGTGACTTAGGACCTGTTTACGGTAAGCAATGGGTTGACTGGAATGGAGTAGAAGGAAAGCTACTTAGTTCAATCAAGAATGAGTCAGGACATCACACGTTCATAGACACACATACAAAGGGTATTAATCAAATTGCTGATGTTGTAGATTCTATTAAAAACAATCCAGATTCAAGACGATTAATCGTTTCAGCTTGGAATCCAGCTGAGATACATTTAATGGCTTTGGCTCCGTGTCATTGTTTGTTCCAGTTTTACGTTGTGAATGGTAAGTTATCTTGCCAGTTGTATCAACGTAGTGCTGATGTATTCTTAGGAGTACCGTTCAATATTGCTTCTTACGCATTGTTAACGCACATGATAGCTCATGTATGTGACTTGGAAGTTGGTACGTTCGTTCACACATTTGGTGACGTACATATCTACAACAATCATTTTGAGCAGGTGGACGAACAATTGAGTCGTGAAGCAAGAGATTTGCCGACACTTAAATTCAATAGAAAGGTAACTGATATATTTGATTTTAAGTACGAAGATTTCACAATTGAGAACTATGACCCTCACCCAGCAATTAAGGCTGAAGTGTCTGTTTAAGACAAAATAGCACATTAATTATTAAATGGCTTCCTTCTGGAGGCCATTTTTTGTTTATTCAAACTATTTATTAGTAAGAAACAAATTAAAAACATGGGAATAGTAAATAATCAACCATCAGTAATACATTTATTAAGTGAGGCAGATTTCTCAGCTAATACGTATTTCAAAGTATTTGCATTGACTGCTGAGGCAGTGACTATAAACGGTACAGCTACTTTCACTTTAGCAACTGGTATTGTATTAGATATTGCAATGAGAACGATTACTGCGGGAACTGCTGCAAATATTGTAGTTATGGGAACTCCGAAACCTTATGATTCGGTAAAACCTTATAATGTAATTAATGGTGTTCCGATAGGATAAACAGGTTATTTTTAACATTTAACCGATATTTATATAAAAATAGTAACAATTATGAACAAAAATTTAAAACCAACTGGTTTAAAAGGACGTGAAGTTAACAATAGAATGATGGAGTTAATGGGAATTAACGAAAACACTACTGTAACAACAAATGACAACCAAGCTGTTAAATTGACTAAGAGAGGTCCAGATGGTAAAATTTACGGTATCGTAAAAGAAAACCACAAGTACTTCATCAAGGTATGTGCTACTGAAGATAATGTTGTTGCTGAAAGCTTCAACTACATTGGTGGTTTAGGAAATAAAGTAAGAGAGTCTTTCCCATCTTATGAGAAAGCTACTAGAAGATTAGCTCACAAATTTAGTGAACTAGCTAGAGGTAAAGGTTTATATTTCGAAGGAAATGTATTAATCAATGATAACTTATTAACTGAAAACGTACCATTGGGTGCAGGTTCTATGGGGTTTGCTCCAGTAGCTGAAGAAGCTGAATCTGAAGATGAGGTTGTTGAAGAAATGGAAGATATCAATGGTGATAACTTAGTTCATGGTAAAAAAGATACTGACAACGAAACACCAACTAAAGAACCAGGTGATGGTAAGGCAGAAGATACAGGTGACCACAAAGTTGGTGATGCTGGTCATGATGTTCATGTTATGGAAGTTGAAGCTCCAGCAAGTTCAGGTATTGCAGGTGCAGGTTATGGATTCGCTCCAGTAACTGAAGACTTAGACGCTGTGGGTGATGAAGATGCTGACATCGACAACGATGGTGACGAAGACGAAGAAGATGAATATCTTAAAAACAAAAGACAAAAGATTAGTACGGCTATCGAGGAAATTGAAGAAATGGTTGATGCCGTTTTAGAGAACTCAGGTAAAAAAAAAAGCCTGAAGTCAACGAAGTAAAATACAAATTAAAAATGCAAGACCCAACTCCTGAGCCAGCACCTGCTGGTTCAGAGTCGTTTGGGGACAACTCTAATGCAGGTGTAGATGCTGACGTTAGTTTGGGTGCTGATGACAAACCATTTGATGATGCGCCATTCGAGGCAGGTGTTAAGGCTGATGAAGAATCAGAACCAAAGACATACATCCAACAACTAGCGGGTAAGCTAGGAAATTCATTAAGAAAATACAACAAAGATTTAGGAGAGCCAGATTACGAAACTGAAAAGTTCGCAATTAACTCTGTGATTTCTGCTACCCACACATCTGATATGGATGAAGAGGACCAGAAAGATATTATCAAGAAAGTAAAAACTTCTGGAGCAGGTGAAGATGACATCAATGTTGACGTTAACGTTAATAAAGGTGGTGATGAAGAGAATGTAGACTTACCTGATGATAGCTCTGGAGAAGAAGTGGATTTAGATGTTGAAGAAAGCTTAATCGAAGAGGGAAAGTGGAATAAAATAATGAAAGGTGTTAGAGGAAATCCTAAAGGACCATTTTCGATTGTTGCAATCATGAATAATAAAGTTGTTGGTCAAGATACTGACATTAAAATTCCTGATTCAATACCAGCACATTATGAGGGTATGAAGCGTAAATTCCCTAATGCTAGAATTAGTATTGAGAATGGTGAAGGTCGCTCTGTTTATAATGAATCAGTAAAAAAATTGCCTAATCAAGAAAAAAATGGTAACTTAGTGGAAAATATAGATATGTTGAAAGCTAGACTAAATGAAATGACGGAGGTTGAAGAACCTGTTGTTGCACCTGTAATAACACCAACTAAACCTTTAGTAGACCCTAAGATTGCACCTTCTAGAAGAAGTAAGCCATTTAGAGTACCAGTAATAAAACCAGGAGAATCACCAGCACCAAAGGCTACGAAATAATGGAAGTTGGTTTAATATACATTCACTACGTTGGTCAGAATTGGAGAGGTGAGAACCTTTTCCAATTCCTATTTTCTAATGATTTAGAAAATACTGATGGAGAAGATTGGGATGCTATACCAGCTGCTGGTAAACCGTTGCCACCTACAGCTGAGTTTGTAGTTGAGACTGGTTTGTTACTTACAGATTTAAAGTTTGAGTTGTTACAAGATAGTACAGAAAGAACTTACTGGGATGGAGTGGATAAATTAGTTGCACTTGGTTCTGAAGATATTAGCGAATATGATGAGTACCCAGAAGCTAGATTAGGGTTTATGTTCGGAGATTCAATAAAAAAGGTTACAGATGCATTATATGCACAAGACCTAACATTAAAATTTAACAAAGATGGACAAGAAGTATATGCAGTCTAAATTAATAGAGGGTTTATCCAATATGGGTGAAATAGAAGAAGCTAACTACATAGTTAAAGCTGATGACATCGATAGTGTTGGTGATAAGTTGGCATCTAAATTAGATGATGATGATGTTGTTAAAGTTGTTGATGAATCTGACGATAAAGAAAAAAAAGATATTAATTGTAAGTGTGGTTGGGGATGGAATAAGGATGAGACTGATGCTAGTGATATGTATAAATGTCATAAATGTGGGGTAGACAACCGTATTTCAGAATCAGAATACCAAGGAAAAAAAGTAAAACTTAATAAACCTATGCGTGGTGACGTAAAAAAATACAAGGTTTATGTTAAGAATGATAAGGGTAATGTTGTTAAGGTTAATTTTGGTGACCCTAATATGGAAATTAGACGGGATAACCCAGAAGCTAAAAAATCATTTAGAGCTAGACATAAGTGTTCTGAAAAAAAGGATAAAACAACTGCTGGATATTGGTCTTGTAAGATGTGGTCTAATAAAAAAGTTTCTGATATTGTGGGTGAGGAAGAAAATCCTTGTTGGTCTGGGTATGAGATGGTTGGAATGAAGAAAAAAGATGGTAAGGAAGTGCCAAACTGTGTTAAAATTAAAGAGTCTGTAAGGCCTAAGATGACTAAAGCTCAATTGATTGAGAGTGTTGTGAGAAACAGTAAAACAATTTTTAGTGTAAAGGATTTTATTAGTGAAAATACTAACGCTCCAATTACTTTAAATGGTAAAAAGATAAATGTTGGTTCGATAGATATTGATGGTGTTGATAAGAATGATTACCCTAATTTTGTTGATGCGTACTTTTCGTATGCTGAATTTGATGGTGGAAGAGCTTTAACAGATAATGAATTAGAAAAATTAACAGATGAACAAGGTGTTTTACTTAATTCACAAATTCACACAAACCAATTATTTTAAGATATGAGTAATAGTAAAAAAGACCTTTTAGCTAGAATTTTGAAGAATTCTAAACCGAAAACAATCAAAGAGGGAAGAATTCAATATGATGATAGTCATAATGAAAGAATGGACCCTACTTTAGAACGTCAATTAAGAGAGCGTAAGACTTCTTTAGGTGACCACCCTATATTCCCAGCCACTGATGAGACAAACTTCGAAGAGAAGATAGTTTCTAAGCGTTTCACGGATGTTGTAAACAATGTTAAGAGACACTTCAACTGTGATGATATTGATGAGGGTCAAGTTATAGGAGATATGATGAAAATTGTTGACAGTAGCATCACGTTAGAATCTGACCACAAATCTGAATTAGAAGCACTTGCTGAGTCTATGATTAGAACTGAGTATGATATGTCTGAAGAAGATGTAGATATTATTTGTGAATTAGTTCCTAGAGGGGAAGTTTCTTTAGAGGGGACTCACTTAGAGGAATCACCAACGTCTGTTGATACTGAGTTTGATACTCACCAAGAAATTGAGTCTGCTAATGATGAAGTTCATAAAAGAAGATTTTTGAACGCTATGATTCAAGGTGCAGCTAAGAAGAATACACACATGTACCATATGGTTGACCAAGAGTTAACTAACATGAATCCAAGGTTAGTACCTATGTACAACCAAATGATGTCAGCTGCTGATTATATGTATTATATCAAGCCTGATATGGAGAATGGTGAAGCTGGTGGTGTTGTTAAAGTAACATTCCCAATGAAAATTGGTGATAGACCAAAGATACATGCACAAGCGTATGTATTCCCAGTGTTAATACATGAACTAGTTAAAGGTGTTATGGAGTTATTGGCTTCACACGGTTTATCTAGAAACCCTAAGATTCGTGAGTATAGCATTAAAAAAGCTGATTACTTACAAGCTGAACCTTGGGACATGAGAATTGGACCTGCATTGTGGGAACGTTTTTGTGATGTACTTCCAGATGATAAGTTCAACTTAAAACATCATGTATTTTCAGAAATTAGTGCATTACCAGTTTCTGAATTTAATCACTCTATGAGAGAAATCATGGCTGGAACTAAAGAAGGAAAAGCTATTGTTGAGAAGATTGCAACTGAAGTGAAGATAGACATAGATAATGATGATTATATCGCAGAGATGAATCAAAATCGTGATACGAGTTATGGTGACTCAACATACGGTTTAGATGATATTGATGGGATTGATTTGTCAGATTTAGGACTTTAAAATATGCCTTTTAAGGATTTATCAGAATTTAATTTATATGAGAAACAAATTGATTTGGTTGAACAATTGTTTGACTATAACAATACTATAATAACTAAAGCAGCGGATACGGGTTGTGACTATGCAGTCGCACTCTATCTGACGCTCCGAGCCTTAAAACCTAAAATCGTTGTTAATCGCAATTCTTCTAATGTCGTTATTGTTGCACCTAATCTTGGAGGCGGGCAAAAGATTCTGAATTATATTCGAACATTTTTGAATAATCTATCAATAGAATTCAAAAGTACTGAACATAAGATAAAACTACCTAACTCAGTGGTAATCGAGGTTGTATCCTCATCACAGTATGCTTTAGTTGGTAGAATAGCTGATATTATTTATATTTCTAATCTATCGATGACTCGAAATGCGCAAAACATATTCGATAATGCTTTTGAGGTGGTAGGTACTAGTGGACAGTTAGTTATATCCTCTAGAATTAATAAACGAAATGATGTATTTGACCAATTATTAAAAGACCCATCTTTCGACAAAGTAGAATACAAATGGGCATTCAACCCTAATAATGATGTGGATAAGTTAATGCAACTAATCGACAACTTACAATTTAGTGTATTGTGTCAGGACATCTATTGCAAATACGTTGATTCACCCCTAAAATAGCCCTTTTACTTCTCTTTATCATATTTATTAGTAAATAATATGATAACTGCAAGTGAAATAGTAACTGAATATACGAAGTGTGTGATGGACCCCATCTACGCTATTGAAACATATTTTAAGACTTACGATAAAACAAGAAAGGGTTTCGTTCGTTTCAAACTATTCCCAAAACAACGTGACATTATAGATGGTTTAACTAACCACAGATTCAATGTTGTTACTAAACCTAGACAGGCTGGAGTTTCTACAACAGCAGCTGCATTCTTTGCAATCAAATTAGGTTTCGCTGACCCAACTTTCCCACAACACATTTTAACAATTGCCAACAACAAGGATATGTCACAAGAATTCCTTGTTAAAGTAAAAGGATTCTTAGAGCAGATTCCTAGATGGGTATGGGGTGAAGAGTATTATGGTTCTAAAAAAGCGGAATCAAAAAACATTTTTACATACGATTCAAAAGGTTACATCGAATTACCGAATGGTAGTAGTGCTAAAGCAGTGTCATCTTCTAAGACAGCTGCAAGGGGGTACGCTCCAACATATTTAGTATTTGATGAAGCAGCCTTTATTGATGATGGTGATGAAGTTTATGGTGCTGCCATCACTTCATTAGGTTCTGGGGGTGGAGCTCTATTGATTTCCACACCTAATGGACAAGATTCATTATATTACAAAACATATGAGATGGCTAAGACCAAGCGTAAGCAAGATGGTAATGGTTATAACGTAATTGAAATGAAATGGTATCAAGATTGTCGATACAATAAAGCATTACGTTGGGAGAAGGAAAAAGAAACAATCCAATGTGTGGATGTTGATATTTACACTAGAACATGGACTTGTGATGGTAAGGATTATGCGGTTACGATTAAAGGTGAATATGAATTATTTGAAGAAATGGTTAGTATGGGTTGGAAGCCTAACTCACCTTGGTATCAAGACATGTGTATGGGTATGAACAACGATAAGCGTATGATTGCACAAGAGCTTGATGTATCATTCATCGGTTCTGGGGGTAGTGTAATTGACAATGAGTTCATCGTGTATCAAGAAAAAGAAAACGTTCAAGACCCAGTATGGACTTCTGGTGAAGAAGAAGAGTTCTGGATATGGGAGAAACCTCTTGAAGGTCACCAATATATGATGGGTGTTGATGTATCTAGAGGTGACAGTGCCGATTTCTCAACAATCACCATTATAGATTTCACTACTATGACACAGGTTATGGAGTACCAAGGAAGAATCCAGCCAGATTTACTTGCTGAGATTGTATTTGAGTATGGGAATTTATATAAATCACTTACTGTGGTTGATATCACTGGTGGTATGGGAGTTTCTACAGTGTTGAAATTACTTGAATTAGATTACAAGTACTTACATTACGAGGAAACTAGAGGTAAGATATTAAAGACACAAGAAGATTTACAGAAATATTCTAAGAATAGTGGTAAGAAAATGCCAGGTCTTAGTTTCAATGGTATTAGAACTACTATGATTGCTCACTTTGAGATGTCGGTACGTGTAGGTGCTATCAAAGTTAGGTCTAGAAGATGTACTTCAGAAATGAAAACATTCGTATACAAAGGAAAAACTGGAAGACCTGACCACCAAGATGGTTACCACGATGATTTAATAATGTGTATGGCAATGGCTTTATGGATTCTTGAACATTCATTTAAAAATTTAGAAAAATTAGAAAGTCAAAATAAAGCTATGTTATCTGCTTGGTCTATTGGTGGTGGTACTAGTAAGGTTGATGACTACGATACTGGGTTTGCACCTAAAGGAGCTAAAGGAACATCAACTGGAAAACCTAAATTCACTGAAAGTGTGAGTAAAGGAATGCAAGACCCAAAAGGAGATTATTTGTGGTTATTCAGTGGAATGAAATAATTATATAAAAAGGATTATGGGATTAGATAAAGATAATACGTTTGTTAGGAAACCTTATAGTAGTTTCATTTATAAGTGGAGTCCACAAACACACAGCGATGACATAGTTGACGTTGGTAAGAATAATGAGTTTTGTAATGCAGTCGCATATTCCAATGGAAAAGATTTTGTTGTTAGCTACATGAGAAAGTCAGATAACAGCGGAGATGCATATGTTGCATGTGGTTACGTTGAATAGGGTTTAGAAATCCATAGAAATCGTTATTATTAAATAAAATTAAGATATGAGTAAAAAATTAACATCGTTTCAGAGGCTAAATAAAATTTTTGGTCCAGCAGGTATTAAAGTACCACAGCAACAAACGAATAGATATGGTTTAGGAAATCAAGAGATTCTAAGAACTACTGACCCTGCGGAAGCTGATGCAGCAAAACTTCAAGCACAACAAACTAAATACCTTAGTAAGCAGTGGATGAAGGTTGATGGTGAAATGTACCAAAAAGCAATTCACTATGAAGTAACTAGAGCGGCATCGTATTCTGATTTTGAAGCGATGGAGTTTTACCCTGAGATTGCAGCTACATTGGATATCATGATGGAAGAAGCTACTACACCTAACGATAAAGGTAAGGTGATGAATATCTATTCTGATTCTAAAAGAGTTAGAACTATCTTAGAAGATTTATTCTTCAACCGTTTGGACCTGCACACTAACCTACCAATGTGGACTAGAAATACTTGTAAGTACGGGGATGATTTCGTTTATTTGAATATTGATGATAAGGCTGGTATTATTGGAGCTAGACAAATGCCTAACTTCGAAATGGAGCGTATTGAAGGTGACTTACATAGTTTACTTAAGACTGCACATGCGAATGGAGCGGATAGTCTTTCAGTGGAAACTTCTGAGTACGATAATAAAACAAAATTCTTATGGAGACCAAGTGAGGTTGAATTTGATTCTTGGCAAATTGCTCACTTTAGATTATTAGGTGATGATAGAAAACTTCCTTACGGTACGTCAGTACTAGAGAAAGCTAGAAGAATCTGGAAACAATTATTATTAGCTGAAGATGCGATGTTAATCTATCGTGTTACAAGAGCTCCAGAAAGAAGAGTGTATAAAATTTATGTTGGTAATATTGATGACAAGGATGTACCTGCATACGTAGATGAGATTGCCTCTAAATTTAAGCGTACACCAGTAATCGACCCACAGACGGGGCAAATCGATTCTAGATACAACCAAATGGCTGTCGATGAAGATTTCTTCATCCCAGTAAGAGATGAGAATGCTCAGACTCCTATTGATATCTTACAAGGCGCACAGAACTTAGATGCTATTGCTGATATTGAGCATTTACAACGTAAATTGTTTACAGCATTAAGAGTTCCTAAGTCTTTCTTAGGTTACGAAGAAGCACAAGGTGACGGTAAAAACTTATCATTACAAGATATTAGATTCGCTAGAACGGTTAATAGAATTCAACAAGCGATGATTCAAGAGTTAAACAAGGTTGCTATTATTCATTTATACCTTTTAGGTTTCGAGGATGAATTAGATAACTTTACATTAACACTTAACAACCCATCAACACAAGCAGAGATGCTTAAGGTTGAACAATTGCAACAAAAGATTACATTGTATGCTGACGCAGTTAAAGATGCGGGTAATGGATTCGCACCTATGTCTATGACTAAGGCGATGAAAGATATTTTAGGATACAGTGATGATGAAATCAGAGAAGTATTATTACAACAAAGAATGGAGAAAGCGGCTGCGGCTGAATTAGAACAATCTGCGAAGGTAATTAAACACACTGGTGTCTTTGATGTTGTTGATAACATTTATGGTGACCCTAACTACGACCCAGAAGCTGCCCCAACAGAAGGTGAAGACGGTGGAGATGGTGATGCTGCTGGAGGTGGCGGTGGATTCGGTGGTGGAGGCTTCAGTGGTGAAGACTTAGACTTCGGTGATGGTGATGGTGAAGGTGAAGACGGTGGAGATGAAGCTGAACTTAACTTTGATACTACAGATGATGAAGGTGGTGACCCAGTTGAAGCTGATGAATCACAGATTCATAATGCTAAAAATTTAATTAACGAAAAGAAAAAGGTGATGAAAGAATCGTTAGACTCTAAGAAGCTTCGTTATAATAGTATGTTTAAGACTAGAGAAACAGACCACATGACTAGGTTGATTAATAGCTTCGGAACACCGAAGCAAGAATATGTTTCCACTAGTAAAGTCTTTGATAAGAGTCTTAAGATAAATGAAGGTATTGATAAGATGATTGGAGATTTAGGAGAAACGTTGGGAGATTAAGCGGTTTTTAAGACTAATCTATATATTTATTAATATAAAATGTTTAGGATGAAAAATTTTGGTGAAATAAAAAATATTTTCTTTGAAGTGTTGACTGAAGGTATTATTCGTAAGGATGATGCTCACAAGAAATTATTCAAAAAGTTTTTAAAGACTATTAAAGAAAATAAGGTGTTAAAAACACAGTACGATGTATTCTCCAATATTGAGGGTAAGGTTGAGACTGACACGAACAATGCTTCTTTATATGTTGAGGAAAACATCAAGTTGTTACAATCTTTAGGTAGTAAAGAAATATTAAAAGCTAACACAGCTTTGATGAAACTAGCTGAAGGTGTAGTTGATAAAATTTCCGTAAATTATCCAGCGGATAAGAAAGCATTACATGAAAGTATTACGAACTTATTATTCACCAATAAAAATCCAAAGACAATTGATTCAATAGTTGAATCTAAAGTTAAATTAGTTTCACACATCTTAAATAATACAACTGAAGAAAAAACGGTATCAGAAGACGTAGTTCCGAATGCAGTACTGTCTTCATTGTACGTTAACAAATTTAATACAAAATATTCAGACTTAAGTGAAGGGGATAAGAAATTATTCAAAGCGTTACTAGAAACTGATGTAGACAAGCAAGCAACTTTATATACGGACTTAGTTCGTGAGTGTGTGACTTTAGTAAATGAGAACTTAGAAGGTACTGAGTCATCTACGAAAGAAACACTATTGAGCGTAAAAGAAAAATTGTTGAGGTTAGAATATAACCAAGAAACATTTGTGATTGATGTTGAGAAAATCGCAGCACTTAAGTCAACATTAGTATAATAAAAAAAACAAAACATTTTAGATGTCTGAAATTAATCTAGATTTAATTGCATATAAATTAGAGCAAATCGCCTTAACTCAAAAAACTAACCAAGAAGCTGTTGATAACAAATTAAATGAAATCAATCGTAAGCTTGCTAAATTAGAAACATTGAATGAGAACGTTTCTGAGTTGAAAGAGTGGAAGGAGAAACGTGATAGACATGTACCAATTAATGACTTCACAGAACTTAACTTATGGAAGAAAGAATTCGACCAACTATTATCACCTAAACAATTAGAAAAGTTATTGGTAGACTTTGAAGCTTTAAAAACATTCAAGACTAAATCGATGATGGTTTGGACTGTTGTACAAGTGTTAATGGCGTTAGTTATCTTCTGGGATAAAATTTTTGGTTAAAAATTCGGCAAAGGTACAAATAAAATTTGACAATGCAAAATATTTTCTCTATCATTAATTAAAAATATGAAGAGAGGAAAGGAATTAAAAATCACAGACGTTTCAGACAACTACACAATTACATTTGGTACAGTTGATAACAAGAAACCTAAATCAGTTTACATACACATATCTAGCTGGGGGCTACCAATGACGTATTCAGATACTGAAAATTACAAAAGGGTTATACATAACCTTTCTAAGGTAATAAAGCAGGGACTGTACAATACACTAGATAAAGACTTTTACGGTAAGGACCGAACAATCGTTGATTTAGATATGCGAGAGTCAGGCATCAAACAGAATAAAAGAAGTTACATGTGTACAGAGGTAACGTTATTCCAAGAGAATGAATACCACATAAACGCAGAGCCACTATACAATTACAGTCACACATTAATCAAATCAATCATACAAATACTAGACGATAATAAAGATTTCGATTTTCACAAAACAAAGAATTAAAAAACTTAATCATTCATTCAAACCCTTAATCTACCAAGATTAGGGGTTTTTTTATATGTAATCTATATTTATTATTAAATGGCATAACTATGAATGACTTTAAATTGGTAAAAGCGGGACACAGTGGAACTGGAATTTTGATAGAACAAGATTCAGGATTCATCGCACCAGACGATATAAGAAATAAACCTTTCATCAATGAGATACAAAAACTATCTGAAGGTGGAAAGGTTATGGCAGAGCCATTAATATTATTTGTGGTACTACAGAAATATGGTGTTCTTAATAAGAACGGTAGAATGTACCCAGAAAGATTACTAAGAAGAGAAGCAGACAGGTATCAAGAGTTAATTGATACTAGGAGTGCATTCGGGGAAAGCGACCACCCAGAGAGCTCTATTATATCTAATGATAGAATTTCACATGAAATCAAAAAGATATGGTGGGAAGGACAGACTTTAGTTGGTGAACTAGAGATTATAATGTCTCCTGGTTTTATTAACCAAGGTATTATTTCTTGCGAAGGAGATAGAATCGCTAACTATTTAAGAAAGGGATTACGTATCGGAGTTTCTTCGAGAGGTATTGGAACATTGGAAGAAGACAGACAAGGTAATATGGAAGTTCAAGATGACTTCGAATTAATCTGTTGGGATATTGTAACAAGTCCGAGTACTCCAGGAGCATATATGTTTAACAAATCTAAAGACGCAACCCCGTTTATGGAGTCAAAAGAGGCGAAAACAAACTTATTAATAAATAAACTAAATAATTTTCTGACTGATTAAAAAACTAAAACCCGCTCGTTTGATATTAAACGGACGGGTTTTTAAATTAAATCATCCTTTTTGATATAAAACGGATATTTATTAGAGGATATGTATTATAACTTTTGAATAAAAATACATATTTATTATCAAGAGAAGAAATAAGAAACTTTTTAAAAAATATTGTCGAACATGGCTAAAGAAAAAAATAAATCAATTACTGAGGAAGCGTTACTGGATTTGAAAACAATTCAGGAAGCTCTAAAGGCCAATGGGAAAGAAATACTTCGTTCAACTATGAAGGGAGAAATTGAAGAAATCGTGAAAGAATCTATAGAAGATATGGATTATGAAGAAGAGGAAATCGATGACACTGAATCTTACGATTCTGAGCCAGCTGGCGAAGAAGGTGAAGTATCAGTTGAAGCTGATGGAATCGATAATGAAACTGATGTTGAAATCGACGCAGATATGGAAGGTGGTGAAAGCTACGATGATATGGAAGGTGGTGACCTTGAAGGTGACTACGAAGATGCTGAAATGGATTTAACGGGTTCTGAAGAAAGTGAAGTAATTCAAATCTTTAAAAAATTATCAGGTGATGACCAAATCGAGATTGTAGGTGATACTATAACATTGACTGTGGACGAACCAGGTGAGTACGTAATTAAAACTGGTGGTGATGAATCAACAGAAGCTGGTTACGAAGGAGGTGAAGAAACTGAAGCTGGATATGAAGATGATGTAGTTGGATTGGATGTTGACGCTGAAGCGGGAATCGAAGGTGATGAAATTGAAGGTGATATCGAAGCAGATATTGCAATTGATGGAGAAGCTGGAGAAGAAGGTAAACAAGAAGAAGCATACGAGCAAGTATATGAAATCGAAATTGAAGAAGGGGAGCAAATTGCAGAAGACGAAACTAAAATTGGAGCTACAGCAAATGGAAAAGTAAGAGGAAAAGGACACGATACAGAAGTGACTGATTCAAGCTTACCAACTGGTGACATCGAAGGACAAACCGCTGAAAAAGATTCTGATTCAGGTGATAACTTAGACGGAGGATTTGTTGCAGACGAAGCTACAACAGGTGACGGACATTCTGACCATGTAATGGAAAGTGATGACGCTGACGCTGATGATGAAGACGAGACTTTAACAGAAGTAGAGGTTGATTGTGAAGACGAAGATGAAATCGATGAAAATAGTGTGAGAGCATTAAACAACGGTGGAAACGCTTCATTAAAACCACAAAACTTCCCACAAGAAAGAGTTCCTGATGGTAGACCTTACTCTAAAAAGGGTAAAGCAACTAATGAGTCAGTAGCAAATGCAAAGGTATTAACCGAAGCTCAAGCAAAAAATAAATCTCTTTTAGCAGAGAATACTAAATTGATTAAAGAAAAAGCAGAAATTACTGCAATCGTTAAGAAATTCAGAAATATGTTAAAAGAAAATGTTGTGTACACAACTAGTCTAAGTTATGTGACTAAGTTATTTACAGAGCATGCTTTCACTAAAGCTGAAAAAAGCAACATCGTTAAAAGATTTGATGATGAGGTGGTAACAATTAGAGAAGCAAAAACATTATACAAGTCAATTGTAAGTGAAATGGCAACTAAGACTACGGTTAAGGAATCTGTTTCTAAGATAGTTGAAACTGGAAGTAAATCTAGTAGCAAGTCAAATTTAAATGAGTCAACGGCTTATTCTGACCCATCTACATCAAGAATTATGGACCTAATTAGTAGAGTAGAGAACTCTAACAAATATTAAGAAAAGAATAAAAATAATAATTAATTTAAAAACAACAACAATGAGTTTATTAACTTCAGGACAAGTAGGGAATATTGGTTTAAACCACCTTAAACAAATCCGTAAACAAACACAAGAAAAATGGGATTCTTTAGGATTCTTAAAGGGATTACAAGGGCATGTTAAAGAAAACATCGCACAATTGTACGAGAACGAAGCGTCTCACATCCTTAATGAAAGTACTACTGCTGGTGATTCTTCAGGTTCATTCGAAACTGTAGTATTCCCTATCGTAAGAAGAGTTTTCTCTAAATTATTAGCGAATGATATTGTATCGGTTCAAGCATTAAACATGCCAATTGGTAAATTATTTTACTTCATTCCACAAACATCTTCTAGAGTAGATGCAGCTGGTCTTCCAGGACAAGGTGATTCTTACTCTGCTCATACATCAATGGCTAGTCAATTACCTGACTGTGTACAAGGTACAGGTTGTGCAGTTACTGCATTCCAACAAAGAAGTGTATATGATTTATATTACAATGACGGTTTATTCGACCAGTCTAAAGGTAAAATCAACATCGTAGTATTAGCGGCACAAAACGTGTTATTAAACGCTGATGGTACATTCACTAACAATAATGGATTAACTATCCCTGCTGGAACTGATGGTACAGTAAGAGAAGCTATGTTATTAGTTTCTGGATTTAGTGCAGTAAATAAAGGAAGATTAACAGGACCTGACGGAAGCGACATGGATACTGAATCTTTCTTATCTTCTATGAAGGTACTTCCAGCGGCTCAAATTACTGATGCTGACGGTGAAGAAATTTACGCTGCTAACGCTGAAACATTATTCAGATTAGTGACTCAAAAATACGGAAAAGGTATTGTTGAATATGATAACATTTGTGATTCTGCTGGTAACCTTTACTTAGGTGTAGATTTAAGAAAGCCTGCTGCATCAACTAGAACAACATTTGATGGTTACATTGGAGCTTCTGCTTTCACTGCTAATTCTTCAACGTTCGCTGTATCTTATGCAAGTTATGATTCTTTAGAATTAGAAACTGAAATGGGAGAAGTATCATTCAAATTGGATGAGGTTGTTGTTTCTGTAGAAGAAAGAAAATTAAGAGCTACATGGTCTCCTGAGTTAGCTCAAGATGTTAGTGCATTCCACAACATTGATGCTGAGGCTGAATTAACTGCTATGCTTTCTGAGCAAGTTGCTGCTGAAATCGATAGAGAAATCTTAAGAGACATCAGAAAAGCTGCTGCATGGCAACTAAGATGGGATTACGCAGGTTGGAGAAAAGTTTCTAACGTAGCAAGCCCATACACACAAAAAGATTGGAACCAAGAATTGATTGCGAAAGTAAACCAAATCTCAGCTCAAATCCACAAGACGACTTTAAGAGGGGGTGCAAACTTCATCGTAGTTTCTTCTGAGATTTCTGCAATCTTTGATAACCTTGAATACTTCCACGTAAGTGATGCCTCTCCAGAGTCTGATTCTTACAACATGGGTATTGAAAGAGTAGGTTCATTAGCGGGAAGATACCAAGTGTATAGAGACCCTTATGCTCCAGCTAACTCTATGATTATAGGTCATAAAGGTAAGTCTCTTTTAGACACAGGTTATGTATACGCACCATACGTGCCTTTACAATTAACACCAACGATGTACAATCCGTTTAACTTCGCACCAGTGAAGGGAATCATGACGAGATATGCTAAGAAAGTGGTTAACAACAGATATTACGGAGCAATTCGTGTAGATGGTGTACCAACATTCAACATCTCAGAATTAAGATAGTAATATCTTATTCTCATAAAATTAAAAGCCTTGAACTTAGTTCAAGGCTTTTTTTGCTTTATACTTTCTTGTATTAATGTGAAGTTTACTAAGTTAACTGATATTTATTAAAAAAGAAATTATGAGAAGTTTTGATAAAAACAAAAATATTGCAAAGGCTAACTTATTAGCTGAACAAAGATACCTTGAATCTAAAGAAATTATAAAGGAAAGTTTCCATGAAGCTGATGGTACACCTATTGGTGTGGATGGTCAACACAGACCAATTAAGAAAAAGGTTGCGGAGAATGGTGATGCTGAGGCTGAACAGTCAGCGGACATTTATAACATTATAACAGCGGGTGGAGAACCAGATAGATTTACATCAGTAGAACTTATAATGAATGCTCTAGACTTATACCGAAAAGGTAATGTTGTTCCGCAACGATTAGCCGAAACATTAGCTTATGCATTAACTAAAGTAAGTCGTATTAACTAACCCTAGTTAAACCACAAAATAACATTAAAACCTCTAACTCAGTTAGGGGTTTTTTTGCTTTATATTTGACCATAAAATACCTATGGCGTTTTTTCTTTTTGAATCAACCGAGGATGATGGGTTTAGAGAGTGTTGGACTTTGAGTAACCTCCAACCACTATGGGCTAAGGATATTTTAATTAAAGGTTCTAAATTTTAAAATACTTTACTAAGTTAGCGGATATTTATTAAGAAAGAATTACATGAGAAGTTTTGATAAAAATAAAAATATTGCAAAGGCTAATAAATTAGCTGAACAAAGACACCTTGAATCTAAGGGACTTATAAAAGAAGCTGATGGTAAACACATGCCTATTCAAAAAGAAATTACTGGTTATTCAGGTGTTGAACCGAATGATGTAAAGGAAAGTCCATTAAAAAATGAATTAATTAAATTTGTGGAATGGTTGGATGATAACGTTAGTTATCATCAACACCCGATAAATATGAGGGATGTTGATGGATATATTAGGAATAAAAATGAGCAAGAAGGATTGGGTTCACATTAAGATAAAATTAAAACCTCTAATTAACTTAGAGGTTTTTTTGCTTTATACTTTCCTCAATTTTAGTAGTCTCATCGAATAATTCACTGTGCCTAGAGGCTTTATTTATGTTGTATGCAGAGTAATCCCCACTTTCACTGTAAACGTCCCAGTGTGACGCTTTAAATGATGGACACATGCAGAATCCAACACAATCTGTATCACCTTTAAGCTCATCTATTATATTAATAAGGTTTTTGATGTCTTTAAATGGGAAAGCTTCTTCACAATATTCCAAGTCATCCATGAATATACGGTAGGCTGAAATCATTGCATCGAAGTTATCTCTGTCGATTGTCATGTAATTAAAGGTAGAACCAAATACTAGTCTGTGCTCTTGTGGTACTTCCATGTTCCTATAGAGTGTCCAGAATGCATCCATTTGTCCAGTTAACTGAATCATGTCTAGTGTCATTGGTTCGTCTTCAGCTAACCCCTCTGGCTTCTCTAAAAGATTTTCAATTAATCTAAACCATTTGATGTGCATTAGTTGGTGAATTAATAATGTAAATCTATCATCGATTCCCCCACACTCTATAACGTCACCGTCTGTATCGATTTTGTAAATTGTAGTATAACTCATAAATAATATTTTATTGTTTCTTTAAGGCCATCTCTAAAATCTTTTTCAGGATACCAAGTAGTATCATCAATAATTTTATCGATATTTATAGCATATCTAAAGTCGTGACCTTTTCTATCTTCTACAAATGTAATCAATTTTTTTATCTCTACCAAAGGTTTGTCTAAATATTCTGACATTACCTCACAGATTGTATTGATAAGTTCCAGATTACTAAGTTCATTTTCACCACCAATGTTATAAGTTTCACCTGTTACACCTTCATGAAAGATAGTGTAGATAGCATTAGCGTGGTCACCAACCCATAACCAATCCCTAACGTTTGTACCATCCCCGTATACTGGTATAGGTTTACCATCTTTGATATTAGATATAACTTTCGGTATAAGTTTTTCAGTGTGCTGATGTGGACCGTAATTATTAGAACAGTTAGATATTATAACTGGTAAATTATATGTATGGTGGAATGCACGAACAAAGTGGTCTGAGGATGCTTTAGAAGCCGAATAAGGACTTGTTGGGTCATAAGCAGTAGTTTCTTTGAATGCTGGGTCATCGTGGCTTAGAGCTCCGTAAACTTCGTCTGTAGATACGTGGTAAAATGTTTCTACTTTGTACTTAACCGAGGTATTCAATAAATTTAATGTACCAATTACATTTGTCTCAGCAAATATATTTGGGTTTGTGATTGAATTATCTACGTGTGATTCAGCAGCTAAGTGAATTACATCCGTTATGTTGTGTGTTTCAAATACATTGTTTACAGCATTAGCATTCCTAATGTCACAATTCTCTAGGATAAATTGACAATCTTTTATGTTACTAAGATTTGAAGCATATGTTAAAGAGTCTAAAACAATTATTTTATTGTTTTTCTCTTGGAATCTTCTTACAACGTGAGAGCCAATAAAACCAGCACCACCAGTGATTAATATATTTTTCATAATGTATTCAAATAAGTTTGGAATTTGAAAGAAGATTTAACCATGTCTTCTAATGTATGTTTTGGTTTCCATCCTAACTCTTTTACGATTTTAGAGTTGTCAGCATACATTGCTGGAATATCACCTTCTCTTCTTTTAACAATTCTATTTCTGATATGTATACCAGTTGCATCATGGTACGCACGAAGCAATTCAATAACCGATACAGGGTTACCTGTACCAACATTATAGATTGCTAGTTTTGATTCATTCTGTTTCAATGCAGCGATATGTGCATTAGCTAAATCAACCACATGGATGTAATCACGTAGACAAGTCCCATCAGGGGTGTTATAATCATTACCGAAGATAAATAGTAATCTTCTTTTACCAGTGGCAACCTGAGCTACATATGGAAGTAAGTTTGCAGGTGGTTTATTTCCAGCATCATCACCGATACGTCCAGATTCATGAGCTCCAATTGGATTGAAGTATCTCAGGATTGTAATGTTGATTGGATATTGTTTGTGGAAGTCTCGTATGATTTGTTCACTTTGTACCTTTGTAGTCCCGTATGGGGATTCACATTTCTGTATTGGTGTTTCCTCAGTGACTGGATTCTTTTCGGGAATACCATAAACCGTACACGATGAAGAATAAATAAAATTCTTTATGTCCTTATATTTGATAAAAGAAAGGATGTTTATTAGTGCTTCTAAATTGTTTTGGTAATAAACAATCGGACTTGTAACTGACTCATTTACAGACTTTAACGCTGCGAAATGTATAACACTAGTTATCTTTTTATTCCGTAAGAAACGAAATGAAGAACGTTCGGTTAAGTCCATTTGAATCACTTCAACTTTCTTACCTGTAATCTTCTCGATGTTCCTAATGGTTCTAGGGTGTGAGTTGCAGAAATTATCCACAACCAATACTTCTTCACCTTTATTTAATAATTCAACAACTGTGTGAGAACCAATATAACCCGCTCCACCTGTAACTAGTATTTTCCCCATACCACAAATTTATGCAAAAAAAATGGGATAAACAA